>Ga0213833_1001940_pt1 | contig 14007 bp, 19 predicted proteins | sample SWATP21_FD_160575 | JGI IMG/M metagenome (GOLD analysis project Ga0213833, IMG submission 160575) | Coastal seawater microbial communities from Marineland, Florida, United States - SWA TP2 #1 | ecosystem: Environmental > Aquatic > Marine > Coastal | place: USA: Florida | collected 2016-08-14
CCAAGTTTTTTTGCCCCCCCCCCCCCTTTCCAGCGACCAACAAGCCAACCACCACACCTGTCGCACACATGGCACAAGTTGATTGCGAGACATTGATTGTTGGTGTGTGTTGCCACTCTGGCGTTCCAACCCACCACCATGGCAGGACCACGTCATTGATGTGGACGCCGCGCCGCATGATACAGTTGTGGAAGCGCAGGGTATGGTACGGCCCGATTCATATGTTGCAATGGCAGACACTGAAGAGACAGATGAAGAGGAAGAGGTACAAAGCTGCAATCGCGTCGTTGCTTTGTTTGCCTCCTCACATCGCAATGTGCAGGTTGCAGACGCTGCACGTTCCATCAAGCTCGGGCTCGGCGACTTTGTGTTCTATTCTGTGCTTGTTTCCCGGGCTGCACTGTTCGGCTTTGCCACGTTTGCTGCGTGCTTTGTCGCGGTGATCATGGTCCGTGTGCCTTCGATGCTGGGTGTGTCGCTGTTGGTTCATGCTATTTCGTGTATGCATCCCACAGGGCTTGGTGGGGACGCTGCTGTTGCTCGGAATTTTCAAGAAAGCGCTTCCCGCGCTTCCCATCTCCATTGCTCTGGGTGTCACGTTTTACTTCACCACCCGCCTTGTGTTGTTCCCCATGATTGTTTCCACCACCGTGGCTGGCATCAGTTTCTAGCTGCGTGTGCGGTGTGTGTCACCTTAACAACAACAAACAATATGACAGACCGCGGAACAGCGCAGCGGCACCTTTTCCTCGCGGCTGGTGGCCAACCAGGTCTGTGGACCTGCTGGGTAGCCATGGGCAACTTGTTGGACTGCGGCACAGTACGTAATTCACTCCAGCGGTCATTGTGTCATTGCTTACGTGTTGTTTGTGGCTGTTCATGACTCTCGTCCATGTGGCAATCCGTCTGGTCGAAAACCACACAGGATGCTGTCGCTGGACTGCCACCAGCGGCAGCGGAACACTCAACACCTCATGGTGCCGGTGCAGGGCAACCAAGCAAAGTAGATGCTCCAGTTCGACCAGCGCATCTTGCTGTGGTGGAGGAAGCAACGGTGCGGTCAGGCTGCCTTTGGTGTGCTGGGGGTTGCCCCCCCCCCCCCCCCCCGTCACTTATTGGATATGCGACAGGCGCTTCGAGAATCGTTGCTCTGGAAGCTTCAACGGTCGTTTTACAAGCTCCAGGGTGCCCAAGTAAACGCTGCTGCTTTCAAACTACAATGCCCCACCTCACCATGTTTTGTCCCAGGCGTGGAGCAAAGCGGTGGTTCCCCATTTCGTGACGAGCAACTCCTTCATTGCACGGGCCTATTCAAACGTCATTGCGGGCATCATTCGTGATCAGTTCGACGTGGCTGCGCGAGTCCCTTCCGCTGAGGCGACCACAGGCAGTGCTGCATCCACTCCCATCGGCGCTGTGTCTCCGCGTGGCAATCGGGCTGCACCCATTTACATCATTGAGGTCGGCGCTGGCCATGGGCGCCTTGGGTTCTTGGTGATCAATGCGTTGATGGCCATGCGGTAGGTGTCTTGCGCACTGTGTGGCAGCTTGGCTGATGTGGTAGTTTTGATCGGCTGCGGCGTTGTTCTGAACCACCACAGCGACACGTTCCCCGAGCACGACCTGGAGTGGCCTTTCGTGTATGTGTTGACGGATTTTTGCCAAGGAACCCTTGACTCGTGGGCAGCCCACCCTCAGCTCCAAGAAGCGTTTGCGGCTGGGATTCTCGACACGGCGCTGTATGTGATGCTGCGCGAACGGTATATGTGGTTGTGTATCTCACACGAAATCGCGTTGCCTTGCAGGTTCAACGCCGAATCCGACTCACAAATGACGTTGACTCGCTCTGGGGTTGTCCTTTCTGCCGAGTTCTTTGCTAAGAATGACAACCCTGCTGTTGTAATTTGCAACTACGTGTTTGATACGCTGACAACGGTTGGTGTTACCGGGGTGTCGCAGTGGAGTGCTGGTCTGTTGATGCTCTTGGTGTTTATGTTTGTTGTTCAGGACGCGTTTCACCTGATTGGTGGCGATATCAAGCAAGCGCAGGTTTCGTTGATGTCGTCAAGCGTGCGTTTGTTGTGTGCCCCCCAGGAACCACTTTCCCATTCAGTCACGTGGTGTTGTTGCAGGACAAGGATACGTCTGCAAGCGAGGATCCCGATTCCGCCGTGGAGGGCGGCATTGTTGGACGCTTGACAACGTCGTTCCAGTACGAAGACATCGATCCAAGTTGTGCGTTCTTGCTTGTCTTGTTGCTGTCTTGTTTTCTTTTTCTTGTTCACGGTACTGCGAACTCACAAAAACTGCGTGTCCACAGCCTGTTACGACGATCCTGATCTCAACTACATTTTGCAGACGTACCAGGCAAGTGCGCGAACATTTGCTCAGCACTTTTGTAAGTGACTGTTGGTTGTGATTGCGTGGGCGATTTGCAGGAACGACTGGAAAGCGATGCGTCCGTGTTGTTGCCAGTGGGTGGTTTGAAAATGTGCAAGAACATCATCAGCATGGCAAATGGGCGTGTTGTTGTGCTGGCTGGGGACAAGGTTCGTTGGTGGTTTTTTTACGAGTTAGGTGCGTTGCTTCCTGACGTTGCGCCGTTGTGCTCAATCACAGGGCTATAACCATGAAGCCGACATGTGCACTTTGCGAGACCCCCATATCGCGTTTCATGGATCATTCTCATTCATGGTGAACTTCCACGCACTTGCGTAAGTGATAACGTGCAACCTGCATGATGCGCTCTCACGTGTATTCGACAGGCTCTATTTCCGTCGCCGGGGTGGCATGTCCTTAACAACGTCCCACCAAGATGGTTTCAAGGTACTGTGGCAACAACCACGCAGTCGATCCGCCGGAACAATTTGTCACCCGTATTGTTTTGGCAGGTGTGCATGATGATGCTTGGAGGAGACCACAATGACTTCCTGCACTCGAGGTGGGCGTTCCGGGATTGTATTGAAGAGTTTGGCCCTGAGAACTTCTCCACCCTGCAGCGTTGCGTTCGCGATGAGATTCGTGCGCCAACCTTGCAAGTACGTTGTGTGGCTGCCACACACCGTGGCACGGCTGACATTTGTGGTGGAATCAGGTGGTGCTTTCCTTGTTGCGCTTGAGCCGCTGCGACGCCGACGTGTACTACAAGTTCAAGCAGGTGTGTCTGTTGAAAACGCTTCCTGTATTGGCTGAGGCATCATCATCACGCCGCGTCTTCGTCAGGTTTTGCTGGAGAAGGCCATGTATAGTTCCCCCTCGGACAACACGCTCTCAGATATGGTGCAGGACATTAGTGGGGTGAGAAAAGTCGTAGCTCTTGTATCAGCACGCCCGTCTCATGATGCTGTTGCATTCGTGGTTTGCGCCAGGTCTCCGCTTCCTACTTTGCATTGCAGCAGCGCAAAGATGTTTGCTTCGAACTCGGACGGCTTCTCATGAGCATTAAGGTACACACGCTGGAAGTTGGTGTGGTGTGCAAACGTTGACCCCACTCGCGTTGTTCTCTTGCGCAGCGACACAAGGACGCATGTCAGTTCTTCGAGAGCTCCAACGCGTTCTGTGGTGAGCATCACGTAACTTGGCACAACCTCGGCATTTGCTGGTTTTATGCGGACAACCTCCCTGCATCCCTCAACTGTTTCAGTCGGGTGCGTTGGCTTGTCTGCGTGCTCGTGCTAGTACGCGTGTGCTGACACATGCTGTGGTCTCAATTGCGCAGTCGTTGGAGCTTGATCCGCATTATGCTGATGCGAGGACGTGGTACCGCAAGGTCACTGCTGCCATGGTGCGCGTCTCTTCTGTTGGCCAAACTGGCGAATCGCAGTGGCAGCGATCCGCTGTGACCCCAGCACTTCAGGACGATTCGGCTGAAGATGATAGCTGCACCTCCGACGAGAACTAGGGAACAACAGAAGCAAGGAATGATCACCACGGCTAGCTACGCTGCAAACAAACTGCGGTCATTGTTGTGACGCACGGAATCTACACCACTAGCACGTTTCTGGCGACAACGCCGTCAACAAGCGACGCCTGGCAGGAACAACAGCGTCACCGAACGAACGCGCCCTTTTGGGAGATGGGGCATCACATAACTTAGCGGCTGCACCAATCAAATGGGGGTCTTAGTTGCAAATTCCGCACCACGAACATCATTCCCGTCACTAGAAGCCACACCGCCCCAGATGCTAAACAAAAGGGTCGCCGAACGGACACAGAACTTGGGGCGATAGAACTTGTCTACCGCTTGCTTGTTTCGGAGTTCACGACGGTGACCGTACAAAGAGAGAACTAATGTTTGGCACTCGCCCCTGCTGTGGGTGTCGCGGTTCCAAGGATTTCTAGCAACGATGCGTATGGGGCCTTCTGATCAGACGCCGGTGCCATTGAGGTATCTGGCATGTCATCCGGAAATGACGAGACTGCCGCGACGGCTTCGGCGAGTCCCGCACGGAGTGAAGGCGTGTCAACCACTCCGCTCGATCCAAACAGGTCCACGTCAATGTCGGCACCAGTATCGTCAAGCCCTGCACAACGCGGAACACACAAGAACAGTCATTCATCACACAGAGGCGTGCACTTGCCACAACCACCACGCACACGTACCCATTGATGTGGCATGAGCTGCTGCAGACGTTACGGCCTGTGCAGCTGCCGCTTCTTGCAGCAAAGCTTTGTTTGGAGGGTGTGCTTCAAGCGCAGCTTCCAGCCACGCGACATCACGCTGGTTGCTGAATGAAGACGCGGCGGCTTGCATCCCTCGTTCGGTACCATCCATTCCAGGCACCTTGAAACCACCCAAGCCTGTATCCACTGCTGATCCAGGCGCAGAGGCGTCGTTGTAGGCTTGGGGGCTCAACATACCAAGTCCAAACATGAACTCATTTGCCACGGGAAAGCCTGCGTACCCGCCAAGCGCCACCTGGCCAGGAAACTGGAAGCCCACCCCTGGAAATGGCATGACGCCGGGCTGAAATCCTGTCGCAGTGACAACAGGCTCGGGACTTGGCTTGTGGAACAAGTTGGTGTCCGTGGGTCCAACACCACCGCCTGCTCCGCCTCCGAGCGCAACGCGGACAGTGGACGCTCCTTTCGAGAAGGAGGCAACAGCAAGCTTGACTATTGCCGACGTGGCCGGCAGCGTGTGCGACTCTACAACATTGAGCGGCTGCGGGCGGCCCGACACGCTTTGGTGTGGCACGGAGTCTTTGGTGCCACGCGGCGGGAATGGGGAGAAGCGGTCCGAAGACGTACCAGGTGCCACGGGAAAGTAGCCGGCGGACAAGCCATAGCCCGTGCCGTCCACATTCAGCAGCGGTTCGCCAGCATCGTCTAGCACGAGGTCGCGCACAACAGTTGCAGGGTCCGCACGCGCGGCGGCACTCTGCTTGTGCCGAGCGACTGCTGCTTGCGTAGTTCGCAACAGATCGTTCAACACTTGTGCGTCATGACCTCGTGAGTTGGAGCGGCGAGTTAACGACTTCCACCGAATCTTCACCGCATTCTCGGTTCGACCGGGCAGGTACTTGGAGATTTGTGCCCACTTCTTGCCCAGGTATGCTTGTGCCTCAACCAATGCTTCATTCTCCAATGGGCTCCATGCCCCCTTCTTGATGCGCGGGTCGAGGTGATTGCACCAGCGTTCACGGCATTGCTTTGGTGTGCGGCCCACGATGTCCTTCGACACGTCGGTCCAGTTCTTGAACCCTTGGCCTATACGCACACGCAACTTGTTGTCCTCCTCCCCGGTCCAGTGCCCTTTCACGAGCCCAGGGCGAAGGACTTTCTTCCATCGCTGCAAGCATTGCACATGGTTGCGACCCGGCACGTACTGGGCGATCGCCTTCCAGTTCTTCTCGTCGTGTCGAGACACCGCAGCTCGCAGGGCAGTGTCCTCCGCGACTGTCCAGCGGCGAGGCTCGGTACGCTTTGGCTTCTGCTTTGGCTTCCCCGACGCCTTCCCACGGGCCTTCCCACGGGCTGAAGTCGTCGTGGCTCTTCGAGCAGGTGCTGGGGGAGGGTCCGCGCTTTGCTGTTGTGCCTTATTGCTCCGCGCCCGGAACCGCGGCCTGGCTCTCCGTCGACGTGCTGCAATGCTTTCGGCTGACTGACTCTTTTTCTGCTGTGCTGCTGCTTCCGTGGGCGTGGCTGGCGATGTGGTCTTGCGAGAAACGCTGGGGACAGCATGGAGAGTGGAGACCTGACCCGCCTGAGGGGACGGCCCGACACGAGATCTCACATGTGCAGGGCTATTGGAGTACCGACGGAAGGATGGGGTTCGCGTGCGCTTTGGCTTACTTCGAGGTGCTCGTGCTGAAATGACTGCAGGTTCTGATCCAAACCCGGACGCGGCGCTCTCTGCGCCGATCACTGCTGCAGTGGGGTGTTTGCCAGAGGAAGTCATGGCGGACGTGTTGACGGTGAGCTGGGCAAACGCAGGCGCGAGTGTCGCTGTGGATCGACGCGCATTCATGGGGCTGGTAATGCGAACGGGCGGAGGGCGGAGGTCGGGAAAGCGCTTCAGCACCAGCGTTTGCACGGCGAGCCCACCATCCTTCGGAACCTTTTCCAGCGCCCCGGTCATCGCCTGATCGCCTGCGAACAGCGACTCCTTGACCTGCCCGCATCGCATCGGACCCACCCAAGGCCAAATAAAGACAACATGGTCACGCTCGCAGCGTGCATACCCACTTCACACACGCGCAACAGCAACAAACATGTGGATCAACCAACGAGATGCAAACAGCACGAACACACCCTGTCCTTATGCTCCTGGCTGAGAATGCCTTTGGCTGCAAGGTTCTTCACGTGCTGCAGCAGGCGCGCTGTCTTGTTGAGAGTCTCTGGTGCCAACGCTGCGAAGCAGACCAGGGGCACACAAACACGAGAGGGTGAGCACACAAACACAACCCCAACCAACCAAGCCACTCAAGCTGGGTGGGGCACAGCCCAGCGCACAACAGCAGCACGCACGCTCAGCGGAACCCCGTCGGGAATTGGACACAGGCTGTGGCGCTCCCATGGGTGGCTTAGGTGCCGTGCGAGGCAATCCTGTTTGTACCGGGGGTGGGCGGAGTGACGCCAGTGGACTGACGGTGGAACCACCCGAAGTGGCGGAGCCAGCCCCATCCTTGGGCGTGTTGTCAGACATCGAGAGCGATTCTAGATGTGCTTCAGGTCTGGCAAACAAGGTCAGCACACGCAGCTGTCATCGGCAGCGTGACGCCACCTGCAGGGGCCTGCTGTTGCGGCTGAGGTTCCTCTGTTTAACGCCGTGCCGTCGTCGTAGCTTGATGGCATCCCAACGCAACGCCGCCCACCGCGTTTTGAAAATATCACATTTTTGGTTGCTAAATTGTGAAATTTAGCGTCGTGAGCCCAGCTTCCGACAACTTGGTCTCACCTACGGCCGACTGACTGGCGGCCAACATGGCCATGTCAATGCAGCGCTTTTTCTTGACTTGTCGGTGGATTCAGCACCCCGTGTTGTGTCGCTTGGTGTCCGCGGTGCTGTTTTCAGCGTTTACAACACTCCTCATCTGTGGCAGTGTGCTCGCCATGGCGGAGACGGTCAATGCATGGGCATTGCATGCGTGTTTCATGACCGTAGCGTTTATGTTTCTGCTTCCTCTCGCACTGGTGTTGTTTCATCTTCCAAAGTACGAGTGTGGCGATGTCGTTGGGTGGCTGTTATGCTTACGGTGGTGCTCACTCGCTACCCACCCACTTCCGTGGCCCGCTCTGTTCGCTCTCCATCAGGCCTGCAACACCTCAGTCCTGCGCGCCGCTGTACAAGAAAACCCTGATTGCTTTCCTCGTTTGTGTGGTGCTTGGAATCCTCTGTGTAGTATTTGGAAAACTTGAAAGTGGGCACCAATTGAAGCCCCAGACAGTGCATGCATGGTTTGGCACGGTGAGTTGCGGTGCTGTGGTGTTTGTTTGTTGCCACGCTGCTCACAGTCACTCTCCCTTGAGGTGTTTGTTTGTTTACAGTTCATGCTTTTCCTCCTCACCATTTTGTACTACCTCCCTGTCATCGCCAGCAATGGACTGGCATTGCTTGGGGCTGGAGTGGAACAGCCACTTGGGCCCATCGTGCTGGTCCTGTCTGCGCTGTCCATGTGGTCCGGCATCTGGGGGTTCTTGGGAGACGACAGCCTGCTGGTGTGGCTTCCGTTTGTGGTGGCAGGTTCAGTGTCCATTGTCAGAAATTGCACTCAACTCGAGCCGCAAGACTACATTGCCAAAGGGAACGCCATCACGGAACATGATGGAAGCCACGCATAGGACACGAATGCACATAGCCAACGAACACACTCGTAATCTACCGGACGTCACCCATCGCGCCGCGTGCCTCACGACGCCGCGTGCCTCATGAAAAGTGCTTACAGGAGCACCAAACTTGACATGTAACCACAGACAAACAAGGAAAACGTGGACAACAGCCTTTTTTCGATGGGATGGGATGGATGGGATGGACGGGGTGCGCAGTGTTGCACAACAACACAAAGAGAAAACAACGAGAGCGGCACCGCTAATCGTACGCGCCCGAAATGTATTGCTCCACACGCGTCACAACGGTCCACGTGATGGCTTGGCCTGGAGCCAAGCGCGCAAGTCGCGGGATCAAGCCCTTCCACAGTGCAAAGATGCCCTCCTCTTTCGCAATCACCCGGATTGCTTGCAGCACACTCGTGTACTTGGGTGCTTGGCCGGCCACAGTGACCTGACAATGCATCGACACACAACAGGGCCATTCGACACGACACATTTGAGCCAATGACAGCAACACAGTTTACAAGCGCAACACACGTGAGAAACGACCGAGCGTCACATCACTCAACCTCAAAACAAGGACCTGCACCAGTGCCCGACACACAAACAACAGCACCAGAGCGAACTGCCTCACCTGAGCCATGAATCGCGTCTTCAGGACGTCCATTGGGCAGTTACAGATGGGACCAATTGCTGCCGCGACCAAGCCCGTCGACGCGGACTGCCACGCAGCAAGCGGCTGCAGCAGGGGCACCCACACAAGGCAAACAGCACACGGGGATGAGCGAACCTTGAACCTTTACAACGTCACGTCTCACCACACATGCGTGCGTCAAACAGGTACTGCGAACCTTTGTTTGGCCGTTCTCGTCCGCGTAGAGGAACTTGTTGATGGCGTAGAATGACATGAAGTTGAACGCCTGCACCACAAACGCACGCGGTTAGTGGTGGCCAATTGGCACAGCATAGCCCCCACCCCCCACCACCACCACCACAAACACAGCATGCTGGCCATGACGCACGACGCACCTGGTTGGATCCTTGCCGCACCATCGTTGGCACCACGCCTTTCCACAGTGCAGACGCGCCCTCTTCGCGCACGATGGTTGCGGCTGCATGAATCGGGCCTTTGTACCTGACGGAAGACACAAGCAATCAAACCCAACCGTAATGGTCGAGCCAGGTGATATGCTATGTCGCCACGCGGTGACACGTTGCGCGCGTGACGCACTTCAGCTGTGACTTGTCCAGGCCCATTTGCTTTTGCAGCCGAATCTTCACCACCTCAAACGGCGTAACAATGATGATGGCTTCCGTGATACCGCTTCCCAAACCCGCCTGTCGGACAGCAGTGCAAGGGGAACATTCATGCTACAGCACCGGCAACAACAACAACAACAGCAACACAAGAACCTCAAGAAACGGGCGACACGCACCACAAAGTTCATCGCGGCCTGGTTCCCTTCGCCCTCCGGCTTGGGGAGCAGCGTCCGGAAGTAGCCGAAGGCACCAAACCGGAGCGCGTACTTGAACGTCAAGTGCGTCACAAACGGGGTGAGGCCCTTGTACAGCGCCGCAGCGCCCTCCTCTGCGCCGATGGTGCGAACGGTGTGGACCAAGCCCTTGTACTTGCCAGCATGGTCCAGCTGCAGCCGCGTCTTGGCCACATCAAGCGGCTGCAAGCTGCACGCCTCTACGAATCCACCGCACATACCAGACACTGCCTTCACATAGGGTGGCACGGTGCCACGCTTTGATCCTGGCTTGGACGCGGGGCTGGCCGCGAGCAGGCCGTGACGGTGCAGCATGGCCGGAGTCGAGGCGTTGGAAGACAGGCATGGAAGGCTCGTGGGGGAGCTCATGTTTACACAGTGGTGTGGGTGCACAGGGAGGGGGCTGTGCAGAAGGCAAGGGGCGGGGGGGGGGGGGGAGGTGAGGGAAGGGATCACCAGCACGCTTGCCGAAGATGGACAGACAGGCAAGGCAAGCAAGCGTTCACTCAGGTGGCACAACCTGCTGTGCAGCATGCCATGAAGGTTGAATTTTGCTAAACCACACCGCATTCATTCCCAGCCCACGTCTCGATCGCAACACGCCCTTCCCCTCCTTCTTCTTTGACCTGCCTTGCCTTCGTGTGTGCTGTCTCGGGAGGTGGAAACGTGAGTGGGCAACTGCAGTGCCCTTTCTTGTCGAGATGCAGGCGCTTGTGAGCCACCTCCACGGCGCTGTGGCAGACGTACACATCGCGAGCGAGGTGGAGTCGGTGGTGCAGCGCCTGGTGTCCGCCACGGAAGCTGCCCAACACCAGGAGCGGCGGCAGCACTTGAAGACAGCCATCGCGGTGGCGAGGCGCCACATGCAACTGCTTGTTGAGCGTGAGGAGGCAGCACAGGTGTGTGTACGCGAGCGAGCGCGGTCAGCGGCGGCACTGCGCTCTGCCTTGACGGCGGAGGTGGGACGGGTGGCGTCGCAACTGCGACTCAAAGCCAAGCTGGAAAGTGAGCTCGTGGCCACGAGGGCAAGCGTGAATGATGCACAGTCCACCATCGAGGCTCTCCGCACGACAGTAACTCAGCTCCGCGGCGACTTGAAGCGCGCCGAAACGGAGCGTGACAGGCTCCACGCCCGCGTCTCCACAACCACCACCACCGGCTCAGGCGCACGACCACGACCTGGTGTCGCCATTGCCTTCTTTTTCTCCTTGCGCCAGCCCGCGTTGATGAGGCTACTCCAGTTCCTCCAGGTGTGTCACTGGGTGTCTGTGTGTGTCTGGGCTGTGTGTGCCTGGTCTTGTGTGGGTTTTGTTTCTGTGGGTGTTTGCATGCCTTCTTGTGTGTTGTGTGTGTGTTGTCGTTGTCCGCGTGGGTTTCGCTGTGCTACGTGTCTGTGTGTGTCTTTGGTGGGGCTCGGGGGTTGTTCCATGTTGGCGTGTGGTGCAGAGGACGCGCTGTGTTTGCCTTGGTTCTCACTGTCACCCCCCCCCCGCGTGTCAGCCGCGAGATGTGGTGTCACTTGCTGCCACAAACCACGCCATGTACTCTCGCGTGGATGCGCTGTTCTCTCCACGAAGACAACAGCACAGGCAGTCCACTGGCTCACCTAGGTCCCTTGCCTTGGGCATCAGTGGTGGCGTTCCCCCTGGTGGTGGTGGTGCTGCGGGTGCTGGCGCGGGTGTGGGCCCACATGCCTCGGGAGTGTCAGGGTCAGGGGCACCAAGCGGCAGCCTAGGCCGTGCTGGTCTAGGCCGTGCTGGTCTAGGCCGTGCTGGTGGCGGTACGCGCGGCGGCAACAGCGGCAGCATGAACAACAACAGATCGCCGCGTCAGCCTGGGCACCCCTCCGAGCAAATTCCTGACCACCCGTCTGGCAGCAGCAGCAGCGGGGGGAGAGGAAGAGGGGCTGAGCAGGGCACCGCAAGCCGTCGTGGCAGTCGCTTGTCCCTGTCCATGGGCCGTTCAGGCAAGAATAGCTCAAGAAAGCCTCTGCAAATGAAGGACGTTCTGGCTGCTTTAGAAAGCGTACGTTGCAGTGAGTGTGGGCTGCACATGCGCGGGGATTCGCGGCAGCAGTTCTTTGTCGAAACGTGGGCTGTGTACACCTTTGTGTCTGTGCTGATGCTAGTGATTGTTGCTTGTGCCCTTTGTGCTTGTGCCCGCCGCCCCCTCGGGTGTGTGTATCGCTCCCGCAGAACAAGCAACAACTCATGGCCGTCCATGCCGACAACGAAGACACGAAGCAGCGCCTGGCTGCCGCAGTACGTGTGCGGGGCTTTCTGGTAACACGATTGGCAGAGGTCGAGGCAGAAGTGAAGGCTGCGAAGGAGGACAAAGAGCGCGTGCTTGCCCAGGTACGCCGCTTCGCCGCCTTGTGCTTCACTTCATACGCGCCGCTGTGGTGACGGTTCTCCTGCGTGGTGGCCGACTGTGTCCTTCGTCTTGTCGTCATGCGCGTGCATGGTAACATGTGATGAACGATGGTGCTGCCTCCTCCAGGCGGCGTCCGACCGAGAAGTGATGACGTTCTTGGATGACCGTGTGAGGGAGTTGGAGGATGCCGCACGAGCCTCGGCCGCAGAAATCAACAAACTCAAACAACACGTGGCTGACGTCCGTGAGAAGCACCGTGGCAAAACGAAGGTATGTGGGTGGCGGCTTGCGGCTTGAGCGGCTTGAGCGGCTTGAGCGGCTTGAGCGGCTTGTACCTGTTGCTTGGTGTTTGCATGGATGGGTTTCGTTTCCTGTGTCCCGTGCCGCTGTTCCTCGTCTTGGGGACCGCACTGCCAGCCCGTGACAACGTGAACAATGCCCCCCTCACACCTCCCTGCCGTGCCCATCTCCTTTCAGATGCTGGAGGGCCTGGTGCGCATGGGAACAGCACAACGCCAGGATGCAGAGGTTCAGTTCAAAGCCCAAAAGAAGCTGTTGGTGAAAGAGATCAAGTCCCTGCGCTTGGCTGTCGCCACGCTTCAGGTGCGCGGTCGTGTGGGCTATTGTGGTTGTGGTTGCCACTTGTGACGGCTGCTGTGGTACGTGGCTGACGTGCGTCACTGCTGCGATGGATGGTTGGATGGGTGTGCGGGTCAGGCGGAGCGTGCCAAGCACCAAGCGTAGCATGCGCGCCAAGGCAAGTGACGATGACGTGGTGTTTGTTTGGCGACCCGTCACTTCGTGGGTGAATGTAGCCATGCAGCGCCGATGAGCAGGTAGCAGCGTGGCCCGCCGATGCGAGCATTCAACTGCCGTGCCATTGCCCTCGTTCTATGTGTCTGCGTGACGATATGTACTCACAGCATGGTGCAAGCTTGAAAAGGGACTACGTCACTAGCATTCATTCGTACCACGGTGGCATGTGCGCAAGCACCTGCACTTTCACGGCAGCTCCGTTCGTCCATTCCGCGAGCGACACATGTGAACACGATTGGGGAAACACTACAATGTACCCACGAGCAGCAATGACTGCTCCAGCTCTGCTTCCCACCGAATCACATCCACACCAGGAGAGGCACAGAGCTCACTCATATCCACATCGGTGGTCCTGTGATCATCAAGCGACAACACACGAATCGCCATGTGAGCACATGTAGATGGTCGAAAACAGTGACCCAAACAAAAGGCACACACAACCCACCTGAGCAATGGCTTCGGGCGGAACACAAGCTTCTTGGCACCAGACACCAAGCGTGGCTGCTCGCTTTGTTGGAAAGCCATGCCAGAGTGAGCCCCGCCTTGATCCAGCGTGAGTCCGCCCAGCTTATTGACGGACACACCCGTCGCAGGATCAACGTCCTCACCGACCTCTACTGTCCTCGCGTCCACATCCTGAACGAGAGAACGCGAGCAGGAACGCCAGCGAGGAACGAGAGCACAACAGTTACGCACACGTGAGCGATCACGCACTCGCGTCCCGACAAACGCCCACGGTTGCTTGACAGCACGTACCCCGACAGCGACACCTGCAATGGTGGCCTTTTCCAGCTCGAGCTGTCTCCGGCGTGCTTGGTCAGCGGCCCGTGCCTGTGATACCGACGCAGCAGCTTGTGCTTTCTCGCGCCTTACCGCATCTTCGACAGCCTGCACAGCATTGGCCTGTGTGGATACACAAAGGAAACAGAAAAAGTGGAAGGATCGGACATGTAACCAACAAGAACACCATCACCAACCCACAACCAACAGCCAACAACCACCACCACCAACAACAACAACAACAACAACAACAACAACAACAACGGCGGGCAGA
>Ga0213833_1001941_pt1 | contig 14006 bp, 14 predicted proteins | sample SWATP21_FD_160575 | JGI IMG/M metagenome (GOLD analysis project Ga0213833, IMG submission 160575) | Coastal seawater microbial communities from Marineland, Florida, United States - SWA TP2 #1 | ecosystem: Environmental > Aquatic > Marine > Coastal | place: USA: Florida | collected 2016-08-14
CAGCCATGATGAGCTCCCGGCGCACCTGGGATGCGTTGAAAACAGCATCACGCACACGTTCGTCGGTCTCCTCAAGCGCTGTCTTGGCGACGAGCTCTGATATCATGGTACGTGCGGGCGCAACTTTGTGTCTCACAATGCGCTTCGTCACACTTCGCACCCTCACCACGCCGTTGGGCAGCCGAACGACCTCCTTGCTCTGCAGCATGCTGTCGAGCGTAATGCGGCTACGTGACGATGGAAAGAACACATCTATGAGCCGGACTGACTTGCCGTCGGGTAGTTTCGCCTCACAGTTGAACTCACTCCAAACCGCGCGCAGAGACGTTGCCATCGTCACGACACGTGGCTCGCCGGTTGCCGCCGGTGGGAGGAACACTGCATAGTCCTTGGGTGTACTGCACAGCCGAAAATGCAGTGCCGGGCCGTAGGGGTCATCCTCGGGAGTGGGCAGTAGCTCCCAGCGCAGGAGTTTGCCCGCTCCAAGACGCGGAAGAACTCCCTGCTTCCCATGGGGTCGCTCCACGAAGCAGTGGTGCGGCGTCAGGTGCAACACCTTGGTGATGATTGGCAGTGCCACGAGTGGACCCTTCCACAGGTGTGGAGAAGTCGACGCTTGGAGCTTCACGCCGTGCATGAACACAGCCACCTCCGCTGGCTTGACGCCTGTGAGCATGTGTTGCAGCGTCTCTTTGACATCTTCGAGTGTGGGAACCCCGTCGTCTGCCTTGCGCTCATCCGCCTTGTGCTCGTCTGAGGCAGGATGCACCTCATTCATGTAGAAGGGAACACACAATTTGGTGGCTGCCATCGTAAAAGCGAGGGGTGGAAGGACAACGAAATGACGGCCGCCGGACTACAACCGCATCGCGGCGTCGTCTCAGTGTGGTAACTTGACGTGACGCACTCACAAGCCGCGATTCTCTCCCGCGCCGGCCCGCGTGTGCGCAGTGCGTTGATCATGAGCGACAAGGGTTCTTCCGCTCCTCCGGGGGATGGCGAAGTGGCCAACAAGGCCACAGTGGACGTTTCATGTGAAGAGGAGAAGGCTGTTACTCCAGCCGGCGCGCCGACTGGCGCTGGCGCTGGTGCTGGCGGTGTTGGTGCTGGTGCTGGTGCTGGTGCTGGCATGGGTGCGAGTGCAGAAACGGGTCCTCCAGAAGCTGGCAGTACTCTCTCGACAGGATTGTTCTATGATGCGCGCATGTGTTTACACGAATGTCCCAGCGGTGACCACCCCGGTGCGTGGCCTGCTGTTGGGGTGTGAGCGCATGTCTGGCTGTCTTCTATCTAACCCCGAAGCATGGCTTGTGCAGAGGCACCAGCCCGCATTTCGCGCATCTACCAACGCCTCGAAGACCTGGGTCTTGCCATACGATGCATTCGATCTGAGGTCAGAGATGTCACCCAAGCCGAAGTCGCGCGTGTGCACAAGGCGAGCTACATCAAGCAGGTACGCGGGAACGTTGGTGCGCACTAACGTTTCGAGTGATGCACCAGCACCTTCTTCGCTCGCTGCACGCACCGCATTGACCTTGCCTGAGCAGGTCGACTCTTGGCTGGATCTTGACGCTAAGTCGCTGCGCCGACGCGCCCGCGCGTACAACTCGGTGTTCTTGAACCCGCACTCCGTCATGTGTGCGTCACTGTCCGCTGGTTCCGTGGTTGAAGCTTGTGAGCTTGTCGCGAAGGGTCGGTTGCCGAACGCGGTCGCCGTTGTTCGGCCACCGGGTCACCACGCGGAGCCAAACGAAGCCATGGGTTTCTGCGTGTACAACAATGTCGCTGTGGCCGCTGCGGCAGCCTTGGAGCTCGACACTGTGGAGCGCGTGCTGATTGTGGACTGGGACGTGTACGTTTACCTTGCAACGCGGGTAGCTCCCCTGTTGGTGTCGTCCAGGCTCACTGATACGCGCACACTGTTGCATGCCACACTCGACAGCCATCATGGCAATGGAACGCAACGCATGTTTGAAGAGAATCCGAATGTGGTGTACTTTTCCATTCATCGCTATGATGACGGCCGCTTTTATCCCCACAGTGCGGACGCTGAGCCCAAAATGGTTGGCAGAAAGCAGGGTACGATGTATGCATGAGATCACTTTTCATCCACCCTGCTTACGTTTCACTATTGCCAGGGCAAGGACGGAACGTCAACGTTGCTCTGAATGGTGGGGATAAGGGTGACGGTGATTATCTCTACGTGTGGTCCCACGTGTTGATGCCCCTCGCTTATGAGTTCGCCCCTGATCTCGTCATCATTTCAGCCGGATTTGATGCTGCGCTTGGGGACCCGCTTGGCGGGTATCGAGTCACACCCCCTGGGTACGCACACCTCACCCACCAGCTCAAGGCGCTGGCACAAGGACGCCTCGTTGTGGCCCTCGAAGGTGGCTACAACCTTGGCGCGATATCTGAGTCCATGGCCGCTGTCGTTGAAGTTCTTCTTGGCGATATGGTGAGTGTCATATGGTTTCATCTGCTGTGCGCGCGCGTGCAGTTTCGAATGTGCAAAGTGTGTGTACAGTTTGTGTGTCTCTTCCTGCGTCGGGTTTGAAACGGTGTTCACGGTATTTGGGCTTGGTGCTGTTCCATCTGTGATTTTGGGATCCAGCCACGCTCTTTGGGTCGGTCGGTCATCCCCGACCTCCACACCCAACACGCAGTCGCCGCCACCCTCAAGTGTCACGTTCCGTACTGGCATTGCCTGGGAAGGCCGTTGGGACCCGAGGACAACGCCGAGGACCTGTTCCCCGGCTTTGACTCTGACTCTGGCAACGAGTACAGTGGCGCAGAAGATGGTCCGGAAGCTGACGACGGTGCCGGTGCCGTCGAGGACGAATCTGCGGGTGTCGAGGCAGTTGCCACGGCGACACCTGGTGGTGGTGATGATGAGGATGAAGATGTTTCCGCTGTTGCTGATGCAATTGCTGCTCTCACTGTCGGGGACGACGGCGTTCAAGGGTTCACATGTGACCCGTTGTCGTACTGCTCACATGTCGAGAAGTACGTGTCCACGCCCCCTGAGGTAGTGAACCTTGATGCGCCGTGTCAACACTGCGAGACAACCGGCCAAGACAACTGGATGTGTGCACAATGCTACCAAGTTCTCTGTGGTCGCTACGCCAACGGACACATGATGGATCACTTTGAAAAAACTGGGCACTGCGTTGCAGTTGGGTTTGGCGACCTCAGCTTTTGGTGCTATGAGCACGGCGAGTACTTGAATGCCTACCTCATGCCATTGATCCATGCTTGGTACTCCAGATTGCACCTGGAACGCTTTGGGGAGTTGCCAGCGTCGGCTCGCACCGCGACTGGCGGCGGCGAAACAACAATTATTTTGGAGCTTGCTGGGACCGATGGAGTAGATGATGAGTAGAGCGTCACATGAACACTTTGTTGGTGTGTTTGCGCAAATGGAAGTCTTCAAGCAGCCAAAATAATAAAAAAAGGCCAAACAGGGGTGGTTGAATGGCTCGAATACGGAAGGAATGCTACTTCCGAGACGCGGCAACAACGATTTGAAGCTCTCGAAGTATTGCCGCCTCCGTTGCCTCAGACCACCACGAGTCTGTGAAGCGCGGGGTCATCATATCACAACATTAGTCTGCTGTTGAGAGCAAGATCATGTATGTGCCCGATCACGTACCAACTGTAGCTTTGGGTCGGACACAAGCATACTCTCGGAATTGGGTGACAAATTGGTCAGACACCATCTTGGCAATGGCCTTGAACGTGTCCTTGTCCACGATGTTGCTTGTGTACGCCGGCTGCAGCAGGCGCTTGACATGACCAACAATGAACACTTTGGCATCCTTGCCCTTCCTGTCTTGTTTGGGGCGTGCTTCACGAGAGACATGGGTGGTATGGCTTGTCGAAGGAGCGGAAGTATGAGCCTTGGTCGCATGTGGAGTGACGGCATGCGCGTGGCTGTGAGCTGTAGAAGCGACCCGAACACTGTGGGACGTGCCATGGGGCGGTGTCAATGTCGCACTCGGCGATGATGATGTTGCGTGGGTTCTTCCCGTCCCGGTGCGCGTGGCCGGGTAACCTGGATGGCCACCGCGAGTCACTGCAGCTGCAGCTGAGGCAACACCCAAGGGAGGTGTGCTAGTGGTGTGTGCCAGGTGGATGGGCGGGGTTCGGTGGTGATGCTGGGCGGCTGCCGCCAGCAACCGCCGCATCGAGTGCGGGTCGGGCACAAACTCTCTACCCACAAAGGTGTAGGGAATCACACGTGACTTTACCCACGCGCGGGCATGTGGACGGGCCTCGGGAGTTTGTGCAGCGATGTGGTTCCGGAACATGTCGTTTGAGACCACAAACCCGTTGTGGTCTGCGGCGTAGGTGATGATGAACGAGTCATCATCAGCCTGGGGTGGGGTTAGCACAATGTCGTCCGAAGCAACGAGCTCCTTCAAGGCAGATACGCTGTCCGTCTCCATCACTGAGTTGCCACCACGGACGGCCGCCTTGCGCCGCACGTAGTATGCTGGCGCAAATCCGAAGCAGCGCAAGCCGCGAGACTGAACAGAACACAGGCAGTCGGTTCAGCAAACACAACACCACCACAACGGCGGTGCTATTTTGTGCACAATCTGCACACCTACTTTGAAGAAGTGAAGCGCAGCAACGACGCCGACAGCGTCGAACTCAGCGTTCTTAGACATGGACCAGCCAATGTTCGCCGCATCGAGAACCACGCAAACGGGGCTGACTGCGGGTGCCTCAACTGGCTCACGCACTGTGGCGCAGTCCATCTCAATGTCTTCTCCATCTGTGGAATCTCCCTCTGCCTCAATCTCCATAGTCTCCCATCCAAGAGGCAACAAACTGCTGAAGCAGCAACCTGCATGCGGCTTTGAGGCGGTGACGCGTCATCTCCAGTTATATACCCATCGCTTTTGATTGATTGTGTTTTTGTCCCCCTGCTGCAGTTTGCAAACTGCGACTGTGGGCAACGACATTCTGCGCTCGGCCTCTTGTGTGAACAAGCCTCATGAAGACCGTCATGTGAGGCGCAGACGTTGGTCACTTTGGGAAAGGTCATTGTCATGGAGACCCGCGCTCCTTCCAGCTCCACAATGACAGGGTGGTTGCACATTGTGGTGGTGTCGGGACGCAAGATGCCAAACCTGGACGTGCTACGGGCGATGGACCCGTATGTTGTGGCCTGGGTGGAGCCCTTTCGTGAGTTTGGCGTGAAGGGCAACATGAGCAAGAGCTTTCGTGCCAAGGTGTCCAGCCTAGTGTCCCTTGAGTACCGTCGCCCGCGTGGAGACTGGAAGCCCAGTGGCACCTGCCCCCGGCGACCACGCAACTTCGACAGGACAAACACGCTGTTCAATCGTGGTGGGAACCCAGACTGGTCGGAAGAGAGTGGTGACACATGCCACTTGAAGGTTTGGGTGGCTGATGTGTCTTCTGAGGTAAGAATAGACTGGGAGTCGTGGAATCGGGCGTGCACGTGAGGTGTGGCGAACCGAAATGCGCTGTTATTCCAGGTACTGTATTTGGAAGCGTGGGATGAAGATAAGTTTACTCCGGATGAGTGCATTGGAGTCACGGAGGTGGACTTGAGAGGATGCAGTTCCGCGGACGCGGCCCATATTCACAATGAGAAGCTGCTGCTCCCATCCAACCCCAAGAAAAAGCGTGGAACACTCCAGTTTCGGGTGTGGTTCCGGCCAGCTGCAGAGGAGACCGACGACGGCGGAGAGAAAGGCGCAGGCTCTCATCCGCAGGGCCAGACAACTCTCCAACAGCATGGAATGGTCGAGAACAGCGCCGTGAGTGGTGCCAATGATACCAGCGGCAGTGATGACGACAGTTCCGACGGCACAAGCGACGGGGACAGTGAAGGTGACAGCGAAGGAGAAGCAACCACAGACAGCGAGTCTGGCGTGACTGAGGCGACACGAAGCGTCGTGACCGCTCAGTCGTCCACGCCCTCGCTTTTGGCTACCCCGGTTTGTGATTCTCCGCCACGTCTAAGCCCAGGCCCCCGTGCAGCGGTGCCCGAGCCGCAACCTCAGCAGCAGCTGCATGACGCTGCGCTGTCCCACGTGACTGGCACGGAGTCCCTGCAACACCACGCCCGCGTTCCCAGTGCAGTTGACGCTACATCGGGTATGCAAGACGAAGAATCCACCCCCCGCCCTGTGTTGAGCCTCGACTCAGGCGTCGATGGCGCCCACGGACCGCGTAGCACCGCCAGCTTCGTGGGCCCCCGCAGCAACATCACACAGCAGTCCTCCATTCCCTCTGTTGGACACATGGTTCGAACGTACCCGGAGTATCGGCGCCAGTTCTTTTCGCCAGGTGACGGGAGAGAAGTGCACACCCTGCCGCCAACCCCGGAGGTAGTGGGCTTGGGGTTGGAAGGCGGTGAGTCTATCGTCGAGCCAGGTCGCAACACCCCTTCCCCGGACACACTGCAGCGGTTGAAGGACTCGTACCAACAATACCGAGAGTCGCTTGACCGGACGCGTCTCACACCGACGCCGACGCCGCCGACAACCGAAGCACGTCAAGCTGCGAACATGGACGACGCCGAATCGACTCCGCCTGTGGCGCTGTCGGATGCCGATAGCTTGCTGCAAATCCATCCACACTCAGCTGAGGTCGTGGAGATGGAAGATCGCCCAGGTGTGTACATCTCAGCATCTTCCAGCGACGCGGAAGATGCTGTTCCCAGTCCAACTCTGCCAGCCACAGCAAGGGGCACTGATGCTGGGATTCAAGTTGAGGTCGTCACCGGTCCAGCCGAAGTTCGCCGCAAACAGCGACGAACTTCTCGTGTCGCACAGCCACAAGCTGTGGCTGTGGCGGGAGAAAGGGTTGGCCTGCGTGTCGACACCAACACCAACACGCCCACGTCGAGCAACACCTTCGCCACAGTGGACACGGTGCATGCTGCTGTCAAGGCAACACCTACAAACACCCCCATGCATGGTGATGGTGGCCTCCTCCTTGCCCCGCCGTCGCCCAACGAGACGAATGACAACAAGGTGTCTTCGTCGCCGCCACCGAAAGTGAGCTGGGACATGTCGGGTTTGCAGCGATTGCTGCAGCAAGATCGTGCCGGGAAACAGGCTAGCGACGCAGAAGCAGTTGGTTGTAGCTACCTGCATCCCCTGGAAGACTATGCACACAGCCGTCTACGAGACAAGCGAAAGGAGGAGATGTGGTGTGAACGACTCAAAGCGATGAAGTCTCTGCATGGACGCCTTAAGTCAGGTACCGTTGTTGCTATTCTACACCCTTCTGCACCGCACCCGTCTATGCACGTGGTGGGGCCGTCAGCGTGCTTTGTATCCTGATGAGTACGTGCTGTTGTTTGCTTTCTTTTCGACCTACAGCGGGCAACGCGGCACGCGAGAAACATCGCAAGATGCACGGCAGCCGGGCAGTAACACAAGCGGCCACAGCCCAAGCTATGCACCTTGGCAAGCCAAGCACCCACTACGGAGCGTACGTTGCCGCCGCACACGCCCTCGCCACACAGGGTGCGACCCCCCTTCTTCAGCCAACGTCCAACGAACGTGTGCGCACCGCCCCTCAAGTCGCCGTTCGCCCAGGCCTTGTCACGTACGATGCCACCACAGCCGCGTCTCCATCCAACCAGGGCGGGCAAGGCAGTCAGCGCATTCACCGGGGCGCGGTGGCTGTGCCAGTCGACCTGTCGCGCATGGGGGGTGTGGTTGCTGGTTCAGGAGGCAGCGGCGCAGTGGTTGGGGGCGGTGACGCAGAAACAACCGGGCGGGCGGGCACCAGAACCCGACGACGGGGGGCTGTGGCTGTGCCCACCAACCTGGCACCCCTTGCACGTCGACCATCGGACGTGGGGAGCGGCACGGCACAGCGGGGGGGAGCGGCGGTCGTTCCACCGAAGCAAGAGCCGGCAAGCCGCGTGTCACGGGGTCCTTGGATTGCGACGTCTGGCGTCCGGAGTAGGGACGTGAAGGGTGGGGGCACAGGCGCCGCTCGGGGCATCGCTCGGAAGTTGTCCTGGAACTCGTTGGTGCACCTGAGGCGCGGGGCTCACGGCTCGGGGTCTGCCAAACCGGACCTCCATCCAGCGTCATCGCAACGCCACGCCAACCTAGTCCACAACGACGTCCGAACCACGCGACAGCGCGACCACGGGCCGCACCACAACGGCAACCGCACCCACACCGGCAACCCCGGTCACGGCATGCGGCGGCGCCCATTGTCATCGACTGGGACTCGCAGCCGTACTGCTCGAAACGGCCGGCCAGGAGCACCAGACACACGCCGGTCGCGCACCCGCCGGCAGCGACCCAAGTCTGCGGCCGCCGCGGGCGCTGCTCGACGTCGGCCACCCCTGCAAACGTCCCAGTCCAGTGAACCCCTGGAGGGCGGAAGCGCCTCTCTGGCACGCACGCCTAGCGCCCAATCATCTCTGTCTCCGGCCCTCCCACTCCACGACACGATGTCGTACCAAGCCAAGGTAGACATGGAGCAGCGGCTGATGCAGCAGTGGTTTGGCCGCCGTCCATGGAGCGCGTCCGGCACCCGCCGCCGCCGAAAACTTGCCGCCCGCGAAGCGCGCAAGCAGCAGTACGTTCGCCGACGCGCCGACGCCGCGTTGCGTCGACCCCAGAGCGCTGCCACTGTGGCACGAGCGCGGCGAACACAGTCGACGGGACATCTCCTGTTTCACGGCGTGTCCACGCCACCTGGTGCGACAGGAAGATCTCCCCAGGCCTGGGCGGGTGCCGGGGGTGCCGGCGGCGGTCCAGGCTCCTCCTCCCTTGACACCTGGTCGTCTCTGTCGACGCTGTCCAAGCCGTCAGGTTGGGCCCCGGTGACGGCGGCACAACGGCGCCAGCACCGCCTCGCCGTGCGTGCGTACAATGAAGAGCTCCAGCAACGGTCCAAGCAGGGTGCCGCGGCCTTGAGGTGGGTCACCCCCGAACCGGTGCTGTCCCCCAAACCGTCAAAACGCACGAAGGGGGCGCTGCACTTGACACAAAGTACCGAGGCCCCGCCCCCTCCACTGCCCACCGCCTTTCGCAGTGGGGCGTCCATGGGGAGCTGTTCTTCTCGGGACGATGCCGATGCTGCTCGTTCCGCGTCGTCTTCGCCACATGATGACAGGTCCTTCACCGCCAACAGTCCAAGGCACGAGCCAGCCACCAACCAAGGACCGAACACGCCTCGCGTGGCTGGTAGTGGCTTCAATGCCATCCGTCAGCTGGGTGTTGCGTCGTTCCTGGCCCCCACGTCTCCCCACCAAGGGCTCGTGACAAAGGGGTCGTTCTTTAAGCCAGATGACGCGGCCCCTGCCCCCTCCCTCTCCACAAATGACGACGTGGGAGCCACCCTGCAACAGTGGTTTCCTGATGCCATGGATGCAATCGCCGCTTCCAACAGCTGTGCTCGCTACCGCCACGCCATGGAGATGGAGGCTGGCGACGAGACCGCACCCCCCGATGGCACACCGACGGCAAATCCCAGCTCACAGGTTGTCGATGCACAAGACATCACCAGTACCAAGGATGATGCCCTGCATGCCGGTGCCGGAGCGCCGGGTTCACGATACACATCTGAGCGTCGGTTGTCACTCCGATCCACGATGTCACAGGTGACGCATGACTCACTTTCCACCCCCAACGCTGGTCTCACTACCTCGTACGTCGACCCATCTTCCAGCCTTCCCACCTTGTCCAGTAGCGTTTGTTTGCGTGTTTCACACCCCGTTGACTGAACATCCCTTCGTTGTGTGCGTGCGCAGCTTTGCTGGTGGCTACGGTCACGGTGCACCTGCGTTCTCCCCTCGCGAGCCACAGCCCCTGCGGTTCGCCTACTGGAGACAACCTGGGTTCGCTGATCACGCTCACGCGACGGCGATGCAACGAGTTGTGCGTGGCTACCTGGTGCGCCGTCGCATCCATCAGGCCAAGGTGGAGTGGACGCACCGGCGCATTCGCGCTAGCACCGTTGTGGGTGCGGCCTGTCGGTCGTGGCTGGCTCGCCGTGCCGTGCGTCTTCAACGCGTGCTGACTGAGATGGAGCGCGAGGCTGCCAATTCCATCATTCGATTTTGGCGGGCTGCAGTGACACGTCGTCTTGTGACGCGCCATGCACGGCGGGCAGAGCGTGACAACTACCTCGCGTGGAGCAAAAGTGCGCTCGTTGATCTTCCCCAAGACCACAAGGTCATGGCTGTGGCCGCTACCAACCTCCAGGCGTTGTGGCGAGGGCACAAGATGCGTCGCGCCATGCGGAACATGCGCAGTGCCGTGATCGCCATCCAAAGCATTTTTCGTGGGCAAGTCCATCGTGCTCTGCGTCGGGCTGCCGAGGGCGCACGACGAAGGGTTCGCGAGAGGAAGCTGGCGCAAGCTGGAGCCCTGCCCCCGGCGTCGTCGCACCCAGCCAGGCTTGAACGCATCGACGAAGTGGCTGCAGCTGCTGCTGCAGATACCACTGCACATGAGCCTGAGGATTCCTCATTGACAGACCCAGCCCCTGCGTGATGTAGCTCAGTTTCGCCGAGCGTAGCTTTCGTTGATGCTCAGCGAGCGGTGCAACCTGCAGCCTTGATGTTGTTTGCCCAGAGTTGTTTTTTTTTCGTTTTGTTTCATTGTGGACGCCTACATCTTGCGGTGACTTGTTGTGGACATGCGTCCAAGTGTATCACAAGCGTGTGGCACAAGTGTGGCGGACTAACCGTCACCGTGCAATCCAAGATGGTACTCGACACTTGCAACTCATTCTTGATTCTCGCTCATTTTTTCTTCTTCGATGGGGACTTCGGGGGCCTCCATTTACGACCAACGGGACACAGGGACCGATTCAAGCAATCGCCACAGTGCGGCCCCACTGGTCGACAAATCTGGTGTGCAGGGCGACGGGCCGGCAAAGTCACGAGCAGCCGCAATAACGCGAAAGAGCCTGGCACGCACGCACCTGCTGACCAAATCCGACCATGAGGAGGTTGATTTCCCCCCAGTACTGCCGAGGAAGCCAGCTTTCGAGTTGCTGTCACATTCATGTGAGAACGGTCGCACCGAATTGTCGTCAGCGCCAAACCGGAGCAACCATCATCCTGTCTCACCTTTCGCGTGTCTTCTGGGTTCTTGCTTTTGACCCAGCGCAAGCGATTGCAAATGCGATGAACTGAAACCACAGCCACATCAAATGCACGTGTTCAGTGCGGCAGACAGTGCAGCAAGGACATACTCAGTGCCGAACACCGTACCGTGGACATCGACCCCAATACCAGAGTTCCTGACCAAATCCAACACCCAACAGCACGCAAGTGAACAAACGAGCAAGAACCACATTGGAGCTCGTGAAATGTGGTGCACCCCACCCCATAGCTCCAGCAGCCAGCTTGGTGAAACGACTCACTTCTTCCACGCAATTTGCATGACGAGGTGCGCCATTTTTGGTCCAACTCCCTTAAGACTGATCAACCCTTCGACAGTATCTGGGATATCTCCTCCGAACTTGTCCAGCAACGTCTGAGAAGTGTGGCGCAGGTACCTACAGAAGGATGTGGAAAACAAGAACACCAACACACACGCCGTCAAGCCAGATTCCGACTCAATGGGTGCAAGTACCAACGAACATCGCCTTGCGTCTCCAGAAGCCAACCCCGTAGATGAGCTTCCCAATCTCCTCCTCTGACGTGTCAACGATCGCCTGTTGAGCGTGAACACGTGCACACCAGACGTGACTCGCCTCCAACATCGCTGTTTTACATACGCATGGAGGTGCCCACCTGCGGAGTAAGTCCATGTTCTTGCAGGCGCCGAGTAGCGGCGGACGTCATTTCATCCTGCATGCATGATTGCCCACACACCAGAACCCCCTTCCCCCACTGTCAGGGACGTCTACGTCTTGCGAGACGCCACATTCTCAACGCACACCTGACCGACCTTTGTTTGGCTTGATAGCATGAGAGACACTAACGTGTGAAACCGTTGGACAGCTGGCGGGGCGTCAGGATTTGCCAGGACCTCAGCGCCCATTGAATCCACGGGAGCATCACGCTTGGACCGCATCTCGCGGATGTTGTCGTACAGGACATTCCAGTTCTCCGGTTCTCTGGCACACACTTTGGCTGTGGATTTTCGTTTCCGTGACGCCGTCTTGGGCTTGGGCTTGGATGTTCGCTTTGGAGACGGTTTTGCGCGGCTGATTGGCTCACGCTTCACCTTGGTGTGTACAGTTGGGTCCGGGCTGTACTCGAGTTTGATGGGAGCCCCAACAGCTGACGACGCCCGTCGTCTTTGAGAACGAGTTAAGGGGCGATGCGCACAAGATTCCAAGAACGCATTGAGGTCCTTCACACGAGACTTGGAGTCGGCCATTGGTGATCCACGCAGATTGACACAGCGTTGCCGCTTGGTGGTTCTCAGCGCACAAGTGGGCACGTATTGGCTCACACGACTTGGAGCGGCTGAACCACGCACCGCAGTGGTAGCACGCGCCAACGCCAAGACCCTCCCAGCCCACGCACAAGCCAGGGTTTCGGTGGGTGCTGCGCCTGCTGCTTGTTGTGCTGCGAACTCGCGTCATGCTCTCACACCTCTCAGAAATGAACCCCCACAGTTTATCACAACATGACGTGACGTTTTCTTGCACGTTGCTTTTTGCCCCGGCACACCCACCCCACTTCAGCTTCAACTTCACAGTTGTTGTCTGACTTCGAGTCCTTTTTCAGCTCTGCTTCCGCGTCAGCCCCCATGGCGTTTCGACACTTAGTTTCTGCCACCGTGGTGCTGGGCTTCACTTGCCTGGTTATGGTGTCTGCTCGGCCCCACCTTGACCCATCAGAAATCCGTGGCTACACCTTCGAAACCTACCATCAAGAATTCGGGCGCGAGTACGATGTAAACTCGCGTGAGTATTTCATGCGACGTTCGTTGTTTGAGACGCGTAAAGCCGACGTGTTGGCCCATAACGAGGCTGTGCCACCGCCGTCCTGGCGCCGGACGATCAATGAGGTGGGTTGGCTTGCTGTGCTTCTTGTGCATGGTTGGTTGGTCACACGTTTGATGCATGTGGTACCAGTTCACGGACTGGACAGAAGATGAACTTGCACGCTTGCGTGGCCACCGTCACCCCGTAAAGGGTGGGTGGCACGAGAAGTACGAGCATCCGTGGGCACCGACCCCAGGAATGCCAGCGCCACGTGATCATGTGGACTGGAAGGAGTTCCTCACGGCCATCAAGAACCAGGGGCAATGTGGCTCTTGCTGTGCGTAGTGCGGGGCACCGACGTGGCAACGCATGTGCTAGCGCTCGTTGGGTCTCTTCTCACGTTTTGTAACCTGGTGATTGTTTCGTCAGACGCGCATGCCGCAACGGAAACCATCGAGTCCTACCTGGCCATGCACTCGGGTCAGCTGCCAGTGCTTTCTCAGCAGCAGGGTGCTGATTGCACCTCCAACCCGAAGGAGTGTGGTGGTAACGGAGGCTGCGGTGGCGGCACTGCCAAACTTGTGATTGCCAGCTACGCGCAAATGGGTGTTTCGTCTGTCTGGTCCGTGGCCGGGTGGTTGTGCTCGCGGTTGCTTGTTCCGTTTGCATGTGGGTCTTGTTCCGTCGTGTGTCTGACATTCGTTTGAACAGGACCTACCCATACCGCAGTTTTTGGGGTGCCAACTACCAGTGTGTGTTTAACAACACCAAGAAGGGTCCCAACGGCACGCCTGTTGTGGCCACTGTTGACGGCTACTACGCGGTCACCCCCAACAACTACAGTGCCGCCATGTCTGCTCTCTCCAATGTTGGTCCGCTGTCCATTGCTGTCGATGCTGGTGCCTGGCCGTCCTACCACAGTGGTGTCTACGATGGGTGCCACGGCAACTTGACCTTGGACCACGCCGTTCAACTGGTCGGGTACGGCACTGACGAAGAGACCAACATGCCGTACTGGCTTGTCCGCAACAGCTGGGGAACGGACTACGGCGAGTTGGGGTGCGTATGGTTGCTGCATGTCTGTGCATGTGTGTGTGTGTGTG
>Ga0213833_1001942_pt1 | contig 13997 bp, 21 predicted proteins | sample SWATP21_FD_160575 | JGI IMG/M metagenome (GOLD analysis project Ga0213833, IMG submission 160575) | Coastal seawater microbial communities from Marineland, Florida, United States - SWA TP2 #1 | ecosystem: Environmental > Aquatic > Marine > Coastal | place: USA: Florida | collected 2016-08-14
TGGACATCACCCCCCCCCCCCCCCCCCCCCCCGTTAACGGTCGTTGGTTTGCTATACAGCTGCAACTGTTGTCCGCCGGGAACCGTGTCGAAAGCGCCAAGCTCGCCGCCCAGGCACAGATAATTACGGCTCAGGATGTTCCTGCGCGTGAAGCTGTGGGCAGTAGTAGGGCAGATCAATCTGTTCTTGACGCGCCTGCCAAGGCGTTGGACACTGTAGTCCAAGCAGCACACGCACTGTCCACTGGCGCCGGCGCTGGCGCGGGTGCTGGTCGTGGCAAGGGTTGTCCACATTGTCAAGGCGGGCCCCTCATTCGCAACCCCCCAATGCTGCATGCTCAGCACATCGACAGTCGTGCGAACGATGGAGAAGAGCAAGCTGCTGCCGACCTGTTGGGCCTGGTGTCCAAACGCGTCGTGATGGGCGTGTCTTCTTCCAGCATTGCGCGGGGCTTGGCCTTTCTGCTTGCTGCCGTCATGTTCCTAGCAGTGGCATGTGCTGCTATCGTTGTTGGTACGTCGCGTTATGTGTGTGGCTGTTGCCGTTGTCTCATGTGTGTATTGAGATGACCGTCATGCCCTGACTGTGTTGCAGTTGTATTCATCATGCGCCCCGCCCTGGCGATAGACATGTGCGCGCCCGACATTGTTACAACCATGATGCCTGACCCTGCCTGTGCGGGTCAAGGCGACTCACCATGCCCCATGATCGAAACGACGACCACGGAGACGTCTTTGGCCGGTGGTGTTGTCCCGTCGCTTTGCGCGGCTGTTCTGTCCGGGTCGGAGTGGGTTGTGTTTGGGTAGTTTGAGAGTTAAATATTACCGTGTCATGTGTGAACATGACGTGACGAATACCAAGAAAGTTGCCTCGCCTGTGGGGAAGTGCCGAGAAGATGCTGATCTCGCCACTTGCTTGCGTGTTGTGTGTGTTTCGTTCTCGGACACCTCTGCGCTTTCAGGAATTGTCACTGTCCTTTGTGCGTCGCACTCGTCGTGTGGTACTCCACAACCCTTGACGACCGGTGACACACATTGTGTTCGCGGTCTCCCTCTCCCACTCCTGTTCTCCCGCCGCACAATCTTTGCAGAAAGATGGCCGCCCGTCGCCGCAACGCCGGTACCATCTCTGTCGTGCGCATCCCACCCTTCCAGTGCGTCGCCGTCTTGTTTGTGAGGCCTTGCCCTTGCTGTTTGTTCACTGTTTTGGTGCTGCTATGCATGTTTGGTGCTGGGGTTGGGGTTGTGTTGTACCGCGCTGCTGTGCTTTCTTGGTGTGGCTGGCACGCTCTTCGCAGGTATGTTCACGTGCTCGACACCAACGCCAACGTGACGCGCGTTCTTGCCGGTCCGAAGACCTACACACAGCAAGATCATGAGCGCCTTGTGTTGGGCCCAGAGCCCATGACCGTGGTGCCCCCGCGACACTTCTGCGTCATCGCCAACCCAGTGGTGCGTGATGAGGACGGCAACGCCGTACGCGACGCGTACGGCCAGTTCAAGCTCAGCTTCGGCGATTCTGAGGTTCGCATGGCTGAAGATTTCCCCGAACCATTTGTTCTGTACCCGGGCGAGGAGATGGAGCGTGACGTTGCCCCCCTCCGCATTGTCCTTCCCAACACATGCCTGAAGCTGCGTGCCATCCGCCCGTTCATGGACGGAGAGACTCAACGCGAGGCTGGCGATGAGTGGCATTTCGGCCCGGGGACGTACATCCCTCGTGTTGAGGTGGAGGAGGTGAAGCTGCTGCAGGCCACCATCGTGGGCCATTCGCAGGCACTGCGCGTCCGCGCTGTGAAGAAGTGCGTGGACGTGGGAGGCACCCCTCGTGAGGCCGGTGAGCGCTGGCTCGTCCGCTCGCAGGGCAGCTTTCTCCCTGGCCCCTACGAAGAGGTCGAGGGGCACGTGGATGCCATTGTACTGACCGATCGCCAGGCACTGCACCTGGAGGCACAGCGGGACTTCACGGATGTGTACGGCGTCGCGCGCCGCGCCGGTCAAGAGTGGTTGGTGACATCCACGCTTGCGACTGCGCACCTGGTGGACGTGCACGAGACCATGGTTGGCATGGTAGAGCTGACGTCCATGACGAACCGACAGTACTGTGTGGTCCTGGACCCCGTGGTGGACGGCGTGCACCGCCGTGGAACCCGCGAACTCCGCAAGGGCGAGGCCTCCTTCTTCTTGCAGCCCGGGGAGAGTCTGGAGAGCGGTATTCAGTCTGTTAAGGTCCTGGCGGAGGACCAAGCGCTGCTTGTGACGGCGCGTGAGGCGTTTGTAGACGAGGCATACGTGGACGGGGCGGCAGATACCACAGACCGCACTCCCCACGATGTTGAGCGCCGGCCCGGTGACAGGTGGATGGTGTACGGTCCCTGCGAGTATGTGCCGCCCGTGGTGGTCCAGGTGCTCGAGTCGCGTCGCGCCATCCCGTTGGCCCAGAACGAAGGTGTGTACGTGCGCGACAACCGCACGGGCGCTGTGGCCGCCCGCATTGGCCACACCTGCATGCTGAAGCCCAACGAGACCCTGTGGGAGAAGGAGCTTCCGCCTGAGGTGGAGAAGGCCCTGAGCCGCAACGCACAGTCTGGCCGCGCGCGCGACAAGTCCCGCGTGATCACCTTCCGTGTCTCACACAACTCTGCTTGCCAAGTGTATGACTACAAGGCCAAGACAAGCCGTGTGGTGTTCGGCCCGGATCTGGTGATGTTGCGTCCCGACGAGAACTTCACCATTGTGCGGCTGTCTGGGTCTACACCCAAGCGTCCGAATGTTGTCACGACCCTCGCTCTGCGTACGTGGTGGGGGATTTTTTTGTGTGGTTTTGTGTGGGGCGAGGCTTGTTGCTGGCATTGCGGCTTGTGACATTTTGTGTTGGCTGCACAGGTCTTGGTCCCGACTTCATGACAGATGTGGTGACGGTGGAGACGGCTGATCATGCCCGCCTGAACCTGCGCTTGAGCTACAACTGGCACTTTGATGTCGCACCTGGTGATGAAGATGCCAACCGCATCTTCACAGTGCGTGACTTTGTTGGTGACGCCACCAAGGCCATCGCCAGTCGTGTGCGTGGTGCTGTGGCGGCCGAGAACTTTGACACTTTCCGTACGTTAGGTTTGGGGTGTGGCCGTGAGCCTTGGGCGATGTGTCTCAGCGTCACCTCTTACATGTGAGTGTGTCTTTCTTGTCACAGACAAGTTCTCCGCGCGTATCATTCGCACAGCAGTGTTTGGTCTTACCGCGGACAACCATGTGCGCGACGAGCTCCGGTTTGAGGCGAACGCACTCGTTGTCAACAACGTGGATGTACAGAGTGTCGAGCCCGTGGATCAGCGCACACTGGAGTCCCTTCAGAAGTCTGTGCAGCTGGCCATTGAGATCACAACCCAAAGCCTCGAGGCCAAGGCCAAGCACGAGGCCAAGCGCGAAGAGGAAGAGGCCATGGGGCGATTGGAGCGCCAAAAGCTGCAGAACGAGGCACAGGCCGAGTCCCAGCGCAAGCAGTTGCTCCAGCTCAGGGCAGAGAGTGCAGCTGTCGAGACACAGGGTCAGGCGAAGGCCGAGGCGGCAGCTCTGGCCGAAGCATCACGTATCTCTGGCCAGGCCAGTGTTGAGCGTGCCCGGTTGAGTGCTGACGCCATGAAGATCGAGACGGCTGCACGCATGGAGGTCCTTCAGGCTGAGCACGAGGAGGAGATCCAGCACCAGCGCAAGGTGTACGAGTTGGAGATTGAACGCCAAAAGGCGTTGTCGAACATCGAGGCGAAGAAGTTTGCCGACACCGTCGCAGCCATCGGTGCGGACACCATCGCTTCGATTGCCCGTGCTGGACCAGAGATGCAGGCCAAGCTGCTGCAGGGGCTGGGGCTGACGGGCTTCTTGGTTACGGACGGCACGAACCCCATCAACCTTTTCCAGACTGCACAGGGAATGATCGGCGGTGGCGCTGGTGGTGTTGGTGTGGGTGCAGGCGCCGGCAGCGCTGCTGGTGATGTAGAATCTGTGATCTAACAAGTTAATTCCGTTGTTTCCGACACGATCTCTTCACATTCACATGCGTTTCATGCTCGGGAGTCGGTCGAGTCCACCGGGTTGACGAGATCCTGATATTTATAATCATAGTTATCATGTAACTTGAAGTCATCTCGTTGCTGCTGGATTGTGCGTGTGCGACGCTGTGTGTGCCTTGTGTGCGCCGCTCAGATGTGTAGCATGCATGCTGCTTGAGCCTCTGTTGTTGTAAGGAGACGATCCGACCATGGCATCTCCCTCCATTCCAGAGGGAGGCACCAGTTCCGGCAGTCACGACCACGTGCCGACTTCCGTGGCTGCCACCACCGCGCCCACAGCAACCGTGGACCAGCCCGCTGGTGACGCGGACAGTGGCGTGCCTCGATGGCAACAAAACTTGAGTGGTGTGTGGGCCGTGGACCCTGCCCGATCAGATAAGCCATACGAGATGCTGGCACAGTGCGTGGTTTGTTTGGGTCAGCCGCGGTGTTGCGTGTTGCGTGTTGCTTTTGCTGGTCGCCGTCGGCGCCTGTGAGTTCACGTGCTGGCCTGTGCCCCCCACTTGGCCAGACTTGGAATGACTGTGTTTGCACGGAAGCTGCGTGACCGTGGCCGTGTCAGCGTGGCGATCACTCACTCTCCTGACAAGCTTGTTGTTGAAGAGCGCAGCTCGCTCGCCCGCACCACCTCTACCGCCTACGAACTTGACGGTCAACCTCACCAAGCAACCGTTCACAACAAACCTGCACAAGTAGCAGCACAGTGGGTGGGCTGCAAGCTCATCATTGATACATCGTTCTGTGACGGGACAGCAACCCGGACGGTCGCCACGCGAATGTTGGCGGACGTGGATACGCAGGTGCATGAAGTTCGTGTGTTCAAGGATGACCTTCTGACTTGCACCTGTCGACGTACGCTCGTTCGAGACCTTTCTAAGCCACAACCCAAGTTTGTTGAGTCTCTTCGCTTCCTCCACGCGACGGCAAAGGGCGGGATGCAGGCACACGTTGGCGGTGCACCACGGTCCAGTTTCGGCCCGGACTCAGAAGCGAAAGGCACCACCCACCAAACTCAAGACAGTGGGGGGCGGCGGGTTGCATGGACCCAAACGCCTGCATCTGTGCAACGAGCCTACGTTGGTCTGGCTTGGCTGGTCGTTGGTGCCGCCATCGCCTTGGTTGCCTCCTGGCTGCCACAAGCGCTGCTTCCAGCTGTTGGCTGTTTCGTGGTCTGGGAAGGGTGGACCCGGTTTGTCGCACAACCATCCGCACTTCCACCAACGAATGAACCATCGAATGGACCATCGAGGGAAGGGATGGAAGGAACTGCAGCTCCATCTCATTCGGCTCTTCAACCAGGCAAGAAGAACAAGTAGAATCCGGGCATGCAGGGTTGTTGACGCAAAGTACCAAGCAAGCTCGCTGATGCTGTGGAAGTTGTTTGTTTCGCCTTTTGCAATCAAGTAACACATCTACGAGGCAGAACGAACACAACCCACGGCTAAAGCTGCCTACGAAACAAAAAATCGACTTGACACCCGTCCGCACATCCATTCGCGATGTGTGTCTGCTTCATCAGTTCAGAATCTCCGCAATCTTCCGTTTCTTGTCCTCACTCAAGTAGTCAGGGAAAATGATGTCAAATCGGAGGATCAAGTCACCCTTTGAGCCCGGTGACTTGGAGATAGGCATGCCCTCACCACGAACGCGCTTGGATGAACCAGGCCTGGCGCAGCAACAACAACGAAACATGACGTCAGCCCCGTGCATCAATGTACATACAACAGTAAAGCTGCCCGTGCACTTACTTGATGATTTCGTTGCACGGAATGGAAAGTGTGCGGTTGTCCAACGTTTTCACAGACACTGTGCAGTTTGTGAGAGCTTGTGCCAAGGTGATGCGGGCCCTGTGAATCAGATTGTTGCCCTCGCGAGAGAAGCGCGGGTGTGGCTTCTCCCCGATCACAAATGCCAAGTCGGACGGTCGTGTGTTCGCGCCCTCATCACCTTCGTTGGGGAACGTGATCGTGGTGCCTGGCTTCCATCCTGGCTTGACGTTAATCTCGAGGATCTTCTCATCCATGCGCGTGCTTCGCCCATCGGGGTTCAAGCGCTTGCGTGTCACCTTCAAGCGCTTCGAGCAACCCAAATACAGTTCCTCCAACGAACACAGCAACTGTGTCTTCACCGTAGTCCCCTTCACAGGCCCTTTGCTCATCCCTGCATGCTTCCCCATGCTGCTAAACCCGCCGCCAAAGTCGCCGAACATACTCTCCAATCCGCCGCCCATTCCCATGCCACCCATGTGCACGCGGCCGCCGCCAAAGGCCTCAAACGGGTTCGCAGTTCCGAAGAACTGCTTGAAAATCTCTGATGCCGCCTGGTGGCTGAAGTTCCCACTGAATCCAGCGGCTCCAGGAGCCCCGGCGCCTGAGGAACCGCAACGAACAACAGTGCACACACAACAACACACGCACAAGTCAGAAGTTGGCACAACAACGACGCTGAGCCCACACCAAGCGTACCAGATGCAGGAATGCCTCCCTTCAAACCATCTTCGCCGAACTGGTCGTATGTGGCGCGTTTCTTCTTGTCGCTCAGAACAGCATATGCTTCGCCGACCTCCTTAAACTTCTCAGCAGCGGCTTCCCGGTTGTCCGGATTCTTGTCCGGATGCCATTTGAGAGCAAGCTTCCGATAGGCTTTCTTCAACTGCGCATCGGTGGCGTCCCGAGGGACGCCCAATACTTTGTAGTAGTCAGGCATGGCAGACAACTCGCGTCCTGATCGTTGTGTCTTGCACACAGCAAGGTCGCACGACAAGCTCTGTGATTCCGGAGTCTCAAGACACTCACAACACGTGTAGAGTGGTTACTCGCTTGAAACAGTGCAGTACGGGTTACACCCGGTGATTACAATGAGCCCAGTCGGACCACTGATACACACGCACGCGACTGAACCGAACCGAACAAGCTTCCAGACTCCCAGCACCGAGCCGTTTTGCTCGCACTCGCCTTGTTCGCATTGATACGTGGTAGTTTCGATATCATGATCTTTTTCCCTGGTTCGGATGTACTTGTGTGTATTAGTGGGTACTCCATGCACGTCCCTTTTGCGGACGCGCTGATCAAAACACAGCAACGCCTGCACCACCCCGACAACCCCCGTCCTCCTTGTGCTACTCCCACTTTGTGCTTCCAAAATGGCTGCGCATCATCTTTTCTCGAGCATGAAGCGTGTTGTCGCGCCCATCCGCGTGCTCCATCGCAGTGTCAGCACCTCCGCTCACGCCAGCGCTCGCAACTGGGCTTTCTTTGGCGCTCCTGGCGTGGGGAAGGGAACGTTTGCCAGCCGTGTGGCACCGGCTGCTGGCATTCCCACCATCTCAACTGGTGACTTGGTGCGGGCAGAGATCAAATCTGGCTCGGATCTGGGCAAGGAGATCGAGGTGAGGACCTGGCGGTGATGTGTGCGTCGGCCACGTGTCTCACCATCTTGCGATCGCAGGCAACGAACGCCCGTGGTGAGCTTGTGGCAGATGGAATCATTCAAGACATGGTGCGATCTACTGAATGCTGCATTGTGTTTGCTTTCACGGGCCTCATTGTGTTCATCTTGTTCATGCAGCTGACCAAGCGCCTTCAAGAGGACGACTGCCAGAACGGCTTCATCCTGGTACACACCACGCAAGCTTGCACCAACCCGTGGTCACCCCTCCCTGCTCATCTTTGTTCTTTGTGATTCACCAGGACGGATTCCCCCGCACGACGGCACAGGCTGAGTACCTTGAGACGGTACGGCTCGTTGGCCGGGAGCGTGTTGTTTGCGCGAGTGCCTCACACCGGCGCGGGGAACAGGTTGCGCATATCGACAAGGTGGTGAACTTTGTCCTCCCAGACCACGTCCTGGTGCAGAAATTGACTGGTCGCCGCGTCTGCGAGACCTGTGGACGTAACTACAACATCGCGGCCATCCATGAAGGTGTGTCATGCTCCTTTTCTAGCGGTTGTGTGCCCGACACTCACATGTATGCGCACACGCAGGCGAGATGGACATGCCGCCACTTCTGCCGAAGAAGGGAGACTGTGACACTTGCAACGACGACCCACCCCTTGTGCAGCGAGCGGATGATACTGAAGAGGTCATCACCAACCGTCTGGATATCTACAAGAAGGAAACCCACCCTCTGGTGGAGTTCTACGAGAGCCAGGGTGCGTTGGTGCAGTGCTTGTGTGGCTGTGCTAGTGTCGTGCGACCCTTGACACGGTTATGCGCAGGTGTGCTCCACACCTTTGAGGTGGTCAAGGGAATTGCGGATACGCCACGTTTGTTCAAGGACTTGGGAATCGAAGAGTAACTTGCGACGCACGCTACTTGACACACGATGATCAAGCATAGTTCGGCAGTTGGATTTGCAACCACTTATCGCTCCAATACCCACCCTTCAGTTGGAAAATGCCATTCTGCACACGAAGCATGGCCGTTACAACTAACTCGTTCGCCACGGCTTACCCACCCACACATCAAACAATACGAACACATACCTTGAGGTCGGCCACCACCAGGTGCCCCTCAACCACCGCTGACATGGGGTCGTTGGGGATGAGTGTGTCCGTCCAGTAACCTGGTGTGCGGTTGGGTGCCAAAAATGTGATGATCTCACGGGCCGTTGCAAAGTCAATGTTCCCATAGTTTCCCACCAGCAGTCGGTTCAGTGTGTCGTAGCGCCACTGCGACAAGGCACCGCGACGACGGTTGTGCGAGTGAGATTCCCCGAAAACGACATGGAACATTCCAACACGAAGGGTGGGGAGGTCAGAACACACGCACCGCCATGGCCTCGCCAGGAAACAGGGACGCCCAAAAGGTCATTTGTGAAACTCGCATCTGAGGAGTCACAGCGAAATTGGACAGCAGCGCGACGTCATCGTGTGGCATGCGAGTGACAGAGAAGTAGCGGCTTGCAATCTTGGACCAATCCGCGTTCTCTTGCTCAAAGGAGGAAAACACAGCCCCAGTAGCGTTGGTGAACATGGATGGGTTGTACGGAAGCCCTGCCAGCTCAAACAACTTGGCGTTGTACCTGGGTGTACAACAGCAAGCACGGTTGACGTGACGACGCAGGCACCAACGCCAAGGGTGCCCAGTTCCAAACGTACGACAAGAAGGGTTCCGGTAGCGTGTAATTCATATGACGGACAAACAAGCCGTGGCGGTAATCAGGCTTGCTTTCACCCATCAGAACCGTGGAGGATGGCAACGCTGCCAACAGCTTCTCATCAGAAATCAGGTCCAGGGTGTTCGGTACCGTGTTGTTGGGTGTCCACGCTCCTGTCTCCAGAACTACACCGTACTCGGTTGTGTCCAAGATATGGTAACTGTGACAAACTACGTATGAGCCAAGAAAGGACAAAACGCCAACGAACCAACCACGCAACATGAGCACGCAACACACAACGCACAGGTACGAGCAGCCACGACGAGAATCGACCACAAAGTCGATTGCCTCAACCGTACTGGACGCGTTCTCAAGCGTGGCACGGATCTAGAGTGGCGATGCAACACACACATGTCAATACCCCACGACACAGCTCACCACTAGCCCGCGTTCAACGCACCAAAAGGGCAGAGTTGATGCCAGTGTGCTCAATGTTGACGAGCGAGGAACGAAGAGTATCCACCCCCATTACCACTCCCTCAGAATTCATCCCCGTGATAGAGCCAACAAGCCCCGGGGCTGCCCCACTAACAGTTGGGATGCGTCCATCAGATGGGATATAGATGAACATGCTTTGATAGTCTTGAAACACCTCAGCGGTCACCAACTGGAAGGAGCGAGCATACAACGGCCCCGTGCCAGGGGGATGCGATGCGCCAGAAGCTGCCGGTTTAGCACACCACACACACATGCATATGGCCCATACAGGTCGGTGAGACGCCGCGGACAAAGAAGAATCTGAGCCCAAGCAAGTCCCAACCAGGACTGCAGCTGCACGCACCTTCGAAAGCGTCGCAGAACACAGGCAGGTGGAAAAACTCGGGCTCCAACAGCTCCAACAGCTCCTCCAGCTCCGGATCCCTCAATTTTGTGGCTCGAATGTATTCTTTGAGTCCCTTGATCAACCCACCGCCGAACATTTGCGTGGCCAGGTAGTCAAGGCCGTAGTTCATCGTGATAATGCGGTCAAGTGTGACTTTGGTGGACGGATTTGCTGCCTTCGCGCCAGCCACAATACCACTCATCTCGTCGATCAGAGGCTGAGGAAATGTGCCTGGCAGCTCTTTGTTGAATGAGTCGACTGACTTGGACACGAAGAAATCGCCGATAATGTCTGTCACAAGGTCGTACAGCTTTGAGTACTTGGCAGAGTGACTGGCGGCTTTGTTGAACTTCCAGCTGATCAGAGCGGGGATGAAGTGGTCAAGGTAGTCATTCGCAAGGATCTGCACATAGGAGACAGCGATGGACCAAGATTATACTGTGTTCGACAAGACAACAACAGCAACACACACACCAAGCACCACGCACGCACCGAGGTGGCATTTTCCGCGATGTAGCCGTGCAAGAAACCCATCTCATAGCCCGTGCCCTCCACATAGTACACAACCTTGGGTTGGCCAGTGGAAAGAAGGGTCACGTTCGTGGACTCCGCCACAATGCCACGCTGTCCTGTGGGGAGAGTATGCATGGTTTGGATCGTGTAGCCGTCCTGCTTAAACGCGGCAGCCAGCTCCGCAGTGGATTTGGGGGCGCTACCACCAGCCATCACGCCGCGCATCGGCTCCAGTACAATCGCGTGGCATGACACCATGCACAACGCCGCAACGACGAGAGCACGAGCTGTGAGGCGTGCCATGGTTGAACCGCTGCGCAGTGAACACAAACTGTGCTGTTGGGTGCAGACGCGAGTCTCGAGAATCCTTGAGTACTTTTGTGAATTGTTGGCCTCGAGCACGTGGCATCAGATCATCGTGCGCTTTCGCGCATGTGCTTTTTGTACACGCATCACCACTCGCACTGCCGTGCGCTTTTGAACACTCTTCATCTGGGGAGGTACCGGCACCATGGGTCACCTTGGACGGGTTTCTGCTGTACTGATGCTGGCATTGTGTGCTGCCGTGCTCACGACGAGTTCCGCGAGAGCTGACGAAAGCGGTGTGATGGAATACCTCAAGTGCAATCTGTGTGAGGTGGGTGATATGCGCGCACTCGTCTGAAGCCAACAGTCCTCACCTTGACTGGCTCTTGTTGTTTTGTTTTGTTTCAGACACCTCGACTCAGTGGGGCCATTGATGACTGCTGCTGCGACATGGAAACAGTGGACAGCATCAACCGGCGTCACTTTCTGCCCATTTTGTTGAACTTGACGCAGCACACGTACTTTCGGTACTTCCAGGCTGACTTGTGGCAGGACTGTGAGTTTTGGCAGTCCGAAGGGACTTGCCTTTCGCCCCACTGCTCCGTTTGTGAGTGTGATCCGGACGAGTTGCCAGAACCGTGGGTGTTGGCGGCCACCAACTCTCCAGCCAGCGGGTGTGGAGACGACAAACTCGGCCAGCTCACGTTCGGCGACGCCAAGGTGGGCGAGAACTTCACGGCCTGGAAGCTGCGCCAGGATTCTGATACGGAGCACGATGACGACCTGGAGTGGACTGTCAGCGATCTGTCCCGGCCACATGCGACGCCGAAGTACATTGACTTGCTCGAGAATCCGGAGCGCTACACTGGCTTCGCGGGGGAGGATGCAGCTCGCATCTGGAATGCTGTCAAGGAGGAAAATTGCTTTGAAGACAATGGCGAAGGGGTGTGTCTTGAGGAGCGGGTGTTTGGCAACATGCTGAGCGGTTTGCAGTGCTCCATCTCGTCCCACCTGGCTACTAAGTTCCCTCTGGGTGCCAACGAATGGGGTCCAAACGTCGATTTGTATGTTGAGAAGGTCGGAAAGCACCGTGGGTGGCTCAAGAACCTTCACTTTCTCTTCTTGTTCATGGTACGACCGCAGAAGCGGAGTGTATGTGTGTGTGTACATGTTGGGGGTGGGTGTATGTGCGTTCATCGGGCACATGCCTGTGGCGCTGGAAGTTGACCTGTGGTGCTGTCACAGGTACGCGCGGTGTCAAAGGCCGCTCCTTTGCTGTTGGAACAAGAGTACTTCACTGGCAACCCCATTGACGACGCTGCCACGAAGGCCGCCGTTGCACGTCTCCTCAACGTGGAGGTACCAACGGTTCTGAAGGGTTTCGATGAGTCTCAGATGTTCCAGGTTCGCTCTGAGGATCTCATGTCGACGTGCCCGCAAACGCTGCACGGACTGCAGGACATACATGAACTTCATGTACGTCACTGTAGTTATATCGGTATGACTTGTGTGTCGCGTGCTGAGCAGTGTGTGCTCGAACGATCCACTGCAGCATCGCTTCTTGCACCAGAAGCAGTTGAAAGAGGAACTCAAGCAGAACTTCCGGAACAAGTTCCGAAACATCAGTCGCATCTTGAACTGTGTCACATGCGAAAAATGCCGTCTGTGGGGCAAACTGCAGTTCCTTGGCATCGGCACCGCGTTGAAGGTGCGTTTTGAAAGCTGGGGCTTGCTTGATGTACGCCTTTGTGATTGTTGATAGCTGTTTTCGTGCTGCTGGGGCATGCAGGTGCTGTTTGCCGAGACCCGTGAAGACGGAACACCAGACATTTCATTGTCAAAGAATGAAGTTGTTGCCCTGATCAACGCCCTTCATCAGTTCTCTCGATCTGTGTTTGATGTTGAGGTTCGTGTCCAGAGGTTGTTGCCGTTTCCAAGTTGCACGGGCGCTGACGACCAGCTTTTGGATACCACAGCGCATGCGAGACCTCGAGGCCCAGCAAGCGCTGAAGCGTGGCGCTACGTGGATTGCTGTTGGGGTACGTCACAAGCGAAACGCGCTATCGCTGCTTGCGTTTCTCACCACGGGCTGCACAACAGGCATTTGGGTTGATGGGCGTCATGTGGCTTCTTCAACGCATGTGCCGAAGAAGGGTCAAGCAAGATTAGTCTCAGTCCAAACAAACAGGAGAAATGTTCAACATAACATGCACACTACTAGTTCTAGCAAGTGGGGGCCCCACTACAACGCAAGGCTAGCGCAGTGAATCGAAGAACCTGCGGTCAGTCAACCATGAACGTGCAACTGCGGTCGCAAGCACAGCACACACGTTGTAAGACGACCGGCAAGCTCACCCTCAGGTGGGGGGAAACACTTACTCAAACATCCTGCGACCCCAACGGCAATCAAAAGACCAGATCGCTTCGCCTGTGAGCGCTGTTGGGCTTGTCGCAAGAACAGCTGGTAATCCGAGTTGTTGTTGATCATGCGTTTCAGGCGTGCTTGCCGGTGTGTTGCCTTCGCACCCGGCGTCCCTTCCCCTCCTTGCTCCATTGTACCACAAACTACGACACACCGTGTGTGACGAAGGAGGGTCACGTGCGTGCCATGCAACGATGCCTCAAATGACGTGCAGGCAAACAGCACTCAACAAGAACTTCGCGGCGGAAGTGGCTGTATTGTTTATGAAAGTAGTCATTGACATTGTGGGTGCGGGTTGCAGTTTTGCTTGGGACACTTTTCTCGTTGATGCCAAGAGGGTTCTAACAGCAGCTCGAACACCACACATCATGATCCCACACCAACCCAACCAACCCCCAACAATCACATCTCCTTCTAGTATGTTCTCTTTATCCGCTATTCCCCCAGCGGCCCCGCACGTGCCCTGCCTACGGGCCAATGCTCCGGCGTTTGTCCCTTCGTTTCTGGCGCGTCCTCGTGATCATGCCCAGGCCGCTGCAGCTGGAGCTGGATTCGGCGTGGGGGCAGGTGCCCTTGCCGACACAAGCTCAACGTCTGGCTCCACAACCGTGAAACCTGTCGATCGTATCCCCATTGCGGTGCTCACTCTCATTCTTGAGCGACTCGGCGATTGGCGTCATGTGCTATCTGCCAGCGCGGTGTGTTC
>Ga0213833_1001944_pt1 | contig 13994 bp, 18 predicted proteins | sample SWATP21_FD_160575 | JGI IMG/M metagenome (GOLD analysis project Ga0213833, IMG submission 160575) | Coastal seawater microbial communities from Marineland, Florida, United States - SWA TP2 #1 | ecosystem: Environmental > Aquatic > Marine > Coastal | place: USA: Florida | collected 2016-08-14
AGTGAGCGCCTGCACTTGACTTGGAGGCGCGCGCTTGTGGAGGAAGTGCATACCCTGTGCGTGGGTGCTGGTTCTGTGTGTGCATGGGGGCCAGGTGCAATGTGTGTCTCACGTGCTCAGCGTGGTATCCCTTTCTTCAGGTATTTCACGCAGCGTGTGGCGTACTGGTTGAACAATGTCGATGGCGCCGTTGATAACGCGGATCAGCGGCTGACACAAGATATCGAGGCCGTGCGTGGCGCAGTGTGTGTGACTGTGTGACCTGCTGACAGGTTCGTTACGTGCTCACCATGCCTACGCCACAATGGCAGTTTACCGCCACCAGTACGGACCTGCTGTTTGGAGGATTTGACGTCCAAGTTGCCTCCGCGAAAGCCGCCGGTTCTGCCAGCCTTGTCACCACGTTGTCTTCCATCTTGGTCACCGGTGTCTTTGTTGCTACGGCGCTGGAGCCACTGGCCTTGGCCGCCATTGTTGGGTGCGTGCCGTATTGCATGTGTTTGTATGAGGACATGGCATTGGGCGCACTGACAAACAGAAAGTGCCGCCTGTGGTGCTGATATGCTTTTTCCAGCTACGTGCTGGTTGGGATCGTCATTACCCAGTTCCTGGTGCGCCCCATTTCTCGGGCTACGTTTGCGCTGAACTCCGCAGAGGGAACGTTTCGGTTCGTCCATGCACGCGTGAAAGAGTTCGCTGAAGCCATTTGCCTCTACTCTGGTCAGGCAGATGAACGGCAACGGGCCGACCTCGCGTTCGACCGGTTGTACTCCAAGTTCTTTCGCCTGTTTCGTTGGCAGTGGGTGCTGAACATGAGCACTGGATTCCAAGGCAGCGCCGCTGTGCTCATGTGCTTTGTCATCCTGTCGATCGTCATCAGCTCCAAAGGTGGGACCTTGGAAGGTGCCCCTCCCAACACAGACACGGTGAACGCGAGCGTCTCGACTATTCAGGTCATGACGATGTCCCTGTTTGCGATTCCACAGCTGTACGGCTTGCCTGTGCCGTAGTTTTGCGCCCAATGACCTGCTTGAACGAACCCTTACCAGTGCTGCATGGGTGTTTGCAGGTACTCAAAGCTAGGTCAGCTTGCTGGACTCACCCATCGTGTGGGCCAATTGTTCGAAGCGTTGGACCAAACGACACAGACGGTTGCTACTCTGGAGTCTGCTTCACGTCGACATGGATCTTCCTATGCGTTGAAGCCGGTGATCGAGTCATCAGCATCCGTTGAAGCCCTTCATGTGGCCTATCGCCTTCCGTCAGGTGTGCACCACCTTCGATGTGCCTGCTTGTTTATGTGTGCGTGTGTTCATGGGAAGCGGCTGCATGTTCTGTTCTTCAGGCGCCTTGCTGTTTTCCGACATCAGCTTTTGCATCGAGAAGCACGAGCACTTGATGATCGCTGGTCCCAGTGGCTCTGGAAAGTCCACTCTGTTGCGCATCATTGCTGGTTTGTGGCCAGTCACGCACGGCCAAGTGAAGCGACCGAACTTGAAGCACTGCTTCTTTCTTCCCCAGCGCCCCTACATTGTTGAGGGTTCTCTACGAGCACAGGTGAATGCCGCTGCCGCCGCTTCCCTTCGTGCCAGCGTTTGTAAGAGCGATCGGTCGTGCCTCCATTGGCCTGTGCTTCAGATTTTGTATCCACAACACACCAGTGAACAGGAATGTGGTGATGCAGAGCTTGTGGACTTGTTGCGGGCCGTCGGGTTGCAGTACTTGTTGAGTCATGAAGGTGCGCCGAGCTGAGTTGCCGAGGCTTTGGGGATCATGGCACCCACTCTCAGATGAGAAACTGTGTGTTGTTTCAGGAGGCTTGGATGCCTGCAAACCATGGGGAGACATGCTGTCTCCAGGTGAAGCTCAGCGATTGCAAATCGTGCGTCTCCTGTACAACAAGCCCCAGTTCGCTTTCATGGACGAGGTACGGTGAATATGCGCGCTCCATGCGCTGCTGCACATGCAATTTAGGTTGGTGTTTTCGCAGAGCACAAGTGCCATTCAAGTTTCGCTGGAGTCGAAGTGCATGCAACTCGTGCACCAGGTGTGTGTCGTTGTATCGGCTTGTGTGGCGTGGCATGCCAGCCGGTATTCGCTCACCCCAGCGGCTCTCTTTCAGGCGGGTATCACGTGCATCAGTGTGGCCCATCGACCCACTCTCATTCGCTTCCACGCGCGGGTGTTGAAGCTCGACGGGCATGGCGGGTGTGTCACAGCATGCGTGTGTGTGGTTGTCAGTTTGTTGGTCCTTGCCTCATGCAGCTCTGCGTTGTGGTGTCGACGTCCCGGTTCAATGAACCTGGCGCCAGGTTCGACATCATCACCGTGGAGGATGGCGAGAATCTGGAAGTGGGTCAGTTTTGTCTCGAGCCGACTCCGGGTACACTGCTTTGGAGCTACCCCGATGGTGGTTCTGTGCCAGCGACTGCAATTGGATCCAGTCAAAGCAGCCACAGTCGTAGCCGCGCAAAATCGGCGGCCTCACGCCGCGAAGCTCTGCTGAGTGACGAAGCGAGTGATTGGCAGGAGGGTGAAGATCCGGAGAAACTGGCCGACGTCATTGTGCGCGAGAAAATGGACGTGTCATCACACCGCTTTGTGCACAATGCTGGCGCCAATCCTGACCAACTGGGTGTGGGCTGGGTAGGTGCACTGCGCGATTCGTTGTGTTCTGAACCTTGCGTTGCAGGTCTCATGTTGTGTTGTTGGCATGCATGGCAGCTGTTTTGGCGACGCGTTGGGAGACTGATTCGTTGGGGCTTCCGGGGTTGGTTCTCAATGGAGGTGCTTCTATTCTGCCTTCTTGTGGGTTTGACAGCCGCCAACTCCTATGTGACCGTTCTTGCCGGTGTCATCAATGGTCCTTTGACACAAGCTGTGGTGTCACAAGATCATTCGATGCTCTTCAATGCCATCATCCGAGGCGTTGTACTGGTGGGTCTGAGCACCTTCTTCACGAGCTGCATTTCGTTCATCGCCGCCGCGCTGGGTGTAATGTGGTACCGGAGTGTTGTGACGAGATTTCACGAGCGCTACTTCAAGGGGCGTCTCCTGTATGCTGCAAACAACATTGTTCCCGGCCTTGACAACGTTGACCAACGCATAGTTATGGACACGCGCACGTTTATCACGGAGTTTTTTGGGGTGTTGTACACGTTTCTGTCTGGACTCTTCACGCTGGGAGTCGGCTTGAGAAAGGCTATTCCGTATGGTTGGATGCCAATCTGCATCATTTGCGGGTACGATGTTCACGCTTGTGCCACGCCCGCTTGTCTGGCAGTGCCCATAATGTGTCTTGACCGTGGCTGCAATCACCGTGTACCAGGTACACCTTGGTCATGCTCATTATCACGTACTGCATGCTGAAACCGATTGTGGGGCTCACGTTTGAGAAGAACTCGCTGGAAGGCTTTCTTCGATTCCAGCACGTGCGAGTCCGCGAATGGGGAGAGAGCATCGCCTTTTTCAATGTATGTTGTGTTCTTTGCGCAACGCCTTCACGGAACACTGATTCAGTGTCGCTATTGTGATCAGGGAGAGGACAATGAGAAGTCGATTGCAGACTCTGTTTTCCATCGTTTGTACAAGAAGTACATGCGACTGATCAACAGAACGTTGCCTCTTGTTCTGTTCACCACCTTCGCCGCAACGGTCGGGTCCATGTCCGGATACGCCGTCTGCGCAATCCCCGTGTTCAAAACCAAGGAGCTGGCTGGAGCGCCACTCACAGCGGACAGTGTTCTCACGGCAATTGGTTTGCTTGTCACCGTCGCCTCCACAATGCAATCGATGCTGCCTCTGTGTTTGTCCCTCGGTGGGCTGGCAGGGTATGCCCACCGTGTACGTTCTGCGTGGGTGTGTTGTTTCGGGATGGTGGGTGTTCGCGAGCAGCTGTCTGATGTGCGGTTGCGCCCCGCCACAGATTGGCCATCTTGTGGACACGCTTACAGAGTTGAATGCCAAGTACACGGGCTTCCAGGCGGAGCATCGAACCTTGGACTCTCCTGGTGGTGGGCTGTCCTGTGTTGGCTTGACGTGTCGAACACCGAACGGCATGCCGCTGTTCCGTGACCTGACGCTGATGGTCCCCCCACGCGGCCGATTGTTGGTGATGGTACGTGGTAGTGGATGGGATGGAGTAGCACGCTCGCACCGAGAGCGTGGCATGAACATATGCACTTGGATGTTGCAGGGACCAAGTGGTGTCGGAAAGTCGTCTCTTCTTCGGTGCGGTCGTGTTGCGGTGGTAGAGTGCTGGGCGCCGCGCTCACTTTGCTTTGTGACTGGGTTCATCCAGGGTGCTGGCTGGACTGTGGCCATTTGAAAAAGGGACTGTGCGGCGGCCTTTGGCTTGCGGTCGCGGTGGCGTTATGCTCCTCCCACAACGGCCGTATGTGACGTCTGGTTCCCTGCGAGAGCAGCTAACATACCCGCTGACCCCCAACGATGCAGAGGTGTCGGACGAGCACCTTGTGGAGTTGCTACGCTTCGTTCACCTTGGGCACCTGGTCGAAGAAACGCAAACGGCAGCCCGGGCAAACATCATGTCGCGTAGATTTGATGAAAACGATGAGGCAGCACGTCTTGAGCAGCAACGCATCCCCTTGGCCAGTGCGGATCCCGCGCGGTATGCGGATCGCACCGCGACAACCAGCGCCGGCAGTGTGGGGTTGAGGAGGCGGAGTGGCAGCGCTGGGGGCAGGGAGTCGCTTTTGAGTCCGTCCGAGAGGGAGATTTCCGCCGCCGATGGGCTCGAATCTGCATACACGACCGCCCTCAGCGCTTGTGAGCCGTGGGGTGACGTACTTTCAGTCGGTGAGTTCGTGCGAAGCGTGTGGATGTGCCCTCTGCTTCCGTGCTCACGACACATTTGCTACAGGCGAAATGCAACGGCTGGCATTCATCCGATTGTTCGTCGTGCGCCCGGCCGCTGTGATCATGGATGAGTCAACGTCTGCACTCGATGTGGCGATGCAGGATAAGCTCATGGAAGAGTGCATCGCGCGGGGGTTGACGATCTTGAGTGTGGGCCATCGGCCCAGCTTGGAGCGCTTCCACTTGCAAGTACTGCGGTTGGCAGCGAATGGTGGCTGGTCACTAGATCCTGCGCATGATTCGTCAAGTCGCAGCGGCACCCGGAGCAGCACCACAGGAGATCAGGAACAGAAAGGCATGTAGGCACGCTGGAACCCCGCTTGGAGCGCTTCCACTTGCAAGTACTGCGGTTGGCCGCGAATGGTGGCTGGTCGCTAGATCCTGCGCATGATTCGTCAAGTCGCAGCGGCACCCGGAGCAGCACCACTGGTGCTGCACCCCACGGAGATCAGGAACAGAAAGGCAGGTAGCCATGCTTGAGCATGGAGACGTGCAATCTTTTCCCCCCCGCATTACATTTGCAATTTGTGTCACTATTTTGGCCTTTACAAATGCCAAGTCACAGTTTCGCGACGCGTTGGCTGCTTGGGCGAGATCAGGTGGCGTTGGCGCGTGATTTTCGGGAACTAGACGGCTCAGCAGGAGCTCGCCACCCCCGTGTTTGTGTCGACAACAGGTGCACATCATCACAGTGGTGGCTCGCTAGCAGCACTCTTGTGTTGTGGCTCCAGGTGCTGGTCGTTGTGCTGGTCTCCGGATGGCTGTGTGATCCAGCACGGTGCAGCAGAACCTTGTCATCACTGCTGAAGATTACTGTTGGTTGAGGGCCTCGTTTCATCTTCACTGCAGCCATGTCAGAGAGTGACGTTGAAGAGGATGCCATTCAAGGGCCCGTCCTCATTGAGGATTACCTACAAAAGCGTGGTCATCGCGTCAAGGTTGGTTGTGCCACGTATTTTGTGAAGTTGGCATCTGATTACAATGCCGACTTGTGTGTTGCAGAACTGGAAAACTCGGTGGTTCCGCCTTGTCAATGGCATGTTGGAGTACTATTACGTTGTGGACGAGGAGCAGTTTCGCCTGAAGGGCTCTATCAATGTTGCGGCAACCCGAGTGGAAGCGCTCACCGTCGATGACTACGGCAAGGAACACTCCTTCTGTGTGACGAGCACATTCAACCGCGATTTCCTTGTGGCTGCAGCCCCCACCGCTGAAAAGCAAGAGTGGTGGGTGCGAGTGCTGTCCCATGTGTCCAAGTGTGCGCTGCACAAGAAAGGCACGCTCGAGAAACGCATGGGCGGAATTCGCAAGGTGCGTTGTGTGCTTCGTGCAGTGAACATTAGCAGTCCAAGTGGAATGACGCATTTGCATGTGGACCCTGCACAGAATTGGAAGCCACGATTTATGGTGCTGAGTGGCCCGGAGTTACTGTACTTCAATCAGGAAGAAGGCAAGCAGCTGGGTAAAGTGCTTGTGGCTGGTGCCATGATCACTGAGCTGCTGCCGGGTGAAGTTGGCGGCGCTCGATACGCGTTTGAGGTGGTGACGGACTCCAAAACGTTGACGCTAAAGGTGTGATCCAGGGACTGCTTGTGTGTCGTGTCATGTTGTGCTCCTGTGTCCTGACGATGCGTGCTTGTGTTCACTTGTTTCCGGACATGTATGGCCCCCACAGGCGCCCACTGCACTGGAGTTGAAGAAGTGGCTGGAGATCTTGACGGCCGCCTCACGGTGCGCCATCGACATGGAGCAGTTCGAAGCCATGGAGAACGAGGCCACAGCGGAGGCAAGTGACGGTGGGGAGGGAATTGTGGAGTTTGTGGCGGCGGACGCGGCCTCGGACGAGCGGAAGGACAACGACAGTGACGCCAGCGGTGGCTCGCGGAGGAAGAAGAGCAAGAAGAACAAGAAGAAGGCAAGGCAGGGCAGCTCGGATGAAGAGAATGACAGCGAGGACAGTGACAGCAGTCGGCGTTCGAAAAAGAAGAAGAAGAGCAAGAAGAAAAAGAAGGGCCGACAGGAGGCGAGCAGTGACGAAGAAGCCGAAGAGTCTGCTTCGCGGTCGAAAAAACCCAAGAAGAAGAAGAAGAAGAAGAAGAAGCGAGCGTCTAGTAGCGCGTCGGACGAAGATCAGAGCGCCAGTGACGCCGACAGTGATGCTTCCTCTGCGTCCAACAAGAAGAAAGCGCGGCGAAAAGCCGCACGCAAGGCCGCAGAAAAGGCAACCGCGGAGGAAGCAGCTGCGAAAGAAGCAGCGGCACAGGAAGCTGTGTCGTCGGCCGCTGGATCTGCTTCAGACAGCGATTCCGAGTCTCGACGCCGCAAGCGCAAGAAGAAGAAGAGCAAGAAGAAAGGCAAGAGTCGACGCGGATCATCATCGGAAGAGGATGACGCCGAGGCTGACAGCAGCCGTGACTCGGGCGAGGAATCCAAGTCCAGCCCGAAAGCCAAGAAGGGCAAGGGCAAGGCGTCAGAGAAGACGAAGAAGAAGAAGAAGGGTCGGTCGCAGCGTTCGGACAGCGAAGCTAGTGGGGATGACGAGGCCGTCGCAGCACCCGCTCCAGCCCCCGAGGAGCCTGCCACAGCCAAAGAGGCTGCCGCGGACGACATCGCCGCCGCTCTCGCGCTGGCACTGGGCGACGCATCGGATCGTGAAGAGTCAGACGATGAAGCGGTGGCCAAGACTGACGAGGCGCAGCCAGGCGACGAAGACTCTGATGCATCCGATAACGATGACGCCGGTGACGCGTCTGACAGCGACGCAGGGGATGAGACGAAGGGCAATGACAATCACGATGCAGTGGACCCCAACGCGGCCTCTGACTCTGATGCGGACGCGGACGCGGACGCGGACGCAGAAGATGACGAGGACGATAGTGACGAGGACTCGCCTTTCGCTGCTGCCGCGGCGGAGCCCGTACCAGAACCTGAGGCGGAGCCAGAGCCAGAAATCATGGCTGGGGCAGGAGCAGGAGCAGGAGCAGGAGCAGGAGCAGGAGCAGGGGCGGGCGCTGGTGCCGGTGCCGGTGCCGGTGCAAGTGTGGAGACAGGTGCAAAGGAAGGGGGCAAGAAGGACGATGCCGAATCGAAGCCCGCCGAACCCGAGCCCGAGCCTGAGCCCGAATACGAGCCGCTTCCGTTGGAGAACCCCATCCACGAAGCCGGAACACGCATTGCCGAGGCTGCGTTGGCACGTGAGCCGCCAAAGCCAACGGACATCCAGCTGCCTCCTCCAGAGTCGTCTTTCAGTCTGGGCAACGCTCGCATTGCCCGCCACGTCAACGTGGATGGGATGACGTACCAAGAAGCCGAGATGGCTGCGCGTGTGGTGCCCGTGTCGAAGCGGTGGGGACCTTCGTCGAAAAGCAAGAAGTTTTGTGAGCACCCCTTCACGCCGACGTTCCCGGTTCGCCACTTCCCTGCGTTGGAGCGTGGGTCCATTCACCTGTCTTTGGTGATGGATGTTCGCCCTGCCAAGAAACCACACCTTCCGACCCTGAACCACTGGCAGCACCGGCAGTGCGCTTCGTGTGGCAACGAGCAGACCACGGGACGCTTTGGAACCGGTGGTCGAGCAAACTACTGTCACTACACGGAGCTGCTGTTCTGCGACCGATGCTTCGGCAACAACTTGCGCCGGATCCCTTGGAGACTCATCAACAAGCTCGATCTTGCCATGTATCGCGTCTCCATTCCCGCGGCTCAGTTCCTCGACATGATGTGGTCACAGCCCATGGTGGATCTGAACCTTGTCGACGCAGAGGTGTTCGCTGCCCATCCCGATCTAGCCCGCATGCAACAGTTCCGTGAAGAGTTGCGCAAGCTGCAGGTATGTGGGTTGGGTCTCTCTTTCCATCAGCACACTGGATGTTGTGCACTCACCTGATGTGATATGATGTTGTGCGTGTGCGTGTGTGCGTGTGCGTGCATGTGGTGTCGATATCGCTTCCACTGTCCCTTCTCGTGTTTCGTTGTTGCAGGCCCGCCTCCCGCACTCTGTGTCGAAGGAAGTGCTGGAGCAGCACGTGCCCCGTGCATACTTGTACGAAACTCCGGACTCCATCGCACTGTGCGACTTCGTGTCAGCCGCCCGCGGTGCGTTTGGTGCCATCCTCAGTTCCGCCATTGAGGCACTGCACCTCGCGATCTCGTCGAGCCCCGACGCCAAGGCCGTTCAACGCCAGCGTGTCCCGTTGAAAGGTTACTTGCACAAGCAAAGCCACGCCAGTGCCAAGTGGCTGCGCCGCTGGTTCGTGTTGGAGAACGGCGCGCTCCGTTATGCAAAGAAGCAAGGCGGCAAGGTTAAGGGTATGATGACGTTCACCGACCTTTCCACCGTGCGCATCGTTCCGGAGTCGCCGTTGCCGTACGTGTTCTTGGTGGACAACGGCGTTCCCAATCAGTACATGTACCTGCAAGCCGAGTCGCCGCTGAAGCTCCAGGCATGGGTGAGCACCGTTCGCAAGCACATGGGCATCATCCAACACGAGCCCGACGATTTCAACGCCTGGGGCATGTGGCCTGGCTCGTCCACCCACCCGGGTACCGACCCAGCACAAGAAGCGGAGGCCCAAGCCAAGGCCGAAGCCAAGTCCCCGAAGAAGAGCAAGAAGAAGGGAAAGAAGTCGAAGAAGAAGAAGGGGTGGTTCAAGAAGGGGAAGAAGGGGAAGAAGGCTGCCGCAGCGGCGGCGGCTGAAAACGAGGAGAACTCGGACCATGAGTACGAGCTCGTGGCGCGGGCGCCTGGCTTTTTGCCTCCGCGGTTGTCGGGCTCGATTTCTCGCCGCAGCAAGTTCATGAAGAAGTGGTCCAAGCAGTACGGGGTGCTGGATGATGGTGAGTTGGTGATTTATGCCAAGCGCCACGGGTCTGTCAAGGCTGCGATTGAGCTGGACGCACAGACGAGGGTGAAGCGCGCAGAGGACGTTCGTGTCAACTGCATCCACGTGTTCAAGAGCAAGAAGGAGCAGATGTACCTCCAGGCCAGTGACGAGGAGAGCTTCAACAAGTGGTACACCGCCTTGCGCCAGCATGTGGCACACATCAAGACGAAGAAGCCGCAGCAAAGTCAATCATCAGATGACGACGATTGATGAGTAGTGACGACGTCTTGCGCGCTGCGCGAAACCCATTCTTTGAGACTTGTCATGCGTGCGTGTGCGTGTGCTTGCGAGTGTTGTATTCTGCAAGAATCCATACAAAACGTGTCTCCTTCAACTACTCCTTCCACCCAGTCTCAGTTGAGAACAGAAAAAGCACCAAGTGGGCCGCATGATGGGTGCAGCGCAATGAAAACGAGTCACCACTAAACAGTGTGGTGGGTAACGAACATGTGTGTGCGGGAAGAACACAAAAACAAACCCTAGAGACGCCCGCCGCTGGGACGGCAGCGCGAAACTGGGACACACCGGGCCATCAGGACCCAGCTGCCACAGGCGGCGCCACCAAACACCAACAGCGAGGCAGACGAGCAGAGGCAAGCAAACAAACCACACAAACTGAAAACTTGCCCAAGCGTCTCTTCTCTTCCCCCTGAAGTCCTGAATCCGATGTGTATCGGAACGTTCCCCCTCTCCACCACATGCAAACACGCAACAAGTCCATTGACGACACAATCCGGCGCAACACCAGTCCTATTCCGCCCACAACCATTGCCCACAGTGAAAGGGGCATGACAGCGTTGGACGGACGGCAGTGTTACGCAGGTTTGACTTGCACGTCTGCGAGAGGAAGGAACCCAGCAGCTAAGCCACCCGGAATGGAGCCAGAAAACAGGCGTTTCTCCCAGGTTTTGATGTCAAAATATGCATACTGTGGTCCCGGCTGCTTCTTGTCTGGAGCAAGCAGCGCAAACCACAGACGTAGCTCCTGATGGTACCGCCATTCGCGCCGATACAGCTCTTGTGCAGCGTATGCTTGCAGGCTGTCGCGAGGCATGGTGTAGAAGATGTAAAACAGCGTCTCCAGCGTGAATTCTTGCAGGTGTCCAGTCTTGAGCGCTGGAGGTTGCATGTTGTAGCACGACGGCAACGTGAAATGGGGGTCTTTTGTTGCTGGAGTGTCAACCCATGGGGAGGCAAATGTGGAATACAGGCATCTGTGACACATCAAGCAAAGCGAGTAGCGCCAATCGACCAGTCAGCCTTGGCAACGTGCAGCACCACCACTGTCCAGCGCCACCCAGTAGCCAGCCATGCGAGAGAATGCAAGCCGCACAGACGCAAAACGTACTCCGGGGAATTTAGGTTTAAGCCGAGCGTGGTCAAGTCCAAGCCAAGCGCGAGCGTCGTCAAGTCCGGGTTGCCCATGCGAATGACATGCAGCATGCCTAGCAGGCCGTACTGTTGCATGCCCGCAGAGTGCTGGTGTCCTGCCCCCGCTCTGGCAGCACTGTCACCCTTCGGGGGATGTGAAGCCACCGCTGATGCGAAGCCGGATACAGGAGGTCTTCCTCGAGCACCGCCTGCTACGCCGGCGTCCCCACGACCACCCTTGCGACCCCCACTACCAGACCCACGGCCACCCGACTGCGGCAGCGCGGGAAAGTCAGCGCTCGACATGGCGAAGGGCTGTGGTTCTGCCGGAGCGCGAGCAGCTGTTGCCCCTGCCGCGGCATTTCTGTAGCCCGCATTCGACATGTCCCTTGCATCCTTTGAACTGAACCAGCCACGCAACACCCACAGCACCACAGGTGTAAGGAAAGACAAAACAAAAACACACACAAGAGGCCCATCCAACACAAACATGCAATGCATGCCCACGCCCATGCCCAAGTGCCCACACACACGCACGCATACATGCACGTCACCGTACCTGCCACCGAGTGAAGGAAAGTCGTTCATGTCAAATGCAAGCCCCGCCCCAGCGTCATTCCTGCCCCCACTGCCACCTGGGCCACTGTTTGCCCTTCGCCCACCCATGGGCCCACCTCCTCGACCGGCGGTCCGCGGGACCATGTGCCCACCAGGTCGACCTGCTGCCATAGGCGGCATCATTCCAGCTGCGCCCTGTGGCCTTCCTCGGGCACCCATCATGTCGCCAGGGCCACGTCCAGTGGGAACACCGCGACCGGATGCCATGCTGCCGGCGCCTGAGTCTGCGCCTCGCATGTTGCCGTACCTATTTCCCATCTGACCCATGCCACCTGCCATGCCTGGGGGCCCACGGGCCACGGACTGCCCACCAGCAGGCCCTGTTGGCAGAAGAGACGCAATGAAAAGGCAAGTGCCAACGCACGAACACACGTGAGTGCACTGGAACACAGCAAGCATCCGCGCCAGGAGTGCAATAGCAGGCGCCAAACAATGGGTGGGTGCGAGCGTAGAAACTCTATTGCCCAGAAGCAAGCAGAGGTGGGTGCAATGGGGGCGTGCAGCAGTCCTCTCAGCACGTACGCTGTAATCCATCCCGACCGTGTCCGTAGAACTGACTCATGCCAACACACGGCTGCAGCAACCACACCAGTGCCACACACGTGCGCGTCAGGCTTGCTACCAGCAAGGACAATGATTCGACGACCGGCCAGGCAAGGAACGCGAGCTCGAACACATCCATGTGACGTGCATGCCCAACACACACAGCCAAGTTGCAGCGCACGTTTGTGACAACGTCACGAACGCACCACGTAATCTCGTCAGCCCACGCTTATGTGGCTCCACCGAGGCGCCACACGCAACCACAATGCACTTGTGTATCTCAGGAAGACAACGCCAACCGAAATACGCGGCTCACGCGCTCCTTAGGCCTGATACAGCGGACCAAGGCACAGTCAGGCTGCTGCACAGCACTGCGCACCCTGTTTGATGCGACCCAGGAGGACACCTTGAACCCATAAAATACAACCCGAATACACATACATGTATTATTCGACGTGATGGCGTCACGTCATATTCACACATGTGTTGGAGTTTGGCTTGCTGCAACGAGCAAAAGTGCGTAACGTTTGCTGCCACGAGGTCTGCTCCGCGCCTGACGCTTGGCGCTGTCCACCTTGCCTTGCCCTGGTATTCGACTGCCCCTGTGCACCCCTTCGTATCTGTTTCGTGTGACTGGTGCGTGTGTGGCGACGGTGTGTCTTTCTGGGTGCTGGATCTGCCCGCAGCCGCACGCGTGTGTGGATCGCAGCGGCAGGTTCAGACTCCGTCTGACTGACTTGGTGTTGCAACACGCCGTCCTCATCCTTCACAGGCACAACCTACAAGTAGGTTTATAGTCTGGTCTGCGTGCTAGACAGGCAACATGGCAGCTCGTACCTTTACTGTGGAGTCTCGTGCCTATGATCACCTTTACGGTTCGTTTGTCTCACCAAAATGTGCTGCTGCCGCATCTTGATGACCGCCTACCTCCTTGGGTTGTGCATTTGCTGGGTGCCTGTTTACCCCTTCGCAGACCCAACGTACACGGTGTCGGGGCCGAAGGACTTTTACAGGGCTGGCGCTGGTCAAATGATGGGCAACGTGGTGCGTGTCGGAGCTGACGTGGGTGTAACAACAACGAGGATTAACCGGCCGCCGTGTTTTTGCTGATTTGTTGTTTGGTGTTTGGTGTTGCCCAGGAACGCGTGCCCAACCCCGACAACATGTTCTCGGAGATGGGCCACTACCCGCGGCACGACCTGCGCCTGGCCGAGAACAAGGACGTGCCGGGGCACGTGGATCAACAGTTTTCCGGCGCCGGCGGCGGACCACACGCCATGGCCGAGCTGGACATGGCTGTCACAGGAACGCACCGCTACAAGTACTTCAAGCGCCCCATCGTGCCCTTCTTGCAGTCCGTTCCCCCGGAGGTCATGATGGACGCGGGCACGGCCGCCGCCGCACAGGCGGCCGAGCTGGATGCCACCGAGGCAGAGGCCGCGGCAGCAGAGGCAGCGCAACACGGCGGTCGGGATGGAAAGCACACCGTCGCCGTGCAAACGGACTACCGTGATGGTGAGGCGCAGACAGACCCATACACACCGGACTACGTGGTGAAGGCTGGCGAACAGCCGGCGGTGCTCTCTCTGTCCAACCTCACATACGGTGCGTCGGCCTGAGCTGTGGTTTGTCTGCAGTGCTTGCCAACTGACATGCCATGGGCATTCATTGTATTGTCGTGGCTGCGTTGCACCTGCGTGT
>Ga0213833_1001945_pt1 | contig 13989 bp, 10 predicted proteins | sample SWATP21_FD_160575 | JGI IMG/M metagenome (GOLD analysis project Ga0213833, IMG submission 160575) | Coastal seawater microbial communities from Marineland, Florida, United States - SWA TP2 #1 | ecosystem: Environmental > Aquatic > Marine > Coastal | place: USA: Florida | collected 2016-08-14
GAATTATTGGAAGAATTAATTCCTACAATTCTTCAAACTACCTACCAAAAATTTGTTCTTGATACACATGCTTCAGAACATGGTGCAAGAATGACAGCAATGGATAGTGCAACAGAAAACGCAAATGAATTACTTAAAGATCTGAAAATTACATACAACAAAGCTCGTCAAGAGGCGATTACGAAAGAACTTTCTGAGATCGTTGGTGGAGCTGCAGCTTTAGGTAACTAAGAATAGTATTAGAGATAATGAAGGGACTATATCACTCGTATATGGTCCCTTTTTTTATATCCTCACTTCTGAAAAATGGGCTTCTTACAATACTTCTAAGAGCAATCGAAAGTTTTATCTTTGCACCTAGAAAATATGAAGCTATTAAACAACAATAACATTTGAAAAAGGAGTTTTTATTAAATATCATCCTTTTACTTGGGATTAATTTTCTAGTAAAACCCTTTTACCTCTTTGGTGTAGATCTTCATATTCAAAACCTTGTTGGTGAAGAAAGCTATGGTATGTATAAGGTTCTTTTCAATATTGCCTTTTTGCTACAGTTTATCCACGAACCAGGAATTCAAAGCTATAACTCACAAAACATCGCTAAGAATCCTGATCAATTAAAAATTCATCTACCAAGAATTCTTGGCTTGAAATCAATTCTAGGTATTGTCTATTTTGTCCTTGCACTCGGATATTTTTTCTACAGAGGCTATGACCCATTGTTGCTTAATCTGATGGTTTTCACAACCATAAACATCTTTCTGAGTAGTGTATTTGTGTACTTGAGAACGAATATTGCAGCAATTGGTAAATATCGTATCGATAGTATGATTTCTTCCCTGGACAAAATCTTAATGTTGATCATTCTAGGGTATTTATCCTATACAAGTCCTTATAAAGATAACTTTCAAATTATATGGTTGGCCTACGGTCAATTTTTTGCATTTGTAATCTCTTGTATAGTTGCGCTAGTCATTTTATATAAACACCTTGGTACATTATCCATTACCTTTTCATCGAAATATTCGAAAGACTTACTCAAGGCAAGTTTACCTTTTGCCTTAGTCTTATTGACGATGTCTGCCTATACAAGGATGGATTCTATTATGCTAGAGCACCTCTTAGATGACAATGGTTTTGAGTCTGGAGTATATGAATACGGGTATCGATTCCTAGATGCTATGAATATGATAGGTTATTTATTTGCAGCATTGCTAATACCCATGTTCGCAAGTAATCTAAAAAATAAAAAAGTAATAAATGATCTTGTTGATACTGGATTACGGACAATGACGGTCATTACTTTTGTTGGCGCATCAACCTTAATTACTTTCAGAAAAGAAATCATGGAATGGTCTAAAGCGGGAGGAGTAGATTATGATGGAGATATCATTTTATATCTTATGTTGAGCTTTATTATGATTTCGATGGCTTACATTTTTGGAAGTTTATTAGTGGCGAATAAGAATCTGAAGCGACTCAATATTTTATTCATAATTGGAGTATTGATCAATTTTATATTGAATTACTGGCAAATTCCTTTAGATAAGGCATTGGGAGCTGCAAAATCTACGTTTATTACTCAAACAATCATGACTTTAGGTCAAGCGTATTTAGCGATTAGTTTATTAAAGATCAAGATAGGAAAAAGAATATTGGTTAATATGGCCATTTTTGGCTTGTTTTGTGCTCTATTATCATGGGTGGTGAGTGTGTATTCACCGATAGAATGGTGGTATAATATTATACTTTATATATGTGTCACCCTCTTTTTTGCGTTTATAAGTGGGCTAATGGATATAAAACTTTTTATTAGCCTTTTGAAAAAAGAAAAAGCTGAAATTTAATGAAGAATGATTACAGTTTAGTTGGTGTTTTAAAAACACTAGCACGCTGGAAAAAACAGATATTTATCACAACGATTATCGTTGCAGTAATAAGCATTATAGGTTCCTTACTGATGCCTACCTATTACAAATCAACCACCATACTTTATGCTGCAAGTCCAACATTAGCTAACCCTGACCCAGTAGGAGGAACAGATAAGAGTTATTACATCTATGGTACGGGGGAAGATTTAGATAGGTTGTTTTCCATTGCAAATAGCTCAGAAATCAAATGGCACATCATTAACAAATATAACCTTGCTGAACATTATAAAATCAAAACGAATACAGCGAAAGGGAAGGCCAAGCTAGCAAAGAAGTTTAACAAGCTCTACATTACCAATAAAACGAAGTATGATGCGATGGAATTGAGTATTGAAGATACCAATCCTGAATTAGCAAGAGATATGGTTCGTGAAGCAAGAGAAATGGTAGAGAAGAGAGCACAAGATTTGATAAAAGAAAGCCAGGCCAATTTAATCTCTGTACTAGAATCAAGTATTGATATACAAGAAAAAAGTCTCAGTTCGTTATCAGATACATTGACTAAACTAAAGCAACAATATGATATCTACGATTCGTATGCTCAAGCTGGAGTTTTAGCAGAAATAGTATCTGAAACAGATGCAAATTTAGCAGGAGAGGAGGCTATGCTTTCAGCGATGAAACAATATGGAATGCCTAGAGATACAATCCAAAAAGTGCAAGCAAAGGTAGAGGGCACGAAGAGCAGACAAGAGTCCCTACAAAAGCGAGTTGCGGACTTTAATGAAGGTGTTTTATCAATCAGAAGTTTAGAAGTTGAACAAAGTAGAATTCTTTCAGAGGTAACTTTTGAAAAGGAACGACTAAAAAAATTAATGGCCAGTTATAATCAGCAATTTAGTGCAATGCACATTGTTGAAAAAGAAGACATTCCAAATGATAAATCCAGACCGAGAAGGTCTTTAATTGTCATTGGATTTACTTTATTAGGCTTTGTTCTATCTTGTTTAGGTGTGCTTTTAATCGAAAACACCAAAGAAATAAACTGGAAAGAAGTATATGCCGGCAAGTAATACTTGGTCATATCAATCAAATCCAAATCAATCTTACTGGTTTTACAGTGGAATCATATTACTGAGCGTAATTCTAGCGCTATATTCTGAACTCTATCTCTTAGCAGCGGCCCCACTTGCTTTGTATTTTGCAATAGCAGTTATCAAAGACTATAGGATTTTATACTATGCGTTCTTTGCTGTTGTTCCATTTTCTATAGAGTTTTTCGTTGGTAGTGTTGGAACAGATTTACCTTCTGAACCAGTAATGTTGTTGCTTACAGGAGTAGCAATAATTTTGTTTATTACCAAGTTAAAATCACTGGATTTATCCTATGTTTTTCACCCAATTGGAGCCATCCTTTTTCTCCATATTGTATGGATTTTAATCACTGCGATATTCTCACAATCTCCAGTTGTATCCTTTAAGTTTTTCCTTGCCAAATTGTGGTACGTAATACCTTTCTTCTTCTTAAGCCTTTATTTAATTCAAGGGCCAAAGATGATTTTAAGAATTGTAAAAATATTGGCTTGGTTTCTTACCGCAGCTATTTTGGTAGTGTTAATTCGCCATGCTTTAGAGGGTTTTACTTTTGAAAGTTCTAACCGCGTGGTAATGCCAATTTTTCGAAATCACGTGAGCTATTCCGCAATTATCGTCATTGTTTTACCATTTATTTGGGCACTATATACGACAGTTGCTGACCAATACAAAAAGCTTTTAATTGCAGTATTGGTAGTATTTGTTCTTGGAACCTATTTTAGTTATACGAGAGCGGCACAATTGTGTTTATTCATTGCTGTAGGAACGTATTTTGTCATTAAATATCGTTTAGCAAAATTGGCAATAATTTCATCAGTATTGGCAGGCATCGTCTTAGTAGGCTATTTGATGAATGACAATAAATTTATGGACTATGCGCCTGATTTTGAAAAGACAATAGTGCATACGGACTTTGATAATTTGTTGGAAGCAACGTACAAGATGGAAGATATCTCAACGATGGAAAGAGTTTATCGATGGGTTGCGGGTACACAAATGGTTCAAGAAAGACCGATTATTGGCTTTGGTCCAGGAAGTTTTTATAATCACTATAAAAACTATACTATTAGAGCATTTGAGACTTATGTAAGTTACAACCCAGAAAAATCAGGAATTCACTGTTATTACTTTATGACCTTAGTAGAACAAGGGATTATTGGGCTTATAATATTTCTTGCATTCTGCTTTGCGATAATATTATATGGAGAAAGATATTATCACGAAATGAAGGATAAGGTGAATGCTAATCTTATTATGGCGGCGACGGTAAGTACAGTAATTATCTGTGCGATGATTTTAATCAATGACTTGATTGAAATAGATAAAGTAGGCCCTTTTTTCTTTTTAAATGCAGCAATAATTCTAAAATTGGGGACAAAGCCATCAATTCCTAGCGAATCATAGGTTGACTTTTCTTATTTAAGAATACCAATTCCTTATCTTTGCATCCCTAAATTAATTTTATAAAACGAAGCACTATGAGTGATCAGAGTAAAAAGCGCGTATTATCGTGTATTCAGCCGACCGGAGACATGCATTTAGGAAACTATTTTGGTGCAGTTAAAAATTGGGTCGATTTACAGGCAGACTATGAATGTGTCTATGGTGTTGTGGATTATCATGCTATGACCATGCCTTATGACGTAAAGAAGTTGAGAAATAATACGTGGGAACTGATCACAAATTTAGTAGCAGTAGGAGTAAATCCTGAAAATTTATTTATTCAGTCATTAGTACCAGAGCATACTGAATTGTGCTGGATTTTTAATTGCTTTTGTAGCTATGGTGAATTAAGTAGAATGACGCAATTTAAAGACAAGTCTAAAAAAACAGAGGAAGATAAGAATGCGTATGTATCAGCTGGACTTTTAGATTATCCTGTATTGCAGACAGCAGATATATTAATCTATAAGGCAGATTACGTTCCTGTAGGACAAGATCAAGAACAACATTTAGAATTGTCAAGAAATATTGCACAACGATTTAATCACAATATCGGAAAGGAGTATTTCGTAATGCCTGAAGGTTTGTATACCGAAACGCCTAAAATTTTATCAACTGCTGACCCTTCACGAAAGATGAGTAAATCAGCCGGTGAAAAGCACTATATATCTGTATTTGCAGATGAGGCAAGAATACGTAAGCAAATTAAATCGGCCGTAACAGATACAGGAGAGCCAACAGAGGGCATGAGTGTAGGTGTTCAAAATTTATTTGGACTCATCAAAGCTACTGGTAAAAATGAAGTGTACGATCAATTATTGGATGCGTATAACGATGGTAATCTTCAATATTCTGAATTAAAAGGGAATGTGGCTGATGCAATAGTAGAAATGACGTCAGCATTCAAGGAGAAAAAGCAAGAACTAAACGCTAATAAAAGAGAATTGAAATATCAGATCAAAAACAGTTCAGCTAGAATTAGAACTATTGCTCAGGAGACAATGAAGGAAGTGAAAGATTTGGTAGGCTTATCAAACGTGAAATACTAATGAAGGTATTAGCAACAAATGTTAGTAATTTAACTGACGCACGATATTTTGCAGCTTGGGGAGTGGATTGCTTAGTTTTTGAAGGCGATCCCAATGGAGCTACATATATGCAACCTCCCCAGATGAAGGAGATTGTGGAATGGGTTGAAGGTCCAGAAGTTGGAATCAGTTATGAAGGCATTTCGGTACCAGAAAATGCAGAAGAAATAGCTGCATCTATTGAATGGCAACATTTAATTATTGGGCCTTTCATTGACCGAAAAGACCTTCCGAATGCTAAGAATATTTACAGAAAAGCAAACCTAGATTTTGACTTTTCAGAAGATGAAAAAGTGATTGTAGCCTTAGAAAAAGGAATCAAAGAATTATCAGCTTCAGAAGAATCGAAGCTTAGAGAATTAGCTTCATCGAAAGAATTGTTTTTATTAGGTGGCTTTGGTGCGGATGATTTGAAAGTTGTAGAAGATTTAGGCGTTGAAGGTATCGTTTTGCAGGGAGGAGAAGAGGAAAAAGTTGGTTATAAATCCTATGATGAGCTGGATGATATTTTAGAGGAATTGTATCCTTAGGTTTTAGATCTATATAAAATTTGTCCGTTTATATTCTTATATCTAATAATTAAAGGAAAGCTGGTTTTTCCTCAACTTTCAATTGCTCAATCTGTTCAATTATTACACGAAGAGATAAGAGAAATTTACATTAGATGAAGTTATTTTAAGGAGGAGAATTTCTTTTTGAAGAATTGATGTTTAATTCAAATCAAACTCATTAGTTGCATTTAAAACTTGTATCTTCGTGCCGATTTGAAAATCAGGTCAACATTCATGTCGAGCAGTTTAAAAAAAATACAACAGCCCATACAAGAAGAACTTAAAGCGTTCGAAAAGCACTTTCGTCAGTCGATGAAAAGTAATGTGGCTTTGCTCGATAAAATCACCTATTACATCGTTCAAAGAAAAGGAAAGCAAATGCGTCCTATGTTTGTTTTCCTTTGCGCAAAAATGTGTGGTGGAATTACAGAAAGTACCTATACAGCTGCCTCATTAATTGAATTGCTCCACACTGGAACCTTGGTTCATGATGATGTTGTAGATGATTCACTTGAAAGACGCGGATTTTTCTCTATCAATGCCTTATGGAAAAACAAGATTGCCGTTCTCGTTGGAGATTATTTACTTTCTCGAGGATTTCTATTGGCTTTAGATAATAATGAATACAAACATTTGCAAATTTTATCTACTGCGGTCAAGAAAATGAGCGAGGGTGAATTATTGCAGATGGAGAAAGCTCGAAAATTAGATATTAAGGAAGAGTTGTATTATCAGATTATCAGAGATAAGACAGCCTCATTAATCGCTTCGGCTTGTAGTTCAGGTGCTGCATCAACCACTCAGGATGATGAGGTTATTGAGAAAATGCGTTTACTTGGAGAGAAAATAGGTATGGCTTTTCAAATCAAAGATGATCTGTTTGATTATGGTGATTTAGATGTTGGGAAACCAAGAGGTATTGATCTGAAAGAAAAAAAGATGACCTTACCTTTGATTTACGCACTGCAAAAAGCAGATAAACAAACGAAAAGATCAATTGTCAATGCCATCAAGAAGGATAGTGAAAATCCTAGAAAAATGATGGAAGTAATCGATTTTGTAAAACAGTCAGGTGGGTTGGAATACGCTCACCAAGTGATGAAAAACTATCAGCAAGAAGCATTCGATATCTTGAACGAGTTTCCTGATGGAGAAGCAAAAAGTAGCATAATAGATTTAGTTAATTATGTTGCTGATCGTAAAAAATAGAAGAAATTTATGTCAAAATTCCATAGTTTAAAGATTAAGCAAATACGCAAAGAAACTCCAGACTGCGTAACCTTGATTTTTGAAATTCCAGAAGATCTTACTTCTTCTTATCGTTTTAAAGCTGGTCAATACCTGACATTAAAACAGGTAATAAATGGAGAGGAAATTCGTAGAGCATATTCTATTTGCACCGCGCCAAAAGAAGAAAATATTGGTGTGTCAGTAAAAAAAGTAGAAGGTGGTAAAATGTCTACTTATCTGAATGAGATTGCTGAAGAAGGAGAGAAAATGGAAGTAATGGTTCCTGAAGGTAATTTTATTTTGGTACCGAAGGAAGAAGAACAAAGACATCACTACTTTTTTGCTGCGGGAAGTGGAATTACACCGGTAATGTCTATGGTGAAAACAGTCTTAGAAGACGAACCGAAAAGTACGATTCACTTAATGTATGGATGTAGAAATGAAGACCATATTATATTTAATAAAGAATTGGACCAACTAGCAAATGACTATTCTGGCCAGTTTAATATTACCTACATCTTGAGCCAACCGAAAAAAGGAAAGGCTGATGGTGTATTAGGAATTTTGGGGAAGAAAAAGACTTTGTGGAATGGATTAGTTGGAAGGATTGATTCAGAAAAGGTTGCTAAGTTCGTTCAAGAACATATCCCTGTTGCTTCGAATGCACACTACTATATTTGCGGTCCAGGTAATATGATTGATGATGTGCGAACGACTTTACTTGGAAATGGAATTGATAAAGAGAATATCCACAAAGAATATTTTGCTGTAGCTGCGCCAAAAGTAAAAGATGATGTTTCAGGAACGGATGGAGCTGTATTAACTGCTCACATTAATGGAAAAACACTAGAACTTCCAGTCCACAAAAATAAGACGATACTTGATACATTGTTGGATGCAGGAGAAGATGCACCTTATTCATGTACTAGCGGAGCTTGTTCTACATGCATTGCGAAAGTGAAAAAAGGAGAAGCTAAAATGGATGTTTGCTTTGCACTTGATAAAGAAGAGGTGGAAGAAGGATATATCCTAACGTGTCAAGCACATCCAGTTTCTAAAGAAATAGAAGTTGAATTTATAGACTAAAACGTCATTACCAAACTTAAAGGGTATTGTGGTATAAACTAAATATTCAATGACGCTAAGAACGCCATTGAATATTTATCTACTTGAATTTAATATTATTCGGGTTGGATAGTTTCAGGAGTTGTAGTTCCCATGAATGACTGCATAAATTCTAAAAATGCTTCTGAGTTTAACAGTTTATAGGAGAGTAATCCTAGGAAAAGTATAATTATGATAAGTCGAATATTCGCTGATCGATTAGCTTTTTTTGAAGCCTGATAGTCTGCTCTACCTCGACTTTTAAAACCACTTGAAATTCTTCTTTTTACCAATTCACTTTGATCAACATCCTTTTTATCAGAATATCTGCTTAAACGATCTTCTAAATCCTCTTTATCTTTATCATAATACATTGGGATGTAGCCAAACTTCTTGGGTTTATGCCTTTTCCCAAATCCAAAAAATCCCATTTCTACTAGTTTTTCTTAATGTTGTAGTAGATAATTCCACACTGTTCTTCGTAGTCATTTTTCTCAAACCAGAACTCTTTTGATTTTCTGATTGCTAGAGATACTAAGCTCTTTTTTGAAGTTGTAGATTCAGCACTGTTTAATTGAGCGGACTCCACTTTTCCTCTACTATTTACACAAACTTCTACCGCAACAATACCATCAACATCTGACAAAATTAGAATCTGTGGTTGATCTAAAATCTTTCTCAACCCTAAACCTTGACCTTTAACAGTAAGTGAAAGGTATTCGTCAACTTCTATATTATTAGGTGTGTTATCTTCCGGTGGCATTTTCACTACTTCCTCAGGCTCTTCATAGATTGGATCATTATCATCCATACCTGAATTGTCGTTATCTTGACCGCTCAAAACTGTACCTTTTGTTGGTTTTGATAAGGTATCATCCTCATCTCTTCTCGGCTGAGTTGGATTATTTGTACTCCCTTTGAAATCATCATCATATGGATTCGTATTTGCATCTTGCTGAGGATTATTTTGTGGGGTAGAAGTGTAACCACAAGCTTTTTGAGCACTTATATTTGCAGAAGACGATCCTAATTTAGCAGCAATTTGCCAATATTCACATGCTTTTAGCATTTGACCTTTGTCTTTATATAGATCACCTAGATATTCTAAAGCTCTGTGGTTTTGAGAACCTAATGTTGCCGCTGCTTGTAGTGAATTAAGGGCAGCGTCCATTTCGTTTAGTTTGTACGTTGCTAAACCTAACAACTCAACCGCATATGCAGAAACCCCATTTGTTTCGATGTATTGAAGTACGTCATTTTTTGTACCTCTATACACGGAAGCTTGGTATTTAGCCTCTCCTCTTTTTAATAATACATCTTTATAATTTGGATTACTTGCAATGATGTCACTGTATGCTTTAATTGCATCATCATACCTTTCAGTATCTAAAAGATAGTTTGCCTTGATATATTTAAATTCAACTTCTTCCTCTATTCCCTGGGCATAAGTTGATGTAAAGCCAAGGGCTAGAAGTAATAAAAAGAAATATTTCATAGTTTTCATTTTTATGTTGGTTAATGCTTTATAGACGCAGTCTAGTTTCATTTCGGTGTTAATAATTCAATAAAATTTTTGCAAAAGAAATAAACTTAGAGAGATTAATATTCAATTTTTACCAGATTAAGCGTCAAATTCTTTTCACTAGGTACAATCAAAGCGTTATTTGCAACTTGCAAAGCATTTTTAAAACGCAATTTCAAATTTTGATATTCTGTACTCATCAATGAGTTTCTTTCATAATTACCGATTGGATCCATTACGTATTCACTTACTGTACTACTTTCTTTAATTTCATCATTGTAGATCAAACGAATTCGACTTGGAGTCTTGAAAAGAAAGTAAGAACTGAAAATTCCTCCATCATCTTGAGAAAATTGTTTCTTATAAAAGATTTTTTTCCATGCTTCACTGCCATCGGAATTTAAACTAAAAACAATAATTTCTTCATTGTAAATATCAACCCATCCTTGGCCTCCATAAGCCCCAGTTCCAGAAATTCCCCTAAAGTTTGACCTCCTAAAATATTCCTTATTCATTTCTGTAAAAAGTAAAAATCCACCATCATCTCTAAGAATGAGATTTCTTGTTACGAAGTCATTGAGTCTTTTCTTTCTCCCTAGTTTTTTGCCATAGAGCTCTTCTAATAGTTCGAGATCAAACTCTACAGTTTCTACTACTGTCGTTTCTTCTAATAAACTGATTGGTTCATTGAGGTAAAAGTATCCATCTGCATTGTATTCACTTTCTTCAGCATAAAGTCCAGCTAGGATAATTCGGCGGTTTTTATTATCAAAATCAAACTCAAAATCAACAGTGATTATATCATTCATTTCAATAAAATTCTGATAAAAGCCTTCCTTCCAATCGAAACCTAGTAAAACCATCCGATGATTATCCCTACTAAATTTACTGTTGTCAATTTCAAACAATGCATTTACCTCACCCAAATTGGTTACCAGTATAGCTCTAAATTGCTTACGTAGATTGTAATTTGGAATTAAGTGCTCGCGATCCCAGACAATACTTAAACTATCGTTATCTAAAACATAGGTGGTTAAGACATCTGTGCCTTTTGTAGCAAAAAGTAAGGTCTTGCTTCTATCTTCTGAAACATCATATTGAAATTGATTAATAGGAAAGTCAAAAGCTCCATTGATTAAAGTTGTAGAATCAATGAGATTTACAGTCTTGTCGTACTTTTTTGCTTTTAAATAGAACTTCTTTTTATCTCTATAACCATAATAGATTGTGAAGTTATTTTTCTGTGGAACAATGGCATATATTGAAGTTTTATGATCTTCTAATTCAATAGGTTGATCATAAAGATATTTAAGATTTAAATCAAAAACGTCAACTTCTCGATCTTGCCCTCTTTGTTTATAAAGTAGTATCCTATCCTCCAATTCACCTAAAACATCATAAATCATATCTTCTCTAATGCTAATATCTTGAGAAACAGTGACTTTCTGCGCTCTAGCTGAAAATGCACATAAGATTAAAATGATGAGCTGATATAAATATTTCATTTATTTAGGTAAGGTCATTAACTATTGGACTAAACAAAAGTAAAGGTAAAAAGATCTTTTATTGATTCTATACACTAGTCTTCTGAGACATTTTGTGTAGAAACTTCAACCCATTGACTATTTGTTTGTGCCTGAATTTCATTTTCATACATGGCCTCTGCCAATACTGGAGGAAAATAAAACCTACCAGCATAACTTGCCGTTAATTGAACATAATATGTGCGTTTTTCAGTTCCTCTCAAATCAAAAAAGGTATAAACTTTACTATCTCGGATATCTCTGTAATCATATGAGCTTTCACCTGAAAATTTAGTGCCATTCAAACGATCATTATTGATTTCCCAACCAGACGGAAAGTTTTGTACTAATGCCATTTCATGTTTGTATTGACCTTTTCCAGCCAATTTATTAATCTCAACTTTTGCAATAAAATCAGTGCCTATTTTTAGTTTCGAAACGTTAATTGGCACACCCTGAATATCGGTGTATGTAACCTTCAAATCCAAGAATTTGTTAAATGGTTCTTCGATATTTCCTGGAGGCTTTTTACCACTGCGAATCAATTTAACATAAATAGGTTGCTGGCTAGTATTTGTGACATTTACTTTTTTATCAGCAGCAGATTCTACATCAAATGCTGTTCTAAATATTGGATTCTTACTTGTTATAGTATTTTGCTGACCTCCATTTGTAGAGTAATTAAATGTCAAATCTCCTTTTGCATACTTCATGAAATACTTACCTAAGGTTGTCAATGCAAATGCTGTTGTTTGAGTACTATACCATGATCTAGAATTCATTCGTTCAGCAATAGTTTTAATATTTTCTGCGGTTTCCCTTTCCATTCCTAGCATACGTTGGACATCAGCAGCAATTGCTAAATCTCTTGTTTGAGAACCAAAGGTTAATCCTGGTGAGGAATACGTAGTCACAGTAACATTCGTACTGGCAATCATTGCTTTTGCTACATCTGTTTTACCTATCATTGCATAGGCGGCTGCCAATAAATGATTAGCGGCAGTCGGTAATTTATCCACATTTTTAAGGCGATTCATCGCTCCAATATTAGGATTGCCACCAAGTGCCAAAGTGTATAATCGATATGCTTGATCAATATAGTCTTCATTGGACCTTTTTACTGTATTAAATTGATCTGCTTCAGCATCTTGATATTTCAACAAGGATTTGAGCATAGTTTCATTGATGTAATATCCTTTTTCTTTTGCTTCAAGGAGAAAATGTCCTGCAAAGTTTGTTCCCCAACGTGAAATGTTTGTGCTACCAGGCCAATAAGAAAAGCCTCCATTGTTAAGTTGAAATAAGGATAACCTTTCTATTGCCAGTTTTATATTGTTGCTCGTATTGCGAACTTGTTGGGGTGTCAACTGCACAATGTCGTTGAGATATAATTGAGGGAATGCCGAAGACGTCGTTTGCTCTATACAGCCATACGGATATCTTATGAGATACCTCAATCTTTTCTCAAGGTTAAATGGTTGGATATTTGAAATCTCTAATGCTGCTTCATTGGTGCCAGGAGTTCCAAATAGTTCATACGTTTGATTCCATGTTTCACCAGGTTGTAAAGAGATTTCTTGAACTTCAGTGGTATATGGATTGGGATTTATTACTTCAATATTTATTCTGTCACTAGCAGTTTGACTTCCGCTTTTTGCTAATATTTCTGCATAGGCCATTCCTGTATTTTCGCCAATCGTTGCATTGAAATATGCTTGTTGATCACCTTGTTTGTCAAATTTCAAAGTCGTTGAAGTAGCATTTGATATATTGAAATGATCAGAAGTTTTAATAGAAACATCTACATTCTTAATGTTATCTTCCATGGCGAAAACATTTGCTGGAATAAGAACTGTTTCCTTTGGAGCAATAACTCTTGGTAAAGTTGCTTGAAGCATTAATGGTTTTTTGACAGGTGTGGTGAAGTCTTCATTTCCATAAGCTTCACCATTTCTAGCAACGACCATTGTTCGTACAGATCCAACATAATTCGGCATGTTCAAGGTGTGATTTTGTTTTTTACCTTTTGGTAAATAGAATGGACCAAAATGCATTACAACAGGGTCAAAGCGATTTACTTTTGTTGCACTTGGATCTGGAGTTGCAACGTCATCTCCACCTATAGAAATATATCTATTTATTTCGCCACCATAGCCATTCAGCACATAGTCATAAAGATCATGTGTTGACACTCCAAGCGCTTGTTTACTATAAAAATGACTCCATGGATCAGGAGTTTTAAAACGCGTAAGATCCAATAACCCTTCGTCCACAACTGCGAGAGTGTATGTCATATGTTGTCCATCCGCTTCACTAATAGTAACCGTAAAATCTTTGTCAGGAGTAAGCTTATCATCCATTTTAATGACTGGGTGTAGTTCTGTGGAAGGATCAACTACTTTAACAGGTACGATGCCAAACATTCGTAATGGCAAATCATTTTCCCCATGGTTGTGCGGTTGGATCAGCATAGCATGAATATAAATATTCGGGGTCATTTCCTGATCTGCTGGAATATTTACGACAGTTTGATCTTTTTCGCCATCAATCCAAAATGCTTGT
>Ga0213833_1001950_pt1 | contig 13971 bp, 24 predicted proteins | sample SWATP21_FD_160575 | JGI IMG/M metagenome (GOLD analysis project Ga0213833, IMG submission 160575) | Coastal seawater microbial communities from Marineland, Florida, United States - SWA TP2 #1 | ecosystem: Environmental > Aquatic > Marine > Coastal | place: USA: Florida | collected 2016-08-14
CTGCGTGCTGCGTGCTGCGTGCTGCGTGCTGCGTGCTGCGTGCTGCGTGTTGCGTGCTGCGTGCTGCGTGTTGCGTGCTGCGTGTCTTGTACTCTTCTTGCCTGGTGCTCACCGTGTCACAACCCGTTCCCCTGACACAGATACGGCCGTTCCGCGGTGCTGTCCATGTCGGCGCTGGAAAACCTGAGCAACAGCGACGCGTTGACGCAAGTGCCGGCCGGCGGCGCGGGCGCGGGTGCCGGGGCAGGTGCGCCCCGCCCTCCGCCTGGGCCGCCACCCGGCCCGCCGCCGCCGCCCAAGAAGGCGGTGGACCCGCTGAAGGACTACCGCAACATGCTGTCTGCTGGCTCGGTGTTGAACGTGTGGACCAAGGGCAAGTTCAAGCCGTCCCACGTGCTGGTGTCCTCCGACTGGCGCAACATTGTGTGGCAGGACCCCAAGACCGGCAAGAAGCTGGGGGCCATGGACCTGCGGTCGGCGGCAGAGGTGTCGGAGGGACCCGCCGCCGGCCACAAGAAGCGGCTTGGCTTGGGTCGCAAGGTCAAGCCCGAGTGCGCCTTCAGCGTGGTGGGTGACCGCCACAACCTTGATCTCGAGGTGATGGTGGCGGCTCAGCGCAAGCGGTGGGTGAAGGCTCTCCAAACACTCATCACCGTGTTCAAGACGAACCCCGATGCGTTGAGGTAGTTCCGTCAGTTCAGTTCAGGGTTTTTTGTTGTATTTCGTATGTGTTGTGCGAAGCAAACAACACACTGTGCTTTGGTGATACGTACGTGGCTGGTGACCCAAGTTGGTCACCCAACCCTAAAACAACTGCTTTCGCACTCGCTGGGCTCTTTTCGCTGAAATTACTCTACTTGCAGCCCTGTCAGTTGCAACGGCTTGGACAGCCGCTCACCTTCCCCAGACAACTGCTGTTGCCAACGCACAAACATGTTGTGCGTTCTCACAACCCATGACGAGTGGTCATACTTGGCTTTGACCTTCTTCGTCTGCTTCTTCACGTTTTTCTTGCCACTGTTGACCGCGGCGGGCACAGGTGGTGGCCCCACTGCTCCACGACTCTCGTCAACATCAGTGCCGCCACCGCCACCGCCACCGGCACCGGCACCGGCACCGGCACCCGCACCAGCACCTGCACCCGCACCCGCACCAACATCTGTACCGCCACCACCTGGTGGAGCCGCGGAGCTGCTCGCGACAAGATCACTGTGCCGCACGGCGATCCAGTCCCCGAGACGCTGGAGGTCTTTCTTCGAGGACGACTCCACGTAGACGCGCACCGTGCCGGCAGAGTATGCCGACACACGAACGGGGCCACACACTGGACGCAGCAGCTCCGCCACAGTGGAGTGGCTGAGGCGTGTCTTGGACGGAGACGACACGAACAACACCCGGCTCACGTCGGCCACCGGCTGTTCACCCCGAAGGGCAAAATACTCCACACCCTGTGTGCAAGCAACCTACAAACAGAGCAACGAGCACACAACAACGGGTGGGCCACCACAACGCGCACTCCTTGAACAGTGCGGCGCTGTGAGCCACAGCGTACCTTGTCCTTGAATGGCACCAAAAAGGCAAGGTTGAGGTCGTTGGTTCCGTGCACCCAGCCGCCGTGGTGTTGTAACATGCCAAGGAACGAAGCTCTGCGTAACAGTCACCATTCGAGCCCTTGTGAGCATGGACAACGTGTCGCGAGGGCGATGTGTTGCAAGATATACTAAGTGTGTTGGGGGGAAGTGGGGGTAACGCACCCAGTCATGAAGGCATCATAGCCGGCCTCATGCGCAAAGGAGTGTGCATCGTTGCCGCAATAGCGGCGGAAGCCGGCTTCAGCATCGTGCAGCTCCGCCACAGCCTGGTCGATGGTGCCACACCACAGAAAGATGGGACATGTGTCAACAGCACATCGGCACAAGCGTTGTGCAACGCGGCGTGTGTGCCACTCGGCTGCGGAGAGTACGTACGTCTGCATTCGTTGTCACTCGAAACACGTTGGCCAAGCCAGTGGAACCGCGGACTGTTGCAGAGACATCAACACAGAACACCGTCGCCCAACAACAACATCAACCAACGCGTGTGCACATGCCAACACAGGGACACAACGCACTCAATGCCTCAGCCATAAACCTGGCACACCACGCAACGCACCAAAATATCACAAACAAGCAACAGAAGTACGGTGAGCACCCCCAGGTTGCCGCCACGCACAACAGCATCCACGCACTTCGTGTCAAACACTCCAGAACAGAGTCGACTTGCAGCGTTTCGGAACTCTTCCCAGCGCGTCTGGGTGATTGAACCTGTGGCAGCAGGGGTAAGCCAACACAACATGTACCGCGTGCGCGCTGTCTGTCGCTCGCGGTGGACGAGTGCACGCACCATGCATCAACTTGTACAAGTGGCCTAGGTCAAACAAACAGTTGTGTCCAATCATGAGCGGTGCCCGTTCTTGAAGAGTGGCGACAACCCGTCCAAAGCCATATGCCCCAAGCACCCGCTTGTTCATCTACAGCGTGATCCAAGAAATGTAAGACGCGTCAACCCACCGAGGGGGGGCAGAACCGGCCGCCACAGCACCTTTTTCAACAGACGGCTGCGTTTCTGGCGCTTGGCTGTGCAAAACGTAACCACCACCTCAAGGTGGTATGGGCGGCTTTCTACAAGGTGGTAGTATGTCGACTCGATTCCGATGTGAACCTCTCTGCGGACAAACTCGCTGCGAACAACACAGGAAGATGAATTGAGGGGTGCCGAGCTTCGGTAAAAGCCAAGGCACATGTCTTGGTGCGATACCTGGAGACAGAGAATGTGCACTCATCACCAGTTCGAGCACATTCGCTCCATCGCTGAACACTAGCCATGGTGGCAGCGATTTTTTCCTGATGCGCAACCAGGGAGCACAAGGCACAGGTGTGACGTGAAAGGAAGGGAGCGGAAGCCACTACATGATGGAACACCCGCGAATACCTTTTCATATGCATTGGGAGACCGGCGGTTGGGTGCTACCTGTGGAGAATAGTCACGGGCGGCAGCCTTCATGGTGCGATAGCCATCGCGCGACACGTATGGCACTCCGTGGGCAAACGCGCGGGTGAAGTCGAACCCGCAGCTTGACAGGAACGCAACAGCCCCAGACTCCATGCCAAAGACGGTCGTGGGTGCTCCGGGAAGGTCGCCATTGTACTGAATCAAGCCACACCACAGTATCGGAACAATGAAACAGCAACAGCAGCAGCAGCAGCAGCAGCAGCAGCAGCAGCAGCAGTATCAGCAGCAGTATCAGCAACCCACTATCCGAGACAACACAGCAAGGCACGCACCGGGACCAACCACACGTTGAATGTGCGGCTTGAGATCCTGGAACTGTCTGAATGGTACTTGCCAAAGCAACTAAGGCCAATCTGAATCCCCAAGAAGGCATTGACTGCAACACAGAAACACAATCGCGCAATGCAGAAACACAATCGCGCAATGCAGCCATCGATCATGTTTGGCGCGAAGCTCAGGGCGACCCACCCGCACGCACGCACCAGAGCGCTTCATTTTCAGGAACAGTGTGTCCACATCGTCTGCGTGACACCACCACGCCACAGTATGAGCTCCGCCACAGAACCGCAAGCCACAATGATCCAGCCACAGCTCCTGCGACGGCATACGAACCGAGCTTGGACGGCGGACACCCTGCATGCAGGCCGGTGAACTCAAAGTCGAACCCCACAAACAGAGCATCACGTATGCTTTCCTGCATCAACGGGAACACATCCTCAAAGTTTTCGCGTGTGACTTCCATGACGATCAGTGCAATACTCCCACACTTGTCTGAGAGGGGGGGACAAGCACAAGCCTCGGGCGCGACAACTTGTCACAAAAGACACTTCCGAGCTTGCGGAATCCGACGGCGGAACATGACGTGACATTGACTATATCGGGGACATGTTTCGACCCCCGCATGACCACCGGCACAGCGCTCGGCGGTTCAGGTCTGTTTGTTGGCTTTGGGCTGAAGAGGATTGCAGCATGGGGCGTGGTGGTCGTCGTAATAAGAAGAAGAGACAGAATCCCAAGTGGGGGCAGTCTGCAGAAGGTGCTGTGGAGGACGAGGCGAAGGTCAAAGACGATGGCTGGGACAGCAACCCATTTGACAAGGAGAACGAAGCATTCGTCAAGTACTATCGGGTGTGTCCACTGCCAGGCGCTGGGCACTTGCTGCGCTTGATGGACAGCACAAGTTTTACTTCATGTTCACTTGTTGTGTGCAGGACCTGGTGAAGCTGGTGCCATTGGCGGAGTGGCCGAAGTTTCGTGCGAAGCTTGAAGAGAAGTTGCCAACTGCGTTTCGCATCAACGCGTCACGAAAAGCAGCGCCTGCCATTTTGTCCGAGCTTCAACAACTCGCTGCCCATGTGACGAAGTCTACTGATGCCGAGCCGCCCACGTACGTTCATGTAGACACACAGATTGGACACAAGTGCGCCTCTCACCACGCTACGCCACGCGCGAACAGCCAGATGGAGTGGTATCCGGGCGGCTTGGGATGGCAATTTACGATGTCACGCATCAAGTTCAAGCGCCACACGCCGTACAAACACCTGCACCGTTGGATCGTGGCTCACACAACCCACGGATTCTTGTCTCGGCAGGAAGCGGTGTCCATGGTGCCACCCCTCCTCCTCGATGTCCAGCCCCATCACGCGGTGCTCGACATGTGTGCCGCACCTGGCTCCAAGACGGCGCAGCTTCTCGAGGCCTTGCACGCTCAAGAACGCGCTGGCGTTCAGGCGACAGGCTGTGTCGTGGCGAACGACGTGTCTGCCGCCCGCGCGCGCACGCTGTGCAACAACATCATGCGTGTGAAGAGCCCCGGCGCCGTCATCACGCAGCACAACGCGCGGAACTATCCAGACACGGTGCTGCCCACGGAGGAGATGCTTCGGCTCAGCACACTGGAGCTGGAACGCGTGGGCGAGGACGGTTCAGTGCTGCGGGAGGCACGCATCAAAGCCGGCCTCCCTGTGGGAGGACCGGGGGCTGCCGCCAACGGCGGTGGAGATGCGAGCAGGTCGTCGAGGGACCTGCAAAGTGCTGAAGAGGCAGCGAAGGGGCTCCCACGCTTGGAAGGCGCCTTTGACCGCGTGCTGTGCGACGTTCCGTGCAGCGGTGACGGCACCATCCGGAAGAACCTGGACGCGTGGACGGATTGGAAGCCGATGAATGGCCCGTCGCTGCACAAACTGCAGGTGTGTCGTCTGCCGTCGCTTCATGGCTCCGCGGTGCGTGCGCAAGCACGTGGTGACATCGCGTGAGTGGGTGTTGTGTTGCAGCTGAGCATTGCCGCGAGGGGCCTTGCGCGGGTCAAGGTTGGCGGCATGATGGTGTACTCGACGTGTTCATTCAACCCCGCGGAGAATGAGGCTGTGGTGGCGGCCTTGTTGCGCAATCATGCGGGCATCGTAGAACTTGTCGACGTGTCAGACCGCTTGCCGAAGCTGAAACGGCGACCTGGCATGTACACGTGGCCCGTTGTGGACAAAGATCTGAACCTGTTGACTCGTGATGATCCTGGTGTGCGTGGTATTGTTGTTCCGTTCGCGCACGACCCGCCTCTTTGTGTATTCATCGTGAATTCGTAACAGAAAGCCCCTGTGTCGCTGTTCCCTCCTTCCCTTGATGAAGCGAAAGCCATGCACCTCGAGCGTTGGTACGTCGGTGGTTGCCGCTGAGATCGCGGTGTTCTCCGACTCAGCAATCATGTGGCCACAGCATTCGCCTGCTTCCCCATGATCAGAACACTGGGGGCTTTTTTGTTGCTGTGCTCCGAAAGCTTGGCCCAGTCAATGAAGCCAGCTCCCGGCGACGAGCGCTTGTCACGCACCGGTATGGAGAAGCAGTGAGCGTGGCCGCGCAACGCCAGCGCATTCTGCGTAAATCGTCCAGCAAGACGGAGGGGCGTGGCGGTGGAACGAAAAAGGCGTCCACAGCCATTTTGGTGCCGCTTCCAAAGGAGTTACGCGACAAGCTGGTCGACACCTTCGGACTTCGGTATGTTGGGGCGCGAAGGGCATGCACCGTGCGGCGCTAATAGGGTGGAATTATGCGTTGTTAGGTCTGACTTCCCAGTGCACAACCTATTTGCACACAAGCGAAACCTGTCGAGCATCTGGCTAGTCACCGACACAGCACGTCGCTGCCTGGAAGTTAACCGACATTTCAAGGTAGGCCGGTTGGTTCGCGTGTGTTCCGCACGCACAAAGTGACTTCCAGCCTTGGCACACAGCTTGAGCAATTCGGAGTCAAGGTGTTCTCACTCTCGAAGAAAGGTGTTCCAATTATTCAAGTGGTGCGTTGTGGGCACCGTGCCCCATCCCCATCCCAACGCTTCGGCGACTAACTCCTCTAGCGTGCCTGCCTGTGCTGGGGCAGGAGGGAGCGCGTCACTTGGCACGATTCATGACAAAGCGCTTGCTGCACGCATCACTTCGCGATGTCATCCAACTCCTTGACAGCAAAGGTGCAAAGGGCAGTGGCACAGATCCCCCGCCTCTTGAATCCCGGTGAGCGTGGGATGTTCGGGACAATCGTGGTTGCCCCGCGCTGACCTGTGCACGTTGAAAACATGGCTGCTTGCAGTTGTTTGTCGCCCGCTTTCCAGCAACAAATCCGAGATGCAGGATTCGGATCCGTTATTGTGCGGCTTGGGCAGCACGATGGCGCTTCTGTGGGAGGTGGAGCCGGAGCTGAAACCGGAGCTGGGGCCGGAGGCTCCGGAGCTGGGGCTGGGGCAGGGGCAGGTGCCCCGTCTGCAACCGACATCGGCGCTTCGTCCAGCGCGCTGTCTGGTACGCACGTGCCATGTGGTACTGAACAACCTCAGCTCACTGGTGTTGGGTGCAGACGCTATGGCAGATTCTGCGATTGTGTGCGCTTTTGTTGGCGACAAGATTGAACCAGGTGCTGGGGCTTCCTTTTTCAAGCTTCGGGTTACGTTGAGGCGGCCGCAAGTTGCCACTGCCTTGGCCTTCCTTGGCCTTGCAGGTCTGGTCGATGAATCCTTGTTGGACAAGGTACAGCATGGCTTGGCCCCAAACCGTTTCCCATCTCGCATTGCGTGCTTACCTGTGGCGTTGTTGCATCCAACATCAGTACGGTGTCTCGCTGAACTCGAACGGAGAAGGCAAAACGTCCGCACAGACACCACAGCACGCCCAACAGACCGTCAAACAGCGCACTGCGGCCCTTGTGGGTCCGGCGGAACGGGTGAGTGCCCAGCCTCGTACTGCCAAGCGCCCCCGAAATTCGTGAGCGCGAAGCGCGCGTCCACAGCTGCACGTCCAGCTGTGAAAAAACGGTAAAATACCGAATTCCGTGCCTGAGAGATTAAAAAAAATGTGTCGCATCTCAGTCAGCTTTTGTGTTTTAGCGTTGCGTGGCAGCTGCCTCTTCCACACACAACCCTTCCGCAAACGTGGTGCCGCCGAGCTCAGGCAACAGACATCACATCACATGGGGTGTGCGTCGTCGGTGTGCTCGAGTACACCGACGGCTGCACAGGTACTACCAGGGCAACCATGCCGAGGGCATCCTGTGGCGCTGGCTTCCCACTCTGCCACGACACGCTGTGTCACACCACGCGTCAACAGCTACCACGTTGCCGGCCGCGTTCTTCGTCTCCCTCGTGCCGCGAGCATCGAGGTGAACAAGGAGCTAACTGATATCCACACTGCCTGTTTTCCGTCGCCGAAGATCGTCGACCGCGTTCCGGGGAACATCTCCGGGGAAGTTTCGCTCGACGAGTCAGCGCTCTCAGGACCCCGGCTGGCGCGCTTCTGTTCAGCGTGTAGTAGCAAGAGCGAACCAAGTCCCTTCGACAACAAGCCTGGGTCGCTTTCAAGCTATTCTCCCCGACAACTAGAGGCCCAAGAAAACGCACGTTGTTCCCCACTTATTGCTTTGGGCGACTGTGCGTGCTAGAGCTGGTATGCGTTTGTTGTTATTTTTGTGTGCTTCGCGGCCAAGATTGCCGTGGTGTGTTGTTTTTGCTGTAGCTCTCCCTCAGTGCCTCATGTCTTTAGTTTACTTTCAAAAGCGTTCTCATGGTGTGTTCTTACCAAAGCTCGCTGCGCCACACATTCACAATCGCGCGGCTTTGGCTTTGCGCTCCGCCTCTCCTTCCTCGGCGGCATTCAAAGCAGCTACTCCAGGCAGGGTCTTGCCTTCGATGAGCTCGAGACTTGCGCCGCCACCGGTGCTGACGTGGCTCACACGGTGCGCCGTGTTGAACTTCTTTGCGCACGTTGCTGTGTCGCCTCCGCCAATCACGGTGCAGGCACCCGCGATGGTAGCGCCCACAACCCCATCCATCACGATCTTGGTTCCCGTCTCTGCCAAACAAGCCATAATCAGAACACCCCCGATCACCCACCACAAAGGGAAGGACAGGCACCTACGGAAATTGGGGAACTCAAACACTCCCATCGGGCCGTTCCACAGAATCGTCTTCGCCCGGCCGATGGGGCCCAAGAAACTTGCAGCGCTGGACATTCCAACGTCGAGCCCCATCCAGCCCTCCGGCACCCCCTCTTCCTGTGTCACGTGCTTCACGGCAGCTTCCTCCGCAAAAGAGTCGCCTGATCACATCACACAAATGGGGAAACTGCGGTCAAGGCCGCGCCAAACCCGCTTCTGCGGGTGCAGCGGCCGCGTACCCACGAAGTAGTCTGTGGGAAGATGAATCTTGACACCCTTCTCCTCAGCCTTCGCGAGCAGCTCCGGCACCAACGCAGCACCAGGCTCATCGAACAACGAAGCACCGATGTTGTGTCCGGCAACCTTGGCAAACGTGAATGCCATTCCGCCACCTGCAACGCCAACAGCTAAGCAAGGTGCGCGCGCAAAAAGCATGTCGGAGGTTGATTCGGACGCACCAATGATCATCTCGTCCACCTTGTCCAGCAGGTTGTTGATGAGCAAGATCTTGTCACTGACCTTGGCACCACCAAGAATTGCCAAGAAGGGGCGCTTGGGGGCATCCAAAGCCGCAGCAAAGTAATCCAGCTCCTTCTTCAGCAGAAACCCGGCAGCTTTCACAGGGAGGTCGACGCCCACCATGCTGCTGTGGGCGCGATGAGCAGTGCCGAATGCATCGTTGACTACGGAGGCGAGCAACCGTGCGCACCACACACAAGCACCTGCAGTGAGCTCCCTGCCCCCAAAGACATGTGGTAACTGACGAACAGCCAGCCACGCACTGTAAACATCTCCTAGCCGGGTGAGGCTTTCACGAAACGCTTCTATCTCACGAGGTGCAACCTTTTCCTGTGACGAACCAGTGTCACCAAGTCTGCTCACGACGCACCAAACACACGCGCACGGGCGACCCAACCTTGGTGCCGTCTGCCTTCTTGATTTTCCCCTCCTCCGCAGCATGGAAGCGGAGGTTCTCCAGCAGGATGACTTGGCCTTCGGAGGCAGTCGCGCACGTCTCTTCCACCTCCTTGCCCACGCAGTCATCCATGAAAGTGACACAACGGCCAATTTTCTCCGAAAGACACTCCGCCACTGGCTTCAAGGACAACGAAGCTTTACGTTGGCCGTTTGGGCGACCCAGGTGCGACATGAGGACGACGCTCTGTGACACACGTGGGAGGGAGCACACACAATGAGCTGGCCGCACACGCAGCGTCGCCACCAGCAACCCGTCACACCTTTGCACCTTGCTCCAGGGCGTACTGGATTGTTGGCAGCGCAGCATCGATGCGCTGCGTGTTGCTGATGGCACCCTGTGAGCACAACAGTCGCACACAGGGTCAGCACACAGCCAGCGGGAGCAGCAGTGAAAGCAACGGCGACGGACGTTCGCGAATGGAACATTGAAGTCAACACGCATCAGGACACGCTTCCCAGCCAATGCCACATCGTTGATACCCAGACGGTTCATGGTTGAGAAGGCGCGGCGGTGAGTACGTTTCGCAACAGCTGCGGACATGCGATACATGGACCAAGGAGTGCTTCCACGTGGTGGGCGGCAGCAAGAGCAGCCGCAGTTGCGCTAACGAATCTAGCACAATAATTTAACTTCGTGTAACATCAACAATAAAATCAATCAAAGTGGGCTGCGGGCGCGGAGCAGAGACTGTGTGCCCGCCAGCACAACGGATTGGCCGCAGTGTGCTTCGGTGTTGCGCGGTGACAACCATGAGCTCCCCACGTGACCGCAAGCCGGGAACCGCTCGCTACAAACCATTGGTCAGCTCTCGTGTCGGACCGGCGCTGAGCATGCGGTCAAGATCCAAGTTGTCCACGTCCCGCTCCGGTTCAGCGCTGGTGGCGTCCCGGCGTCCCATGATGAGTCCGCTGCGAACCCCTTCCACCCCACACCTTGCATCCAGCCGCCGTACCTCGGGCCGCAAGGCGCGAAAGCCTCGTCCTCCTGTCGATTTGAAAGTGGTGCGGACCATGCTGCAACGGCTGGTGGAACAGCGGCCTGCAAAGGACAGTGACCAATTTCGGCATGGTATGTGCACGCGGTGGTTCGGTTCTCAATGTGCGTCCAGCTCACGCGCGTAGTTTTGTCCCAGTGTTTCGCCTGTTTGGGCGCCCAAAGAATGGTGTGACATGGGAAATCGTTCAGCGTCAGGTGCACACGCGCATGGGAATAATTCTATCTGACGAGGAAGCACAGGAGCTGTTTGCAACCTTTGACAAAGAAGGCAAGGGGGCGTTGAGTTTGCCTGAGGTGATCAAGGAACTGATGCCGCCAGACTACACGCGCCCGACCTGGAATATTGTGCGCGATGAGGAGATGACACGGGTTGAAAAGCAGAAGACCAAAGCAGCGCTTCCGTACGCCATCTGGACCCTGCGCACACAGTCGTGTGGTCATTCCTGCATGGACATGTGCCCCTTACACTGCATCCTTGTTCCTCTCCTTAGGTACCAAGCCACCGTCCCGCCCTCGCTGAAAACCCAGGAGTGGCACCTCCAAGACTTTATCGAAACTCTGCAAAGGAAGATTGTGGAGCGAACCAAGCGCCCGTCTGACCAGTTTCGTGAAGGTACGGACGGCGCCATGTTTCGTGCAGTGCTCGTCGTGGCAGATTGCGATAGCTACTGACCGTCCGACGCTGCATGCCAAAACAGCCTACATTGTGTTTGGCAAGCCAGAGAAGGGCCTCACAAAGACAGAGTTTCGGGAGATGATTTTTCGTCTTGGGATCATTGTCACTGATGCGCAACTGGACACCATCATGGATCACTTCGACACAGACCGTACGTTCCGACCCCTCTGAAACCGTGCACAGCGTGATGACCAACGTATGTGCACACAGGCAATGGGGTGCTGAGCTTTGAAGAACTGTGTCGCAAGGTAATCCAACCAGACTACACCCAGAAGCAATGGACGGAGGTTCGGGATGACGAACTCGCCAAAACTATGGCGGAACGGGGCCACAAACAGGCAGAAACAACACTGAAAAAGTGGCCAGAAGCCCTGAAAGTCGCGAAACCAACACTGCGTCAGCTGAAGGAGCAGTTGGCAGCGAAGATTTTGGAGCGCACAAAGCGAGCCAATGACCAGTACCGCGAAGGTCCGTGCCGTGGTTCTTTGGTGCACGCAGCACTTGTGCCTCACAATCTCCATTGCGCAGCTTTTCAATTGTTTGGTTCACCGGCTGACGGCATCCAGTTCAAGGACTTCAAGCATCAACTTCGGGGACTTGGAATCGTGGCGTCTTCGAAGGCACTGAAGGCCTTGTTCAAGGTTCTGGATGTCAACAGTACGTACTCGCTGCGCGGCGCACAGTTGCGTTGCAGCTAGCCTCAGGGAAACATGGGATCACAAACAAAACAATGGCGTGTTGCAGAAAACGGGATGCTGAGCTTTCAAGAGCTTGTGCAGCAAGTTCTTCCCCAAGACTACACCGCGGAAACATGGGTGGAGAAAGCGGACCGACGTGGACTGGAGATGCAGCGGCAACGCGAAAGTCGCTTTAACCCGGTGCTTTCAAGCTGGCCCAAGAGCATGGAGCATGCACGGTATGTTATGCTGCTGTGAATGCACACCGCGCCAAAGCTGGCAGGCTCACCGGATGTGTTCCTGCTGATGTGCTGCGTCTCAGCATGACACAACACGAGATTGTGCGCCTCATTCAAAAGAAGATCGTGGAAAGAACAAAGAGACCAGAAGACCAGTACCGAGAAGGTGAGTTCACCGCGTGTCTATGTGTGTGTGTGTGTGTGTGTGTGTGTGTGTGTGTGTGTGTGTGTGTGTGTGTGTTGCTCGAGTTGTGTGTCGTCCCTTTGCCAACATTCCATTCCATGTTTGTTTGTTGTGCAGCATTCAAAGTGTTCGGTAGTCCACACAACGGAATCACGGAAGAGGAGCTGGGAGAGTCGTTGTCGCGCCTGGGAATGGTGCTCAGCAAACAGGAGCTGCACGCTTTGTTCACACGTTGGGACGAGAATGGTTCGTGCCGTCGCCATTCATACACCGGTCGCACCGGTCTGACAGTGTGTCCTGTGCATTGCAGGCAACGGCCTGCTCGAGTTCTCTGAGTTTGTGGCGAAGGTGATGGAACCAGATTACACCGAAAAAAGTTGGTACATCCTTGCCGACGAGCGTGCACTGGCGAAGCAACAGCGGGAGCGTGAGGAGTGGCTTGCCACGTCACCATTCGTAGCGCGAAAGCGACCATCGTCTCGCACGGCCATGGCCGTGGCCCTGGATAGCGACGAGCAGAAAAAGGAAGCACCCGCAGTGCCTGCGCTGAGCTACAGATCAGACGCCACGCGGTTCAAGGAGGAGGACTTGGATGACTTGATGACGCCGTTGCCAAAGCAAGTCCTGGAGGCAGGCATGTACGTGACACCGTGTTCGGTACACGTCATGCATGACAATGCTCGGATGCAGTGGGGTGTGGAGCGGAGCAGCCATGGACTGACTGATGTCTGTCTTGTTTTCCCGCGATGGACGCCTGTGTGCGTTCCGTGCCTTGCAGGAAAGCGTTGCACTCTGAACGGAGAAAGGAGCGCTCCAAACACCGGCGCCACCGACGACATCGCCATCACCATCGACGACATGGCAAGAGCGCTGGAGAGCAAACAAAGAAGCGCGGCCAGGGCAGTATCTCCATCCCCATGAACACAAGCCGTGCCCCACTGAGCCGCCGTCCTGACGTCAAGCCGCTGGCACTACCGCAAGTGTCATCGCGTTGACAGCGCACCGTGCTACACCCCCGCAATGCGATCGTTGCATCAAACCGTGATGGCAGCATCACGAACTTAGGTTCTTTAGGTGCAGCCTGCTTGAGCGTGGAGCACGCGCGCAAGCGTGTGAAAGTGGGTGGTTATCAAACGCATGCCGTTGGGACAACTTTCTTCTGGAACAGATGCCAACAGACCATGGCGCTGTTCTCCATTGCATGATAAAAACCCCATCATGGCAGGCCTGTCTTAATTGCTATGCGAGCCACTCTCTTTCTCGTGTTGTGTGGCGGCGGCCATTTCAATGTCCGGGGCGGTGTGTGAGACGGGTTGGGAGTGTGTGGGTGACGCCACGTCGACATGCGTCACATGGGGTTCAGACTGCCCTTCATGGAGCGTCGATTTGCCGCGTGAGCAGCACAATCGGTCACGAGCTGTAGTGAGACCCCAACCAATTAAGAAGCCAAGGCAAAGCAAGACATAGGCCTGCACAATCGTGAATGCCGTCCCGCCATCTTCCCAGTCCAGCACCTCTGTTGCACACACACACACACACACACCCATACACACACACACATACACACACATCAAGACACGCACAGGTGCTACATGTGCGGATCCCAGCTCTTGTTGGATCAAGGTTTGTTGTGCTGGGGGTGTGCGTACCATAGACTGGCTTGTAGTCCAGGGTTGAAATCAGGTTAATCAAACTGCACGCAGAAGGGAAGTGAGTGGTGGAGAGCACCACGCAACGCGCGGCAGCGACCATAC
>Ga0213833_1001951_pt1 | contig 13969 bp, 12 predicted proteins | sample SWATP21_FD_160575 | JGI IMG/M metagenome (GOLD analysis project Ga0213833, IMG submission 160575) | Coastal seawater microbial communities from Marineland, Florida, United States - SWA TP2 #1 | ecosystem: Environmental > Aquatic > Marine > Coastal | place: USA: Florida | collected 2016-08-14
TGCAGACCCCCGCACCCACAGCCACAGCCACACCCACAGCCACACCCACAGCCACAGCCACAGCCACAGCCACAGCCACAGCCACAGCCACAGCCACAGCCACACACACGCGGATGCAGTCACACAATCATGTGAGCCCAAAAAACCTAACGAAGGAGCTGGGTGGCAGTAACACAGCACAATCTCGAGAACCAGTCACATGCAGTGACGCAAACGCACTGTGGAGCCATCGTGTCCACGAAGTACGTCCTCCAGCGCTTCACAAACGGGTCAAGCGTGCCACGCGATACCATGCAGGCCACAACTTGTCGCCCATGCCATGCTCGATCGGCGCCAGTCAGGTTGGCCACGCGCAGTTCCTTCACCGCCTTCAAGTCAGCAACCGGGGCGGTTGACGTGTCGGGGCAAGGGGGAGGTGCGTGGGTTGGTGGGGTGGTTGCTGCCGCGACACCTGCAGCGTCCCCACGCGTGGCATCACCCGGCGAGACGACGCTCGCTTCAGCGTGGTCGCTGTGGTGCGCGGAGGGTGGCGGAGGAAGAAAGGCGCGCAGGGAGGCGCGCATGGCGGGTGACAACACCGACTGGATGGCTTGCAGCGCCCGGACGAGGCCCCGCCAGGTGGCCGTTCGGCGTGCCGTGGGCAACTTGTTCCACGCAACCAGCAGCGTCTGGGCGTGCTTTCGGGCCGCACGAACGTGTTGCAGGCGAACGTGGGCGGTGGTGGCATCAGCGCCTCGCTGGACAGGGATGCCGGTTTCACGAACGATCTGCTCGATGAGGCCGGTCTTGGTGGTGGTCGCCTTTTGGTGGCAGTTGGGGCACAGCAGCAAGATGTCGTGTGACCGGTGGGATTTGTACCGCTCCGGAAACGCTTGTCTGCCGTCAGTGAATCGCCGCACACCAGCACACGGGGAAGAGCACAACGTGTGAGAACGACCTACACAGCACGAAGTGGTGCTGCACACAAGGCTCACGCTGCTCCACCATGTGAAGGCACAGGGGTGGTTGACTGCGATTGCACGCGTGGTGTACGCACCGATACATGCTGGGAATCACAGAGTACCGCACATAATGATCCTCATCACCGCACACCACGCAACAATTGCGGCGGTTCGACGCATAGAATGCGTTGTGGTCACGCGCTTCGACGCTGTCAATGCCCTTGGTGCGCTCCGCAACGGAGTCTCGGTTGGGCTCGAACAGCAGTTGGACAGCCGGGCGTGGATCTGTCGCACCACGCACCCACTTTCCCAGGCCCTTTTTCACATACCTGCACGGTTCCGTTCCATCACGCCGCATCGGGAGCGCAGCGATGCATGCCGAGGGGCGGGGGGATGTGTGACAAACCACGTGGCACGGCACAAGCGAGCGAGTGAGTGTGTGAGAAAAGCACAAACTCAAGAAGGCGAACGGCAATCACGGGCAGCTGGCACGCACCATTGCAACTTGCGCAAGTCCGCGTAGGCAAGCACCTTGCCACGTGGGTCAAGCAGGCTGCACGTCGAGTACACGGGTGTCTTGCAGACGAAGCGCTCCTGCTGCGCCTTTCGTCGTGCCTGCTTTTGTGCTTGTTTCTCTGCATGCCGCTGCACAGACTCGTCCAGCAGCAACAACGCAGCGCCAGACGTTGAAGCGTGTTGGCCAGACGACGTCTCCGGTTGCTGCACCAACCGCAACACGGTTGCTGCTTCGTGGTGAACATGGACGGGAAGGGTGGGTGTTCCGGCGACGTGACGGTCGCGACCGTGTCGACGGGCGGCACACAGAGCTGGGGCAAGTGACTCCAGGGCCGCTGCACTGTCGCTCGCAGCCGCACCGTCGTCAGCACCAGCACCAGCACCAGCACCAGCACCAGCACCAGCAGCACCAGCAGCACCAGCAGCACCAACAGCACCAGTAGCACCAGCAGCACCAGGGGAGGTCAGTGTGTGTAAAACGGCACCCCAGGCCGCTAGACCAAACACGAGGTGGGTGTGGGCCACAGACTCGGGAGACTCGTCCACCACGCGTGCCGTGGCGTCACGCCACTGGAACACCGCGGCAAAGTACGGTGCCAGGCTGGGCCACAGGTCCTTGGGCAGGGGTGTGTAGGACTCCGCGGTGGCGTGGCGCTGGAGGTGGTTGTACCAGGCGGCTGGTGTGGCGGGGAGGGGCTCCGACGGAGCTGTGCGCGACGCTGCACACCGTAGGGCCTGCACCAGCGAGGCGTGCACACCCAACTTGCGACAGCACGCGCGGTACACGCGACCGGTTTCTTTCGCCGTGGGCGGCGGCTTGACACTACGTCGTGTCAGCACCAGGCGCTGGCCAGCCGAGAAGATGCGCCGCATGACACGGTCAACACCAGCCTCAGCACCAGCACCAGCACCAGCACCAGCACCAGCACCGGTCGCTGAAGCTGGCGCACCTGCACGAAGTCGCGACACCATCCGAGCAGCAAGCTGTGGCAGAAACTTGACGTCAGAGGCACCATAATGAATCATGTCCTCTGACAACGGGCGCACGCGCCAGTCTGCCATCTGAAAGTGGTGCTTCGCCGCCTGCGTCATCCCTTGCACTTCGTCCAGATCGCCACAGTGCAACCGCAGCAGCGCCAGCAGCGAGGCATCTCCCTTGGAGGGGCGGCCACCAGTCGTTGTCGAGGCCATGGCTCGAATCTCGCGCTCTGCAATGGCGGTATCAAACAAATTTACGACGAACAGCGAAAAATCCTTTTGGAGCCACACAATGTCGTGGCCAGCTCCGTGGAACACCTTCAGGATGGCTGGATTCTCCATAATCGGCGCCAAGGCAGATCGAATGAGGCTCCGCAGCTTCAGTGCATCAACCAACCACACGCAAGAAGAGGTTGCGAGCTGGATCAAGCAGGTGATGCCCTGAAAGGACCGCAGCGAGTGGTGTTCGATGTCCACACCGACAACCGACGCGGCAGCCAGATCGCTCGACATGCGCTGCAATGCTACTGGTGTGGCCACCCACACAACCTGGCTTGGCACTGCTGCATCTGTGGCACTGAGTTGGCCAAACGTTGACGGCATGTCCATGTTGGTTTGCAGCCTCGTTACGTCCGCAACATGCTGCGTCGTACACCCCCATTTTGGCGGTGGCACCACCACGTCGTGGTCGTTGTTCAGCGGCCAGTCCGCAAAGCTGTGTTGCGGCAGCGAGCACACTGCAGAGTGGGTGCCACCACCACGGTCATTGTCGGCTGTACCGGAGACTCGCCGCAAGCAACCACTGTGGGAACAGGGCCAGCGGGGGACAACGGAGGCGTGTGCTGCACCGGCAGCGGTTGCAGCGGCTCCTCCTGACCGCAGTTGGCGAGAACGCACGGACATTAAGCCGGCCACCGCCGCACATGTACACGTAAAGATGGCGACATCCTTGCCTAACATGGTGCCTGTTGGCAGGGGGCTGCGAATTCACTTGTGAGCGGAAGAAAGGGCATGAAGACACAAAAGACGCTTTGCAGATGTTTACATTGTTTACATTGTTTGTGTTGACTGACACGACCTGGCTTCACGACGCGGGCTCCTCACTCAGCGTGATGGTCTTACCCCACACCGTCCAATGCCATGCAACTGCACAAGCTCAGATTGCCTGGCTTGCCGCTCAACAGGCTGCAGGAGTGCAGCCAGCCACCGGCAGAGACCGTAGCAACAGACAATACCATTGCCCCGTTTTGCCCAAAAGCCACAGCCATTTCCACTGTTGTTGCGCCGTATGCTTTGGCGTCTGCTCGCATGACAGTATGTATACTTTGTTGTCCCATCCCAGCAGCCAACCTACACGACTAATACGCATCGTCACCCGACGAAGCGATGTCTTCTGCAATGTCTTCCTCGATTCCATCGTCGTCCGCATCGCCACCGCCGCCGCCGATGGGTGGCGCACCGACGGCTTGGCAGATGTTGTTCACCATTGTGGAGTCCAGGTACGGGCTGAGAATGATCTTGCGTGACTGCATGTTCTCGATGAGCTCGTAGGCCTGCTTCATGCTGCGCTGGGAGTAGTAGAACTCAATGAGCAAGGCGAAAACGTCGCCCACACGAATAGAGTTCTGAAACAGACACAACGGCGGGTGAGAAGACGGCAAAAACCCCAACGGAACTAGCAAAAGCGTCCCTCCACACGACGCACCTCCACCTCTGGCGAGGCCAGCAAGGAATGGCAGATGCTTTCCATCTTCCCCGAGTCCGTCTTGACCTGTGGCAATCCAGCACCCACAATCGGGTCACCACCACGCACACAAACACGGAACAACAACAACAACAACAACAGCGACACTGCAAAGCCAGGCATGTGTATGTGCCGACGCACCAGCTTGCGTGCTTGCACGAATTGGTCCACCAGCTCCACACGGCGCGTGAGAGCCTCGATGCGTCGTTCCTTGTCCGCGCCACGACTGCGGTTCAGGTACTTCAGGGCCTCGCGCAGCGCGCCCAACGCCTTTTCGTAGTTGCGGTACTCGTCAATTTCAACCAACGCACACGCGTCGTAGAAGCCGGACAGGTAGTCGTACGCTCGAGCCTTGGTGTAGAAGTTGATGATGGCCTTCATGATGTCGGGCTCGTTGTGCCAGTCCAGCGTCTGCAGGAAGTTTGCGGCCAAAATGTAGATTTCCTTGCTGCGCGAGACACCTGGAAAACACCACCACAACAACGACAAGAGCGAGAGTGAGACGAAGTGGCAAGAAACGAGAAAACAAAACAAAACAAAACAACGAGCGTGGCGTTGGCGCTGCAACAAACCTGCGAAAAAGATGATCTTCTCCGTGTCACCTGACTTGAGCAAAGCCTTCATCGCCTTCATTTTGTCACCCGCCTGCGTGTACTTCTTGGTTGCCAAGTGGTAGCTTCCTTGGCGCTTCGCAACACGGGCGAGCTTGCGAAGAATCTCCACGCGCTTGGCCTTGGCTGCAGGATCCTTTCCCTTCGGCTTTGGCGGCGTCATTTTCTCAGCCATTTCCTCAGTGATTTGAACGCTGTGCATCAGGCACAGGTCCAACGCCTCGCTAAACTTCTTTGCTGCGATCATGAGATGGACGGCCTTGTCGAACTTCCCATGGTCAATGAAGAAGTCAGAGCAGCGGCTCAGCACCTCCGGAGGAGTATCATCACCCAAGTCATCCGCTGGTGGCGAGAGGACACGAACACAACCACACGGTGAGGACCACACAGACCTCTCCCACGCATCGCAACGACAAGTGGCAAGCGGCAAGTGGTCGCACCGATGATACGCAGGTCCTCAAACAGGTTTGCGCGGAAGCAAATGTCCAGGGCCTTTGGAATGTTGCCGCCTTTCTGATACAATTGCACAGCCTTGTTGAACACACTCTTGGCTTCAAAGTAGCGAGCAACCTCCACCATCGTCTCTTTGCTGGACTGAATGGCCAAGTTCATGAGTTCAGCATCGTAACCCTGCTCTTTAGCCAGCCGCACGGCATGGTTGTAGCGCCCAGCACGCTCAAAGAACTGGATGGCTTCCTTGATCTGTGCAACCAACCACACACACACGCTGACTCAACACTCGGCGCACGCGGAACCAAATTGCCGAAAGGGACGCGAACAGACGCGCACACACGTACGTTTCCTTGCGCTTCGTGCTGGCGAGCCAGGTGGTACGCAGCGCTTTGGTCGCCAGACTCTAGCACCAGCTCAGCGGCGGAGGCAAAGTCGTTGTTGTAGCAGTAGACTCGGCACAGATCCAGCATGGCGTTGGCGCGTTGGTAAAACTTCACGGCTTTGTCAAACTGTCCCTTGCTCTCGCTGTACTGGGCCCACCACTTGAGCAACTCTTTGTCGTCGCCGGCGTTGATGTACGCCTCGAGGTCGTCCAACTGTTGTGAGTCGTACAGCATGCGTGGCACCTCGTATCGGTGGGCCTCCGCCAACTCGTAGTGCTTGATCGCGCCGGGCGTGTCCCCGACAGACTCCAAGTGGCGAGCGTACAAGTAGTGGGTGGTTTTGAGGTGGATGCGGTCGTGCTTCTGAGCCACCGCCAGCGCCTTGTCCCAGTGGCCAGAAGCTTGGTACAGCTCGTTGAGGAGGTCGTACCTCTCACACTCCTCGTACAGCTTCGCAGCGTCGCTGAGCAGACCCAGTTGCACGGCCACCATCGCGATGGCAGCGTCATGCTCGGGTTCACGCTTGGCCTCGCGCACAGCTCGTGCACCACGCGCATGCCCCATGTTGCCCAGGCACACCTCTGCCACGTCAAGTCGCTTGGACTTGACGCACATGTGCGCCATGTTTTCCCACACGGTGGGGTTTTCAATGAGTCGAACCGCCTTGTAGGCGTCGTCCATGTTGCCAATCGCCAGGTGGTAGCTGAAATCAAGCAGCGCCTGGCGGGTGGGCTCATCCACAGTGTCCAGCCCCACAAAGTCGCGCAGCGGTCTCGATACCAGGCGACGCTGGCGAGACGAGGAAGTCGAGCTCGAGCTGGCGCCCGCAGACGCATCCACGGCCTCTTTGCTCTTGGCGACGAAGTACAGCGAGGGCACGTCAATTCCCAACAGCCCCTCCAACGTGGAGTCCAGTCCGAAGGAGTCCTGCTTGATGACACCCTTCCGCGGGGTGGCGAACAGCGTGACGACCTGGACGTCGGACTCCTCAGCTTCGCGTTGGCGGCGCTTGCGCCGGCGGGCTCGCTTTGATTGAGACGTGGCGCCCTCCTCCTGTTTGGCGTCGGCATCACCCTCCGCGCTGTCCTGCTTGGTGGCGTCCCGCACTCGGTACGTCTCCACAGCCAGCAGCTTCGGTTCTTGGTGGTCCCAGTAGTGGGACCGGGGGAACATGTTGGCGCCACAGTCGTACGCGGAGACAGCGTCCATGTCCAGATTGTACACAAACACGCGCGTGTCTGGCACCCGCATGGAGCCGCCCATGCTCCGTGACGCGAGCATGGATACACGAGTGCCATCACAATTGATGGCGATGGACGTGATCGTGCCGTACGACTCGCCAGCCTCATCCACGAAGGAACCAGCCGATCCAACCTGGCGGGGCTGCACGCGGGACACATCCATGACCTTGATGCGGCCGTTGCTCGTGGCTACGGCCAGATGCCTGGTGGAGCACGGACACATGCGAAGCACGGCCACAGTCATACACTGTCAATGCGAATGCAGCACACAGGAACAAGGGGGAGGGGTGCCCAAACTTCCACTACGCACTTGTTCATGACCGACAAGAGTCGGGGAGAACCCTCACTTTCAGTGAAAGAAAGTGTCTGCTTCACCGTGCCGTGTAGGTTGCACACGACCACGTGATTGTCGCGAGTGCAGAACACGGTGTCACCGTGCAACGCCATCGAGGACGCGTCACTGTCAAACTTGGACAATACTCGGATGTTTTGTTGCCGGATTTCATACACTTCTGCGGACTTGCCGTTCCAAACGACGATGTTGTTCTGGTTCACATCCATCCCCTGCAGCAGGCCAAAAGAACAATAGGTGCGTTCACAACAACGCCACAGACACACAAGGAAAAGCAGGTTACATCGCGTTTCACCACAAGGCCAACACACGTAAACACACACATAAACTTCAAACACACACACGCACACACGCCAGACACCGCTCCCCTACCTTGATGTTGATGCTGGCACGGACGTGGAGGCTGGATGACTTGGGGCGCTCGTACACCAAACGGTCACGCGAGGTTTGGATGGTGGCGTTGCCCGCGGCAAGCTTTCGGTGCAGCACCGTCTCGTTGAGCACAGTGGCATCGTCAAACATGAGGCAGCCCAACAAACCCGACCCTGGGCCCCAACTCAATGTCTGAACTGGCTTGTTCAGCTGCACTGTGTGGATACCCTCCCAGTGCGCAGCAGACGACGAGGCCTGGCCTTCTGAACGTGCAGACTGGTAATGCTTCCACATCACCACACGGCCTTCACGCGTGCCGGCTGCCAACACACTCATACGCGGGTTGTATGCCAACGCAGCGAGGCGATCGGAACGTGGAATGGGCGTGTTCGCGGAGGACAGACCAAGGTGGTAGTTCTCGGACGTGTCCAAATCGAACACATGGAGCATGGATTCATCGGGGGAGGTGGTCGCCAGCAAGCCAGGGCCGACCCAGCATGAAAGGGACTTGAACGTGGAACCCTTCATGGAAAGCTTCACACGTTGCACAGTGGATAGCGTGCCGTCGTCTCCAACACGAAGCTGTAGAAGTTGCAAGCTTTGTGTGATGATGACAAGGTGGTGCTTCTCTTCGTAGAACTCCATGACAGAAATAGCACTGTGAAGGTCATCTGTCACCACGGCGCAGTGGCCCATGTCGTCTGCGTAAAAGACGTCACCACTCTCGCCGCCAAAAAAGAACGATGTGATCTTGGGACCGCTGGGCTTGCTCTCACCATCAGCTCTGAAAACAGCGGCACCACCACCGAACCGAGAACGCAAGCGCAATGAGTCATGATGATAACACCGCATCAACACGCCTGTCACATTGCTCACCCCTTGCGCTCGCTGGATTCTTGTTGTTCTGGAACAAACACCACATGGTCGATGGAACCAGACTTGTTGTAGTGACAGATGGGGGTGAGTCGGCCCCGAGAGTCGGGCTTCCACACACCCACGGTGCCACTTTGATCGCCTGAAATCAGTCTCTTGCCATCAGCTGTCCACGCCAAACACGCAACCGGGCCGTTGTGGACATGCTGATCCTCCTTGGGCTGCATGTTGTTGATGTTGATGATCTGCACGGTGCCATCCTGCCACCCGGACGCGAGGGTGTCTGTGTTCGGGCGCCAAGAGAGGGAAACAGCTGAACAATTGCGAGTAATTGGTTTACCCACTTTGTCACCCTGGGAGAGAGAGAAAGGGAGTGGGGCAGCAGACATCAGTTGCAGGACGGAAGGCAACACAAAGCAATCAACGACGCTCACTCACCTCCTCATTGTACAGCTGCACTGAGTTGCTGTCAGTCGCCACAGCGAAGAGCTGCTTCTTGGAGGACCATGCTGCAACCAAGGTTTCACCACGGGCACCTCCTTCAATCCGGTAGTCAAAGAACTGAGCCATCCGTGTCGCACTGCCAGGGCGCAAGTAAGTGAGGTGAATGTCAGATACCAGATACGTAGCCGCTCGCTCATGTCAAACGTACCGACTTCACCACGCGCCTTCGAGGAACAGCCTCTCCTACGACAAAAACAAGTGTCGACCCTTGCAGCTGCTGCAAGAGCTCAGGCACCTCAGCCTTGGAGCTGCGCCTTTTCAAGCGGAGCGTAACCCACGGTCGAGTTTCGACAAATTGAAACGCAAGCAATCAACAAACACACAGCAGCAGCAGATTCGGACATAAACACACAACATAAACATAAAAGATTGTGGGCGACGAAGGCGTGACGTTTTGCGCAAAGTGGGCGCGTATTCGGTTAGCTTGGGTGTGCGTGCACTCCATCACGTTCGAACTGTATCGACCTGCTGACCCGTGTAGCAGCCGACGAAGCTTTGATATCAGGGTGTAGGTACGTCATTTGGATTGTGTGTGCCGATGTACGGCAAGAAGCTGGGAAATGTGGAGACGTGCGCTTGGATTGATCCTGTCGGAGCTGCTGTGTTTCGTGTGTTGTGACGCGCCATTCATCTTTGTCTGTCTCTTGGTGGCATTGTGGTTCTGCAGTTGACACGATGGCTCAGTACGGCAAACCAGCGTATTGGGATGAGCGATACACAAAGTATGAAGTGTATTGATTGCTCAGTGTCGTTGCTCTGTGTTGTTCTTCAGCGTTCAACTTCGCACATGGATTGTGTCTTCCAGGGACCCAGAGCCGTTCGATTGGTACCAGAGGTACACAGGTTTGAAGGACCTCATCGGACAGTACATGAAGAATGATGATCATATTCTGATGCTTGGCTGCGGCAACTCGCGTACGACCTCGTGTGGATTCATGTTGTGGGCGCCTGCATGACGCTTGCTGCGATGCCGTCCAGGCTTGAGCGAGGAGATGTACGATGAGGGCTACAAGTCCATTGCCAACATTGACATATCTAAAGTCGTAGTCGACCAGATGACGGAGAAGTACCGCGACAAGACGGGTTTGACTTGTACGTTGTTGCTTGGGCGAGACCTGCGCCTCAAGCGTCTCACTCAAGCGTCGGTCGGTCAGGGCAACACATGAACGCTTGTGCGTTGGACTTCCCGGACGAGACGTTTGACGTTGTCATGGATAAGGGAACAATGGACTCTGTTCTTTGTGGAGAAGGCTCAACCGCCAACGTTGGAAAGCTGCTGTCAGAGGTCACACGCGTGCTGAAGCCCAGCGGCGTCTTCTTCATGTGCTCGTATAGTACACCGGACAACCGTCTCAGTTACTTGGAGAATGATGACTACCGCTGGAAGGTTGTTGTCCACACAGTTCGTACGTTCGTGTGCTTGCATGCTGGCGTTCCTTCCGCAACTCACAGTCGACACACGTTTGCAGCAAAGCCCACGGTCAGCGCCACTGCTGTCGATACAAAGGACGCGTCCAATGTCCACTACATCTATGCGTGCTGCAAGGGCGCTGAGGACTAATAGCAGGCAGAGTCTGTGCTGACACCAACAACACACTGCACTAGCACTGCAACAAAACTTGTCAGAACGTTCACATCTATCGACATTTTCTCTCGAGCGAATCTGCTCAGCGGTGTGCAGCCTGTGGGAGTCGGTTGCCGGTGGCGGCAAGAGTTTTGGAGGAAACGTGGTGTGAAGCATGCCACACCACGCGTTCGGTGTTGTTGCGGTGCGCGTTGATTTTGGCCGCACAACAAACACCCCGCAGAAACGATCCGCAACAAGGCGGTGTACAACCGACACCGTATCGGTTTCTCGAAGTGTCTGTGGCTCTTGGGTGCCATGTTTTGCTTCGTTGTCCACAAAGATAGCAAGCGCGAGAAACGTTGCGCCCACAAAACTGTTCGCGCAGCCTCCGGTGTGCTTTCGTTGACGTGTCGGGGAGTCTGCGAATCCTCGCGTCCACTGTATTTAGTTAGGCCGCATTTTCGCTGGGCTGTTTGTTGCTAGTAGGCGACGCTTTGGGAAGGTGGGCGATCTTGTGTTTGATCATCAAGTTCATACAGGGACACTTGGATTAGACCACGTGAGCTGACAGCTAGCCGTGAGTTGGTGGTTGACGTGGCGCTTGGTTCCGCGGGACTCCAGCATTCGTGCTTTTCCATGACGTGACGTATTTGGAGCGCATTTGGAGTGACAAATTTGACGCAGCAATTGCCAGAAAATGTGCGTCACGCAAGCGCCCGATCAGCTGAACCGGTGCAGCCCCAACCATGGCCCCAACAGCTCGCTCCGGAGCACGGACCCAGAGGAAGGAGTGGCCGCTTGTCTGCATCGTGGTTACGTTGACCTTTCTTGGTGTGTGTGGTGGCGTGGGGTTGGTGGTGGGGACTCGCTCGCAGTTGGATGCTGTGCGCAGTGAGCGGATGCGCGCCACGGAACAGCTGTTCAAGGACGAAATGGAGCTCGTTGTCAGCCGTGATATGGCGCATAGCGTGGAGTGGTTCCAGGATTTGTTCGCCACAACATGTAGTGGCGCCGGTTCTGGCACTGTGAGTCCGCAAGCGTTTCAGGAGTTCGCGCGGTTTGGGGTCCCTCGCATGCTTGCCACCGATGTCGAGTTCGTGCCTGTCGTGCGCAACGACACAGATCGCCAAGCTTGGGAATCCATCGTTGCATTGTCCTACAACGTTAGCAATGCCTCGATCACGCGGAAGACAGCGAGTGGTGACTTTGAGCCACGACCCGTGGACAGCGGGCCATACTTCCCCGTCGGCTACATTGCGCCACTGAACGCAGCGAACCGTAACACGCTGCTGTTTGACCACGGGACCAGCTCGGTGAGGTTGGCAGCGTTCGAGAAAGCTGCGGAAACCAACTCGCCGGTGGCATCCACGCCTGTGACCTTGTTGAGCGGCGAGCGGGGCGTTTTGGTGGTGGCGCCCGTCATCCATTGTTCGGCCAACTACACTTTACGTGGACATCCCGCGACCCCAGCCTTCAGCGCCACCGACGACAGGCTGTCTGGATTTGTGTTGGTGGCGTATCCAGTCGAGCATGTGGTTGAAAGTGCTGTGGCGGCGGTGTTGAAGAAGCACGCAGGGAGTGCATTTTCGGTGCACGATGTGTCTGCGGCTGGTGAGTTTACTGAGGTGTACAAGGTCGGACCATCATCAGTCGGTGATGGTATCGTGTCGGTGTGGCGGGTGACAGTGGGGCATCACACATGGGAGTGTCGGCTGTCGGTTCCAGAAGATGATCTGACAACGGCGGCGGAGCGATTGACCCCGTGGGTGTATGGGGTGATGTGCGTGGTGGTATCAGTGGGGGTTGTGGTGTTGCTCTTTGTCGAGCACAACAAAGCTGTGAAGCGGGCTGCTGCGGTGCTGGAGGCGGCAGTTACAGCTTCCCACTCAACGCATCGGTACTTGATCAACTACCTGTGCCACGAACTGCGCAACCCCCTTCATGCTTGTTTGGCGTACCTACGACTGTCCATCCCGACCCTTGATGCGATGGAGTTGTCAGGGGAGGAGGCGGACATGCGCACCGACATTGTTGCGGCTGAGGAGTGTGCAGCCACACTGGCTTTGGTGATGGATGACATCACTCAGATGCGTGCTCGCTCCAAGTTCGATGACAGCCCCGATGCTGCTCCCAAGATGGTCACCGTGCGAGACGTGGGAGCCCTTGTGCGTGACGTGGCGAACCAATTTTCACACCTGCTCACTGGCGCTGTCGGCATGGCGGTCTCGATTCCGAAGTCCTTGTTTCCTGCCCGTGTGAACGCCTATGGGCTGCGACAGTTGCTGGAGTGGGGAATTCAGACAGGGATACGGCACTGTGCCACGGGCACTGTAAGCATCGTGGCCAAGGTGGTACGATTGACACCCTCTGCCGTGACCAGCGGCATGGAACCGACCGCTACCACCGGTTCGTCAGCTTCAACCTGGTTGGCGGTGTCAATTGACTACAAGGAGCGAACAAGGGACCTTTCGATACCCATTCGCTGGCGCGCTGCCGCCGATGTCGCGGCAAACGCTCTCATTGGCTCTGCAGCCGTGTCGCAACTGCAAGCGCATTTCCCGGAACCCACACACAGCTCGAGGGGGAGTGTTTCAAAGGACGGGGGTGGCTTGTTTACCCCCACTCCGCTCCTGTCACATACTTCCACTGGCTCGTCCAGGTCACACGCGGTGGAACTGCGAACGCTGATTAGTCAGTCCGTAGATCACGACGTGGCGACGCGTCTGATGCACCAGCTGCCGGCCGTCGTGCTTATGACCCGGAGCACAGTCGGCGCTGCGGGTGTCGCGGCGTGCCGCCTCATCATTGCCGCCCAACTGCACCCATTGGACCTTGCGCAGGCCAGTTTTCGTCTGGACGACGACGTTGCGCTGCCTACAGTGCTGCCAGTCACGCGCAGCACGCTATCTGATTTGCAGAAAGGCGAAGAGTTTGCACCTGCTGTGCCCGCAGCATCGGTTGACGACTTGCGTGTGACCATGTCAGCAGCGAACATGTTTCGTCCTCAAGTTAACGATGCAGCCACAGTCAAGGATGAGAGGGGCTCGCAAGTGGGTGCAGCAGGTTCACGCAAGCTTGAGACATCGCTGGTGCTGCTCGACAGGGGTGGCAGCGGCACTCTGAAACGTGATGCCGCTCCTCCGGAGGACGTAGTGACCGAGCAAGCGGTTGGACGCAGTGCTGGTGAGGGCACCCGTGCTTGTGCAGATGCACCAGGTGCTACGGCTGTTGTCGAGAAGGGTGAGGGCACAGCTGTTGCTGGCACTGCCGCTGACACTGTTGTTGCTGACACTGTTGTTGCTGACACTGCTGGTGCTGGTGCTGGTGCTGGTGCTGGTGCTGGTGCTGGTGCTGGTGCTGGTGCTGGTGCTGGTGCTGGTGCTGGTGCTGGTGCTGGCGTTGGTGCTGGTGTTGGTGCTTGTGCTTGTGTTGGT
>Ga0213833_1001953_pt1 | contig 13964 bp, 17 predicted proteins | sample SWATP21_FD_160575 | JGI IMG/M metagenome (GOLD analysis project Ga0213833, IMG submission 160575) | Coastal seawater microbial communities from Marineland, Florida, United States - SWA TP2 #1 | ecosystem: Environmental > Aquatic > Marine > Coastal | place: USA: Florida | collected 2016-08-14
CCCCTCCACAGACGGAGGCTTTGACAAGGCTCGCTTGCGGCAGTACGAGCTGAACAAGTTGAAGTACTACTACGCGGTTGTCACGTGTGATTCCCCTTCCACTGCAAATGCCGTTTACACGCAGTGTGATGGCATGGAGTATGAGGTACGCCCTTGGATACAATGATGTGCCCGCACGTGCTTCTGTGTTCGATCTGACCCCCCGTCCGCTTTGCCACACTCCAGCGAACCAGCAACATCTTCGATCTGCAGTTCATTCCAGATGACGTGAAGTTTGAGAACGAGCCTCGCGATTCCGCGACAGATGTTCCACGGAAGTACACGCCACAGTTGGCGGCGGCACCGACACAGAAGACGCTGCTGGAGCCCACCTGGGATCAGCCTGATGTGGTACGTGCAGGGGTTGGCGTTGTGGTTCCATGTTGCTTCTGACGCAGTGGCGCTTGCAGCGACGGGTGAAACGCATGAGGTGGGAGCAAGAGAACCCTGCCGACTTGAAAGAAGATTCCTTCAAGGCGTACCTGGCGTCTTCTGGCTCAGAGGACTCGGATGACTCTTCCATCATCGATCCTGATGCTTCCGACAGTGACGCGGAAGGCGAGGGAGAGAAACGTTTGAAGAAGCTCTCGAAGAAACAACTTGCCATTCGCAACAAATACAAGTCTTTGTTGGGGGGACTGACGGAGTTGTCCGACGAGGAGGGTGCTGATGCGCCCAGCCTGGACTATAGTGCCGGGAAGGAGATCTTGCAAAAGATGGAGGACCGCAAGGCACGTGCGAATGAGACAGTGTTCGAGGCGCAGCAGCGCAAGGCCAAGGAAAAGCGCAAGGCCAAGAAAGCGAAGCAGCGCCAACAAGAAGCAGGTGCTGCGGACGGCTCCGGCCGTGGCGAAGTCTTGCCAGGCTTTTTTGTGGATGGTACGTGGGACCTTTGTTTGTGACTTGTGAAGTGGGTGCGCTTGGCACCCAAGCGTAGGCGACATGTTTTTCCCTTGACAGGATCGGGTCCTCTCATGACGTGTGGTTTGTGTCGTGCCTCTGCTGTGTAGAATCGTTGGAGAACGACCCTTTCTTTGCTGGTGCGTTTGATGACGACACACCGAAGCAGGCAGCTGAAGATCGCCGTGCCCAAGCCAAGAAAGACCGTGCGGCTCGAAAGGCGGCCAAGGAGGCTGAACGAAAGCTACGGGAGCGTGAGCAAGCAGAGTTGGAGTTGCTGATGATGGATTCGGTACGCGCGAGCGAGTTGGTGCTGAACTTCCAGTGCAGTTTTTCTTGTTGTGTGTGTGCAGGGTACCGCTCTGTTGACCCCCGATTGCTCCAGAACGCGACGTCTGCCCAAGGCTTTGACAAGCGAGCCATTGTGAAGGCCGAAAAGGCGAAGAAGAGCAAGCGTGGTCGCAAGCGCCGGCGCAAGGACGCAGAAGACGACTTTCATCCGGACGTGCAAGACCCACGTTTCTCAGCTGTGTACGTTGTTGCGCAAGTGTTCTGTTGCTGGGGTTGTTTTCGGGTGTACATGGAGCATGGCATGTCGAGGCTGTTGGTCATGTTTGCCCCGTGCTGGACTTCAGGTTCGAGGATTCGCGATATGCGATTGACCCCACCCATGCACAGTTCAAGGACACTCGGGTAGGGGACACGGGCTGCAATCCTCGTTTAGTGCATTGGTTCACCATCAGCCGTTTTGTATGCGTGTGCGTGTGCGTGTGTGTGTGTGTGTGTGTCGCGCAGGAAATGCGTGAGATTCTGGCCGAGAGGCAGCGTCGACGCTCGCGAACCAAGGGGAAGCGGTCCATGAGTGGTGATGTGGTGGAAGACGTGGCGGAACCTGCATCGTCCAAGGTGCGTTGGCGGTGGGTGCTGCGGGATTCTCGAAGGACACAATGTTCAACCTGGCTGTTGTTGCTTGTGGCACCGAAACGAGAACAGGACGTGTCGGCGCTGGTGCAAAGTTTGAAGAAAAAACTTCCCAAGAAAGCGCGTCAGGCCAAAACTTCCAAACAGCAGGGCGGAACGCATGTGCCGGCGACGGAAGTGCCATCAACGCAACGTGGTGACAAGAAGCAGGGCAAGACGAAGAAGAATAAAACAAAGAAGGCCAAGAAGAGCAAGAAGAGCAAAAAGAAGGGCAAGTCTGCTGACTCGAAGTAGTTGCCTGATGCACTTCGTTTGTCATACTACACATCACTCCTTATCACGGATGATAAAAGGCAGCCACACGTCCGAATTGTTGTTGGGGCAGTCATCGTCGGAGTCCTCACCACGGTGACAGTGTGACGTGACATACTTGTGCAACGTTGCACATGCCTATGCCCACAAAAGCACACACCATCAGCACCGTTGACACACACCACTTCACAGATTTCACGCTGGGTCGTACCGACAAAACGCCAATGATGGGTGTGAACTCAATCAATTTCGCCCGAACCGCCTGCCTTGTACACATGAGTGAGTGGGTGCCATAGCTCGCCACACAGTGCTACTTGACCTGTGACACAGTCCGCAACATCGTTGATGTTTGCTTCGCGGAATCACCGTGGACTGCGAAGGCGGAAACGACGGTGGCGATACCAAGAATCCCTGCATCGGACCCGTGGAGACATGAGAGCCGGGTACAAATCACAACAAGGCAGGGGGAGAGAAAGCGATAACGCCTAGCGGGGGCGCGGCAACGAACAATTGAAGGCAGCCTTCTCGCTTTCCACACAGAAACGAAACAGGCTGACAGCCTCAGTGAGCTCAAGTCCTGACGAAGAAGGAAGTTGTGCTCCTGTGCCGAATGCGGATTCACCTAGACGAGGTTCCGCAGCAAAAGCGATCGACAGGGTGGCATGGTTCACGGCTTTCTCATCCACACCAGTGCAGGACGCTACGGTTCGGGGAGTATCAATGCACACTCCCACAACGAACTTGGTCGGGACTGAGCACAAGACGCGGACACAGACAAAACAGAGAACACAAACACATGCACAGGTGAGTGCGGATCAACTGCTGCTTAGACCGATGCCAAGACGTACTGCTTGCTTCTTCCCCTTCGTTTGCGTGAAACACAAACGCGGTGCCGTCTGTGGCGAGCCTCAACGAGCTGATCCGTACCAGCGCACCCGGACAAAACAAGTGAGAAGTGCCACTCACACACATCTTCCACATGGTGACACTCACCCTGCAATGAGTTCGTCCGCCGTGTCTCCCAAAGCCATCACACTACTCCCAGCTTTCATGAAACGAATCGCGTTGGATGTGGCGCCCTGCACCAGGTCGCCCGCCGGATCAGACCAAACACCACCTACCCGAGAAAGCCAACCAGCACGCGCGCGGTCACAGCACCTTCACCAAACGTTGAACCTCCAGTGTGGATGTCTGGTGTGGTTGCACAAGTGTGGGGTCAGCTCACAAGTGGCGCGCGCGCGCTCAACCAACCCAGCGCACCTCGCGTTTGCGTTCGGAGCGAACGGGAACACGAAGGACACGTCCGAAACGTGGTCGCACCATCCCCGGCTGTACTTGCAGTGACAAGATTGCCTAGGTTCACAATCATACCCACCCATGAGACACAGCGACACCTCGGTTAAAATACGGAGCAGAGGACTAACGACATGGTGAGACGCACATGAAACAGATCCATGTGCGCGCGTTCACGACGGCGCCGTTGCTTCTCCAGGGTGCGTGGATGCGTGGGAAGGGAAGCGTCGAACGCCGGCAAGGCACTGCCGTCCGGTGAGTCGCTTGTGCCTTCTCCACCCGCACCACTTCGCCCCTCCAACGCCACCGCCGCAGCATCGCTCGTCGGCTCGCTGAAGCCAGGTACCCTCGATGGAACGCCAGAGAGCCCGCAAAGCACGTGCACAAAAAGACCAGGGCGCTGACCATACCGCTCCTGCACTTCCTTGAAAGTGCTCTGCGGGAGAGCACCGACCGAGTTGCATACCAGGTAAGCAGACCACCCACCAGCTTGTCACAACAACAACACAGCCCGTGAAACAATCCATCGCGCACGCACATGAACAAACGCTGCCTCGGACAAGAACGCATCCTGCACAGGCACGAGTGTCACCATCATCACAACGAAGGTTACGTTGTCCACTCATGAACGTGTGCACAGCCGGACAACCAGACGTGAGGACTCACCTTCAACACGCCCTTTTCAACTTGCGAGACCCATCCCCCTCGAAACGCGGACACGATGGCGCGCAAGCCTGGGCACAAAGCAATGCCACGTAAGCATGTACGAGCAGCCATCAACTACTGCAACACCACCCACCGTTCCTGATGTCCACACGAGTAACTTCGGGTGAGGCAGCCATGGAGACGGAGCGGCTGCTGTCTTGCGGTTCCCGTCACAAAACAATACAAATGACAAAAACAATGAAAACAATGTGCGGAACTTTGGTCGTGCTCCGTGCGGCATGCTGCGCTGCAACTGTGTCCGGTGGTGCCAGGTGCTCGTTGACAGCCTTGTGGCAAGCTTCCACGCACCACATTCAGCGTTTTGCGTGCAGCCGTCGTATTGGGTGTCGTGACGACCATTGGGGAGTTGTAACTTGTTTCAGCGTCGTGCATCTTGCCATGGGAACAACAACCTCAACACAGCGAGCCCCGCGCAATGATGCAGGTTCGCGTCGTCGCTTGCTGTATTCCCTCGCTCTTGTACTGTTCATGCTTGTATGGGGAAAGTACACATACTGACACGTATCTGACGCTTGTTTTGACGGGGAGTGGTGCGCAGCAATGGGGGAGTTTTTCACCGATGAGCAGTTGAACGCCATGTTCCGCGGGTTCCCGCCGCAAATTGTGGGTGCTTCACACATACACTCCGACCTTTCCCGCCCCGGTGCCCATCCCATCTCACATGCATCTTCTTGGTCTTGTCATGTGGGTTCGGTTCATGCTGCTTGCAGCCGGTTGCGCCCCCGCCCGTGGTTCACACCGCAAGAACTATCAAGAACGACGTGAACCTCATTCGTGACTCGCTGGCCGTTGTTCCAGCTGCCTCTAACCCTTCACAGTGCTGTGTGCGGTTTCGCTTCGACTCTGCAAGGCCCTGTAGTGTCACAGTGTACCTGTGCGTCACAGAGACCACAAACCATGCAAACTTTACCACCCGGTACGGACACCCACCTGCTGTCAGCTTCGTCTGCTGGTGCTGTGTGCCGACGGGATGCGTCACACTGGCGTGTTCGTCGTGCGTGTGTCCTTGTATTGTGAGGTGAATGCAGCTTGAAGCCCTCGCGCCGCACCCTTGTGTCTCGAAGGAGCTTTTTCGAGAGTGGGAGCAACCAGACGTTCAGTCAAGCGGAGCACAAGGATGAGGGATTTGATGTCGCCTCGTGCGTACAGTGGAGTGGAGTGGATTGGAGTGGAGTGGAGTGGAGTGGGTGGGCTGAGTGGGGTTGTTGGGAGCATCGCATGCCCGAGATGTGACTATGGTTTCCGCGACTTCCAGGGTGTCAAACGCGGAGCTTAAGCATAATGCTTCCAACCCTGACAAGTACCCGCTTGTGATATTGCTGGAGGCAATGGGTGGGTGCTGCATGCTGGGCCAGTTGTTGCTGTGGCTGTTTTCGCGTCTGTACAACTCCACTGCCAAATGGGCACAGCCACCTCGCCATGGCAACGAGTTGATTTCGCCTTTTCCTTTCGCCACCTGCCTTGTGATGCTTGCGCGTGTCTGTGTGTGCCTGCGTGGCGTGTGTCTTGTGTGGACAGACTCACCCAGTGGCGACACCTCACCCGCGTTGGAGTTTTCTGATAGCTCAAGTGTCCAATCACAACTCACGTATGCAAGTATGGAACGCCGAGCCGACGGCACGTTCTCTGTCAGCGTTCTGAAACAGAAGATTCAAGCCAACACGCAGGCGTTTGAGCTTCGAGCCATTTACGGAATCGAGAAGGCAGGCACACCCGAAGGTGGAGATTGTGTCGTGTGTCTCTCTGCCCCCAAGGACACCACTGTCCTTCCGTGCAGGTGCGTTGCATCAACTCCTTATCAGTTCTGTGAAGTGATTCGCTGGCTCATAGCATTGACTTCTCCATCTGTGTGGTGCGTCGTGTTTTGTTGCAGGCACATGTGTCTTTGCCGTGAGTGTGCCGACCAACTTCGGATGCAAACCAACAAGTGCCCCATCTGTCGAGCACGTGCGTAGTCCTGGGTGGTTGCCACGCCTCGCTGGCGTTGCCTGGCGTTGAGCATGAATACTTCTTGTGGCGGCGCTCATGAACATTTGTTGTGGGTGGATACTGTTGCATGCCGCATGTTCGACTGCGACGATGCTGTGCCGATGCATGCTTTGCGGTGCGTCCGCCAGCCGTGGAGTCTCTTTTGAAGATTGATCTCCACCAAAAGGAGCTTGGCCTCATTCGCGACGACGAAGAGGAGGACAACGGAGCGGGTGCTGGCGCCCCAGCAGTCGCTTCCACAGCCGTAACTGCTGGGTTGCCCGGCGCGGAGTCGGTTGTGTAGGGGGCGGATGGTTGCGAACGCCAGCCAGCCGCATGCGTGCGCGCCCAGGCGGCGGGTGCCTGGTTCACGGCCACAGCGAACCAGGCGGCGGGTGCCTGGTTCACGGCCACAGCGAACCATGCAGCTTGAAGTTTACGTTTATTCATCATGAGCGCAGTGCAGTGTGCTGGTGGTGCAGTGCGCAGACGCAAAAGCGCCGGAACAACTCGAGAACAGAACTGTGTGTATTGTGGTGGGGTTCTAAAGCGCCAGAGTCGGATGAAACAGCGCCACGTCCAGCGCACGAGCTAGGCTACAGAGCAGAGCGACGCCTACAGGTAGTAGTCGGGTGTGCGTCGTGTGACCTGTGGCTCACCACGACGTGGGGCGGGGTCGAACGGAAGGCTGTACGCAAACCAACCACACACAGCGCACAATGGGTGAGTGAGGCGTGCGCAAAACGGCAAAAGGAGAAGGGGTGCCCATGCGACATGCTGGGTGGCAACATCCAGAACGACGGCACAACAAAGACACACTAGATGCAACACGTACAAAGTGTTTGAAAGCTGCTCATCCACCTGCATGATGGCGGCCTGGTTACCACAGCGGTAGCAGTAGTTGGGGGCACTGAAGATAGTGACCACGTTGCAATCATGGGCCCAGTTGTATCCCTCCATTACCAGCTGGTGCGCACGTGACACCAGTTTCAAGCCATTCGTGTGGTTGTACTGTTCTGTGATGTCCTGTCCAAAAGTGTAACCGGCGCCGCGGGGAGAAATACCCCAGCCGGCGCGGTCATCGGGGTCTGACCACAACAGGTCGCACATGGGCCCTTCATGTGGAACCTCTTGCACACGGTCCAAGGTGCGGACGTTGTCCAGCGTGTCAATGGACGGAGACAAACCGCCGTGGAGGCAAAAGATCTGCAGCGAACACACAAGGTGGTGGAGGGATCAGCATCCTGGCACCGCCTCTCTCTCGCTCTCTCTCTCTCAGCCCGCACCGGCACGTACCACGTTCTCGACCAACGCTGTGAGTGGGAGGTAGTCGAACAGGTCCGTGAAGTACTTCCACACATTGGCCGTTCCGTACTTTCGAAGACACTCATCATAAAAGCCGTACACCTGGGTGATTTGGCGACTCTCGTGGTTCCCACGCAAAATGAACACACGGTTCTTGAACCGCACCTTGAGCGCCACCAACAGTGTTACTGTCTCGACCTGTGGGAGAAAGGTGGTTCATGGGGGGTGTCATGTGCACCACCATTGTCAAAACGGCGCCGGGCAAGTGGAGACACAACATGACGCACCGAGTAGTAGCCCCGGTCCACGTAGTCGCCCATGAACAGGTAGTTTGTGTCCGGCAAGCGGCCGCCGATGCGGAACAGCTCCATGAGGTCATGGAATTGGCCGTGTACATCACCACACACGGTCACGGGAGCGCGCACGGGCTGGACGTTCGACTCTTCCACAAGCACCTCTCGAGCCTGTAGGCACAGCGCCGTTCAGCCGCAGCAAGCTACGGACACACTTGGGCGGTTATGGCGCACCTTATCACACAGCTGCTTCACATCAGCCTCAGACAAGGGCTTGCAATCGTAAAGTTGCGACACCCATCCATCCAGCATGTCAATGGTGACGGATGCAGCAGAGGAAGCCATAATGAACGGGTCTGTGGAATGAAAAGTCAGGGTACAGCCCGAGTTGGCGCGAGCGGCTGCGCGCCCGCGCAAGCACCCAATGAAGCAGAAACGTACACAGCCACTTCCCGTAGAAGGTCCTTTGTGTGTGTGTCTACCGGCACGGACCGACAGCCACTTGATTCGTGCTCTGTGGCGATGCCGAAGGGGGCCTGCTTGAATCGGAGACACACGCACACACGCACCTTGGTGCACGGCCGGTCGCGCGACACAGGCTTGAATTTTGAAATGCTCGTTTTTCGCTGCGACGGCCTCATGTTGTGGCTGCACAAGGTGAGCATCCCAAGCATTTCTTTCACGACAAATTATGAGTGGGAGTTCAATGAAAAAAGATCTTTGGTGGGGTGGGTTCGAGTGACAAAATAAACCGAGTTTTGCGCCTGGCTGTTCCTGCTGATCAATCTGGCCTGTGTGCTGCGGAATGCGTTGTGTGTTGACGTCAGTGGCTGTACCGCCTGCTGACAGGTGTTGGGCGCAGCGTTCCGCCCCCCTGGCACCTCTATTCGATCAGATTGTCAGGTTGTGGTGGCCCCTTCCTGCCGGCAACCGGCTCCACACTTGAGGAGTGAGTGTGGTCGACCCGCTTGGATCGATCCAATTCTGCGTGCACCGACAGTGCTCTGCGCCGGTTGCTGTTGTTGCGGCACCCATCACCTTGCAGGCCCTGTCTCTTGGCGACCTCACCAACACCTCGGTGCTTCTTTGGTGGGAAAGCGAACCAAGGGGCCGACACAGGCTTGTGCAGACGGCTCGCCGCGCAGTGTCGCTGCGGTTGGGGGAGTTACCACTCTCCGCCGAGCTCCACTGCCCACGGGGCCAGCCACGCTGCAGGGGCCCAAGCACCGGCCTGGCCCCAGTCGTCTTTCGGTGCCAAGTTTCTCTCACGGCCGTGTAAGGCAGGTGTCGCAGTTGGTCGTGGCCCGGCTCAGACGCACGTTTTCGGTGCCGGTCGCGTCGTCACGTCACGGCTGGCCCGGCCCACCCCAACCCTTGTGTGATGAAGCAACCCGGGTGAGTCACTTTGCGGCAGTAGTTGTCTGTTGGATTGGGTGGATAGCCCTCCTTCTGTCTCCACCATGGACACAGCGCTAGGAGCCTTGTCCATCGCGCGCGGCGAGCGTGTGGTGGAGGCGTTGTCAACGGTGCGTGCGCGCCTGTCAGAGCAGCGCAACACACTCTCGCATGCCCAGTTGGACATGCTGTTGAAAGCCATCCAAGCCAAGTTCATGCCGCGGGCTGTCAAGGGGTCCCACATCGCTGGGGCGTGCGTGGCCACGCTGCGCGCGCTGGCACATGTTCCTGGCGCCGGCTTCCCGACGGCGTGGCGGGCCGTGCTCCCGGACCTCATCGCAGCGCTGAGCATGGACGCGCTGCGAGACAGCACCACGGCCTTGCTTCGCAAGCTGGTGGCCACGTTTGGACGCCTGGACGTTGTGGGGGATGCCCTGGTGGCGCATGGGCTGGGCAGCATGCTGTCGTCCCAGCGGGCGGCCGCCGCGAACTGCGTCCCGCACGTGCTGTCCGCCGCCTCCACAGACCCCGTGGAGTGCCGGAGGCTGCTGGACGCGCTGGCCTCCAAGCTGCAGGACTCCAGTTCCACCGTGGTGGACGCGTGCGTGCGCGCGCTGGGCCACTTGAAGATGGTGGACCCCGCGTTCGACCGCCAGGTGAAGAAGCTGCGGTTTGCGCACCAACAAGTGATCCATGAGCACGCCGAAGCCATCAAGCACTACGCCAACCGTGTGGCCACTCCCGCCGGTGCAGACGGTGCAGGCGGCGTGAAAAAAGCCAGAAAGGGCGTCCAGGGCCGCACGCTGAGCATCAGTGGCGTGCAAATCAGTGGGCAGGGCGCCGGTGCCGTGGGTGTGGGTGTGGGTGCGGCGAGTGCTGGTGCGGCGAGCGGTGCCGGTGCCGCGCCGTCGTCGTACTCGAGTGGTGTGCCCGCCAGTGGCGGCGTCGGTGTCGGCGGTGCTGGGGATGCACACCCCCACAGCTACGGCGCCGTCGAGCGCGGTCACGGTGGCGTGCCGGGTGGTGCGGTGGGTTCCGCCCGCAAGGTTGTGACGGGTCGTCCCGGTGGTGTTGGCTTTGGTAATGGTGGTGGTGGTGGTGGTGGTGGTGGTGTCGACGGCGGTGCGCTGGGGTCTGGCTCCAACAACGCCGTCCCTGCGGCGTCACGCCTGGGGCGCAACCACCGTCTGGACATGGGGGCCGACGCACATGCCATCCATCCATCTGCGCGTGTTGTGCGGCGCACGCTGTCAGACGTCCGTCGGCATGCGCACGGCGTGCAGCAGTTTGGCTTCGTGCCAGCGTCGGTGCTCACAGAGCTGCAGAGTGAGCGGTTCGAAGCGCGGTTGCGCGCCGCAGACGACCTGCGCCTGTTGGTGCAATCCACAGACGCCACGGTGTTGAAGAACGCCCTGCCGTCGTTCATTCGCATCCCCGGCCTGCTCGTGTCCGAGCGGCAGTACAAGCTGGTGGCGACGGGCCTCACCATTGTGGAGGTGCTGTGCGCGCGGTGTGGACGGGCCATTGGCCAGCACATGCCACACCTCATGCCCGGCATGACGCATCAGCTCGGCGCCACCCAGGTCGTCATTCGCAAGGCCGCGATGCGCACCTTTGCCAAGCTCATGGACGCCGTCGGCTCCACGGCGCTGCTTCCCGCGCTGCTGCGTGCCACAGAGCACCCCCGCAACGCCTACATCCGCGAGGCTGGCTGCCGCCTCATCATCATGGCCCTCCTCACCAACTCCTCTGTCCGCCGGTTTGACTTTGATCCCCCTTCCCTGGTGCGCTGCGTGGCGGCGCTGCTGCGAGACCAGTCCCCGCGCGTGCGGGAGTGTGTCAAGGAGTTGCTGGCGCTGCTGGTGCAGCGTCCACCCCGCGGGCGTCCCCGCTTGGACGTGCTGCACATCCTCCGGCCCATGGGCCTGAGTGCCAGCAGTCGCCAGGCCATCGAGCTGCGGCGGCGCCTGGACGACACGTCGTTGTCGCTGCCCTCCATCGACGAGGACGGGCTGGTGGTGCTCCCCGAGCACGCCACGCTACCTGACGTGCCCAGCACCCCGCACAGCGGCTCCTTTCGGGGCGGCCTGCCGTCCGGATCACGAAACGGGGCAGATGGCAGCGGCGGTGGCAGTGCCAGCGGCGGCGGCGGCGGCGGCGGTGGTGGAGGTGGTGGAGGTGGTGGTGGAGGTGGCGGCGGCGGTGACTACCGCGGCCATCACAACGGGCACAACAACGGGCATGATGGGCGGCACGAGGGCGACCGCGGTGGGTTGACCTCTCGTGCGTCGCGGCGTGGATTGCCGGGGGCCTTTGATGTCCCCCGTGCAGGATCCCGCGGCGCCCTCACCTCCAGCCGCCTGTCGCACCGGCGGCCGAGCAACCTGAAGCTGCACATTGACGACGAGGAGCACAAGAGCATGGCGAACTACACCGCGGCACTGGGGTTGACGGGCAACGACTCGTCAGACTCGGACGACGCCGCCGGCATGCAGCCGCCAGCGCCGCAGATGGCCGCGCGTCGGCAGTCGCCTCGCGCCGCCATGTACCACCAGCAATCCTCCTCGCGGTCGTTTGGATCCGGTGGCAGCGGCGGCAGTGGTGCCACCCCAGGTGGTGGTGGGGGTGCGCCCTCATCTGCGCGTGGGCCCGGGCCGGACGGCACGACACCTCGCCACGCGCCGCAGGGCAGAGGGCTGTCGCAGGTGCACGCACACGCGCACCACCACTACCCCACCACGGACAGCCCCACCGGCAAGAGTTGGCTGCACGACTCACCGCACGCGCCGCCGCGTGCACAACCCAGCCCCGGGCGCCACGGCGGGCGCCATGGCCATGGCTTTGGCGGCGCAGCGGCGGCGACGGCGGCAGCGGCGGCACCTTCTCCCTCCTCTGCACGTCGCAACGGGCCCCCGTTGACGTCCACCACCTCTCCTTCACGCCGCAGCGGCTCTACGTCGCCCCGTAGCGATGGTGTTGGAGCGGGCGGGGGCGGGGTGGGCATCCGTGCATCCCTGTCGTCGCCGGCGACGTATGAGCCGACACGCAAGTCTCTGGAGGAGCGCCGTGCAGTGGTTCCGCCACACGGCGGCGGCACCGGTGGTGGTGGTGTTAGTGGTGTTAGTGGTAGTGGTAGTGGTCCGTCGCGAGCGTTGGGTCGCGTGGGGCGACCGCGTGCGACGACGGACATCAGCGTGGAGGTGCACCGTCGAGAAGCGGTGGCCCACACACGTGTGACCAACCCCCACGACCCGCTGTCGCCCATGGTGTTGGAACGTGAGGGTGCGGGTCCACGGGCGGGAGTGAGTGTGGGTGCGGGTGCGAGTGGTGTGGGTGACGGTGAGGTGTTCGCCGGCTCGGTGCGTTCGCCGCCGTTCTCACCCATGGGCCGCCGCGTGCGTGGCAGCGAGAGCGGTGGCGGTGGGTACGCCCCGTCGCCGAGCCACAGCAGCAGAGCGACGGCCGGTGGCGACGGCAGCGGCGGCGGTGGCGGCATAGGCGGCGACGGCGGCGCCAACAAGGGCCACCTTCTTCACCTGAACGGCCACGGTCGGCCGCGGCGTGCGGATGGCCGACTGCCGCCGCAGCACAGCAGTCCGCGCCACACGTCACCGCGGCACGGCGGGGCGTCACCACGTCACCATGCCCATGCCCATGCCCATGCCCATGCCGATGCTGCTGTTGGTGCCACGGCGGCGGCGGCGGTGGCGGTGGCCGCTGCGGAGGCGGTGGTGGGGGGCGCACACCCGCGCGGCTTTGGCAGCCGTGCAGTGGGTGTGGCACCTGCCCCGGACTACACCGACGTGCTGGACTCGGATGACGACGAGGACAACGAGGACAAGGAGGACAACAGCCACAACGGCCACAACGGCCACGGCGCGTCGGACGATGAGGAGGGCGATCGTGAGGTCGCTGGTGTGGTGACACGCGCGGCGCACCACGGTTCGCCGCGGTTGCACCCGTCGCCGCCGTCGCAGCCGTCGCCCACGCGCACGCTGCCCCGCACCTACTCGCAAGTCATCACGCGTGCGGACCAGGAGGAGGCGGAGGCGCCTGGCGCCACCGGCGTGCTGAAGGCGTTTGGCGACGAGGGCACCGGCGCGCGCAACATGATCCGCAAGTCCTCGAAGCGCAACCTCATCGTGAAGGTCTCGCCCGACTCGTCCGACGACGACGATGAGGTCGGCCGTGTGGTCAGCGTGCCCGTCCACACCCCGAGTGAGGGCCCGCCCAAGAAGCACCTGATGACGCTGTTGAACCGCCGCCGCATGCACAGCCGCAACGCCCAGCGCCGAAGCAAGGGTCGCCGCGCCGCCTCCGCCTCCAGTCGTGTGGAGGGCACCAAGAACGCCCCCACCCGCGCACGGTTCCAGGGCTACGGCTACGGCAACGTGCCAGCCGACGAACGGTTTGCACGACCGACGCGGACGGCGTTGGGACAACACGATGAGGACCACCAGGCGGCGGGTGAGGGCGGTGGTGCGCCGCGGCAGTACAACCGCCGCACGCAGAAAATGTCTCGCACACCGGATCCGGGGCTGCGGCGGCGACCGTATTGGAGCAATGATGGCGGCGGAGATGGTGCGTGTGGTGTGCGTGTGGTGTGCATGTGATATGTGCCGCGTGCGCGGCGGGCGGGCGTGGTGTGTTTGGGTGTCAGCGTGGCGTGTGTTTGGGGGGGGTGGCGTGTCTGCGATGGCGTGACCTGTGTGGCGGTGGTGTGACCTGGATGGTGTTCACACAGACGAGCAAGCATGGCCGTCGCCGCCGACGTTTGGGCCCGAGGGTGGCGTCGCCAAACCGAGCACGTCG
>Ga0213833_1001954_pt1 | contig 13961 bp, 15 predicted proteins | sample SWATP21_FD_160575 | JGI IMG/M metagenome (GOLD analysis project Ga0213833, IMG submission 160575) | Coastal seawater microbial communities from Marineland, Florida, United States - SWA TP2 #1 | ecosystem: Environmental > Aquatic > Marine > Coastal | place: USA: Florida | collected 2016-08-14
TTTGGCCCCCTTTTTTTTTTTTTTTTTTTTTCCTGTGCCATGTGCAGCCTATCTTCCACAAGAGTCTTTTCTTTTCAACGCTTCTATTCTGGACAACATCAAGTATGGGCGTCCTGAGGCAACGCAAGACGAAGTTGTTGCCGCCGCGACCAAAGCATGCGTGCATGACGTGGTGACAAGGCTCCCGAAGGTGCTGTCTTGGACGCTGCCTCGCACTCCCACGCATCCATTCCTAGCGTGCTCACGTGCCCATGTTCGCATGGATGTGTGCAGGGATATGATACACTCGTAGCTAGTCGTGGAGGAAACCTAAGCGGAGGAGAGCGCCGGCGTATTTGTCTCGCACGCTGCTTCCTTCAGCTTGCGCCGGTGCTGGTGCTGGACGAGCCATTCGCCGGGTTGGACACTGCCACAGCACAGCAGATCCGTATTGAGGTCCAGGCGTTGCCCAAAACAGTGCTTCTGATCAGCCACACGACTCCAGACGCGAAAATGGGCGGCACAGTCCTCACCATGCAGGAAGGAAGGATGCAGCAAGCACCGGCAGCAGCATTGTAGTGCGGTCATCTGAGATTTTGATGCGTTCCAGATTGTCGGGCAAGTAAATGGCTTGGAACCGTGAGGCAACGAACTGCGATGGAATGATGTTGTTCCGGGTAAGTTAACCTGGGTGCCGATTTTTGTTGCTTTGTTTCTTCTGCACAATGGACAGCATGCAGCCCGAGCTGCTGCCTGAAAATCATGAAAATCAGAAAATGTGAGTCGCAATCATCATCGTGCAAGCAGTGGTGTCACTGATCTTGATTGGAATGATGAAGGAGCGAGGGGGGCAACGGCGGTGTTGTCGTGCGTCAACTCACGTGAGCTTGCCAAGATTTCTTTGTGAGCGCAGCGCCTCGGGTGTGTGTTGCAGCGACGTTGCTATTGTTGGCGCACTGGGTGCTGTGCACAGCGCTCAGCTGTCAGCTTTGTGCAGGTTGCCAAGACGTGCGTGCTACGCCACGCTCTTTCAACTTCAGACTGGGGCTTCGGACAAGGACGCGCTTTACGAATCCGAACTACAAGGTTTTCAATGTGCAGTACTCCGCTGATGGGTAGGTCTTGCTGCTTGGTGGAAGGCTGCTGATGCTGTCGTGACGCCGTGATTGTTAGACGCACATTGTTGTCCGCACATAGCAATGGAATGGTGAATGTGGTCGATTGCACCACACGCACAGCTGTGCACAAGTTGCGTGGCCATGCGCCCTTTGCCTGCAACGTGTTCCAACTTTGGGGTGAGCACGGCTTTCTAACAGGTACGTGCCGCTGTGTGACGCAAGCAGAGGTGGTGTGACGGGCATTGTTCGTGCACGCAGGTGGTGATGACGGGGTGGTAAATCAGTGGGACTTGCGCAAAATGGGTTCAGTGCTGCGAAGTCTGGAAGCTCACGAGCACAGTGTGAAGAGCATCTGCCCGTTTGACTCTGTATGTTGGCCATGGGGGGGGGAGGGGGGGGTGGCACAATGTTGCGTTTCGTGACATGACAGCTATTTCGTGGCAGTCCCACATTGTCACCAGTGCGTTCGATGGAACAATGCGCCTGTGGGATCTATCGAGCGATGTTCCACCCACGGTGCGCTGCTGTACAGCCACTGACTGACCTTGCCGACTATCCCAACCGATAACTTGTTCATACTTGCCCATTTGTGCATGTCTCCAGGTCTGTGAAACCGCTCCCAGTGACGGGCGAAACGTGATTCTTTCACACCCGTCGATAGTGAGGTGTGCCATGACCTTGTCACCGACACCCACTGTGGCGGTGTCCATCGGGCGCAACGTACGCATGCCCCGAACCTCACTCCTGCATCCTGACTGAGAAAGAAAATTCACCCAGCCACCTCTTGTTCGGCGTGGCAATGTCTATCACAGATCGCAATGGTGGAAAATTTTGACCCATGGACCGTCCACAAACGCTTCAGAGAGCAGGCGCGAACAAGGGGCCCGCTGCAAGCAGGTATGCAGTCCGTCCTGAGTTGTTGGTTGCGCACGACAGCTGCTCAGCTGACCTCGGGGACCTGCAATGTGCCAACCTTGATGCATCCCATTCACATACCAGAGCTCTTCTCGTTTGCTCTGCTCTTGATGAACGAAATGAACGTCGAACGCGTGCAGCATGACCCGCGTTTTGACGACCTTGACGTTTTGGCCAGGGTGGAAGCGGTGGGAGCGCTGGAGCAGAACACTCCAGCTGTGGCACCACCAGCTGCGGTCACGCCAGAAACGCCGGATACACCAGAAGCGCCCACAGCAGATGCACTTTCACGTGTCGCGACAGGTGATACCTTGTCATCACCATTGTCACCTGCTGCTGTTGCTGCTGCCACGACAGACGACATGCCGCCTGCTCCGCCTTCGCATGGGACAGATGATGACAATGATGTTGATGTTGATGTTGATGGTGGTGGTGATGGTAATGGTGATGGTAATGGTAATGGTGATAGCAATGGTGATGGTGACGGTGATGGTGATGGTGATGGTGATGGTGGGGGTTTCTTGCCATCCACAGCGCCTGATACCAGGCCAGTGGATGGGTCGGATGGATCTCGTGCGCCAGGAGAGGACACCTCCCATGCCTCCTCGGATCGTAGTGTGGAGACATCCAGTGACGATGGCAGCGTGTCACTTGACGACAGAGTGGACTTTCTGAGTGACTATCTGGAGGATGGTCTCGGTGTTCCAAGCATACCGGTTCCATACTACCTTGCATTTCATTGCAGAGGTGGTCACGCCACACCGTATTCCATTGACTACAGCTGGATTGGCCCTCAACAGGAAGGCTCCGTCGTGCAGCAGCTCCTCGCAAACGCTGGCCTCGCAGACACGGCCGCTGACTCGGAGGTATCATCCAGTCCTACCGCACTGTCGGCAGTGCCTGCAGATGGGAGCGCTGCCACCACTACTAGCACGACATCGAGGCCTTCGGGCCAAGAAGTGGTTCCTGCTGTGGCAGTTCGTGGTCCACGAGCAGTTGGGGCAGTGTGCTTCGGCAGTGACGGACCCGATAAACGACAATCCAACATCCTGTCCTTTGCCCCAATGCCTGACGACCGGGAACATTTCACAGCTAGTCTCGTCGTACGTTCACTGTGCCACTCCGTCGTTATTTTCCTGTGTTGGTTGTTTGTGGTGTTTTGTTTCGTCCTGCACGGTGTCACATGATGTGACTCACATCTACGCCACAGTTTGACCCGTCAGGCCGCAAGTTGCTGACCTACTACGACAGTCCTGAATCTGGCATTGATGGGTACACAGTATTTGAGACAACACATGACATGCACACAGTGGGGGGTGTACGTATTCCAAGCACGGGGCCTCACGTGTCGACACGGCACCAGCGTGACGCGTGGCTCGTGTTTGCCGCAACAGATGGAGGACAGCGAGGCTGGGGCTGGGTTCATCAAAGAGCCTGGATGGAATCGAGATGGCACCGCATTTGTTTGTCCAGGGCGTGGCACCGTTTCGGTTGTACGAGTTGCTCCAAACACGTAAGTGCGCCGTGATGGGGCTGGCTTTTGTGTTACCTAAACCACGTCGTGCCTTGCCACAACAACAGACTTCGACCGTTTCCTTGCGCAACATTTGACGCTCCAGCTGCCAACTTGCTTACGGCTCGATTCCACCCGCACCTTCCTCAAGTTGTGGCAGGTGGGGACAACGAACTGAGATGGTTCGATGTTGTGGCGGGCAAGTAAATAGCGTGGAACCGTGCTCTCGAACAAGAAAAATAGTTTCTTTGTGCTCGCTGCGACCAAGGGCGACAGCATACCATGTGTCGCGATTGGCATGCACACACATACACACACATGCACAAACACCCGCACGCATACATGCAGAAACTAGTGCATGCCACATTTGCAATGGAGACGGAAGGCAGAAACGACGGGAAATAGTTTGGGACCGCACACGCTGACTCGATGGAGCGCTCCTGGGGCGTGCTTCTTAGCGTGAAGAAGGAACAGGCTCAGCCTTGCGTTCTTCATGTGCGTCGTGTTTGCCACTGGCCTTTGCGCCAGCGCCAGCACCAGCACCAGCGCTAGCACCAGCACCAGCGCTAGCACCAGCACCAGCGCTGCGTTCACGGCTGTGGGTCGAGCCATACCCGATGTTTCGAAGACGGAGCCCTGCTTGGACACCACGGATGCCAGCCTTGAGACGGCGTCGGGCGTTGAAGGCCTTGAGTCGATTCATCAGGCCTGGCAGCGGTGTGGAGCTGACGTCTGCCGACAACCATCTGCGCGCATCGGTCCCAAATCACGCAGCCAGCACGGTCGGTGAACCGAACACAACCACCAACAATTGCGTTTGGTCCCACTCCACTTCATTGCTTTCCATCCCACCCATACACCCACGACGTCCGTCGTACCTGTGCTGTAGCATTTGTGCGCATGTAAGACGGCGTTTCGGGTCCACCACCAAGATCTTGCGAATGAAATCCTTGGCATCCTCTGACACAGACTCCCACTCCTCTGCCTCAAACCGGTAGATTCCACGCACCACCTTGAGATCGATGCCACCTTCCTCATCTTCGTAAAACGGTGGCCCTCCGCTAAGCATTATAAAGAAGATCACTCCCAAACTCCAGCAATCAACGGCCTCCGTGTAGTACGGACGGTCCACCAAAATCTCAGGCGCTTTGTACCTGGTGTTTGTGTTGTCGATGTCGATTCGATCAACCACACAGACCCACACACAAGCACACACAAACTTCAAACAACTATCCCGTGGCACAAGCCACTCCACATCGCAACGCACCCCGTCGTCCCGAGTTGCGTGGAGAGATGGCCATCAGAAGCCAGCCGCTTTGCAAACCCAAAGTCGCAGATCTGTCCACAAACACCAAGCGAAGCGTGAACACAGGAATGATATCTTGCCGCACCAGCCACGCGACACGACACGCACCTTGAAGACGGCATGGGAAGTCCGATCTGTCATCAAAATGTTCTCAGGCTGCACGCAGGGAACGTGGACGTGATATGGGTCAGCTTATATCCGTGCGTTGTGAGTACAACAAGCCACACAGATGCAGCGCACCCACCTTGAGATCACGATGCGCGATGCGGCGTTCGTGGCAATGGGCAATGCCCTTCACGATGTCGCGAATGTAGTCTCGTGCAACTGCTTCACTGTATGCGCCCTGGTGCACACCCAAACAAGCAACCGCGGCCGCGAAGTTATAAACCCGTGAGGTGATCTGCAGGTTGTGCGCACATCACATACGTCATCCACGATCTTGTTGAACAGCTCTCCTCCATTCACAAGCTCCTCCACGATAATGACACGGGTGTCGTCTTCAAACACGTCATAGATCTTGACAATGTTTCGGTGATCCAGCTGCCACAGAACATACCACACCAGGCAGTTTTTGTTTGTCAATGAAAGGCACGCAACAACAAGCGCGCAAGCACACTGCACCTGCATCATCACAGAGATTTCGGAGATCAGGTCTACGGAGTCCAGCACCGGGTCCTCCAACTTATCCTTCCAGATGATATTTGCCGCGCGTGGTCGCTCATCGGTTCCCTTTTTCACAAGAGCCTCATACACAGTCCCGAATTGTCCCTGTTGTGTGCACGCAGGTGAACAACCCGGACAAACCGCCAAGAGCAGTCGCAGCTCATGACGCGCTGCGCTGCAAGGCTTGCGCTGCAAGGCTACGTACAGATCCCAACTTGACGCCGAGTCTGTACTTAGAGTCAAAGTTCTTCTTGAACTTCACGTTGTACTTGTCCATTTCCTGCACAAGCCGCACGACAAGCTCGACGAGTGAGTACACCACACCGTCTGCGCCGCACCACCCACTGCCAACAACGCACCGCCTTCACTGCCGGCATGGACGCCAGATTTGTCAAGCTAGGATTCTGTGAACTGCAGCAACCCATGATAACGACAAGGGGGAGGAAGACAAAGAAATGGCGCTTCCACCAGTCGCCTTGCTTGGAGGGCACCCACGGTTGCGATCGTCATTCGCGACGTTGTGGTAGAATTGTTATGTTTTGGCTCCCGGTTTGCAGACGGAATCCGGATTATCTTCATGTGAGCCGGCCTCGCGGGGCCCCTTCGTGAACAACGCCACTAGACACGCATCGGCACAAACGGTTTAGCACGTATATCTCGTAATTACCGTAGCCACGATGATTGTGTCGTGTCGAACCGTGTAAGGCGCGTTTGACCAACAAACGCCAGCGGTGACAACAAGAACTTCGATCCAACAGTTTTTTTCGAACACTACATGTACCAGCTCGGCCTCCTCTATCTGTGCGATTCAAGTTGAACCGTTCAACTATATTCATTCCCAACTTGGGAATCCCAAGTGATGGTACTACCATCTTGGCAAGACACCTGGCATCAGGCAGAAGCAGTGGAGTCTCCACTGTCGAGGCCTTTCCAAGCTCTCCAACAGTGTTGACTGCTTCTTCTGATGCGCTTGCGTTGCCTGAGCTGCTGGACGTGAGCGAGGAAGTCTATGTTGACAGAACAAGTGCCCAGCCTCTTTCAACACAGCACCTTCCCGTGCCAATGGCCGGACCTTCTTCAGTACCGTCTGACCACGCAGCTACATGCCACTCACTCATTCACTAGTTGCACTACATGTAGCTTTGCGTCGCCCATGCACACTATCAAGGACGTTGGTATAGAGATGAACAAGCACCGCCTCCTGCGGTGGCGACGTGCCCCTTGTCAGCTCGCAGAACCTTGGTTCAACATTTCCTTGTGGGATCGCACGAGCGGATGCTGCCCAGCACCGATGTGCTCGTCCTTAGGCCCTGGAAACATGGATCAAGGCAGGGAAACGCTGTGGGGTTGGCTGTTTCTAGCATAGTTCATGTTCTGCGACACAGACATGCCCCCCCCCCCCCCCCCTCGATTGGCAGTTGCACTTGCCACAAAAGCTTGCGTTTGTTGCGCACACTGTTGTGCTGAGAATGACCACCAAACCACTGAGACCAGTGTTGCAAATGCCCACCTTCATGCTTCCTCTCATCACAACAACCCCATCATGTGCTGTCGTCCGGAATGGCTTTCCATATCAGGAATGGCTGAGTATTTCGGCGTCTTTGTGCCAGTGGAATGCGAGAGACAACATGAACTACGGATACGACGTCCCATATTATGCAGCACAGAAATCCACACGCGGTCCGCAAACACACACGGTCGTTCACCGAGAGGGTGCTACACACATAAAAGGAAAACACGACGAGGACGGGAAACCAGGCAACGATGTTGCTCAAACCACATCGACGGACAACCGGCAGCTACGCGCCATACCCAAGGATGGCATTGCACTCCTGCAACAACTGCTTTACGTCATCGGAGGCGTCGGCGGTGGCGTCGAACGGCAGCAGTCCCATGGCACGCTTGCCTGCCTCGGTCAGGTCATCCGCCGTGCCACGGCCAACAAAGTCCACCTCCGAGTGGTTGGGAGGGAAGTCAGGGGGCGTGAGGCCACGCAGGAAATGGTCACGCTGCTTGACCAAGTACTCCGCGTTCTGACGGCACATGGGTGCCAGTGGGATGTAAAACACGCACGCGTCTTCCGTTCCCTGGTGCTCAAACTCAACGGCGTGGATGACGTCACCGTGCCACCACACAGTGTCTCCCGGCTTCACAGCGGGGATGGAGGTGACTGCATCCACCAGTGGTGCATGCCACGTCGTGTTGACGTCCTGCGTTGTTTTTGGCCGTGCACCGGGGAAGTCGGTGGCGGGGACATCGTCCAAGAACGGCCGCAGCATCATGTACGCGGTCGCCTCTCGAAGGAAGGGCACCACACGTAGCGTGCCTTGTGTTGGACCTGTGTTGCTCAGCGACAGCCACCCTTGGAACGTGCGGAACACGCTGCACGCGTTCGGGGTTTCATACATGTCCGATGTCGCCTGGTCTCGATGGTCCAAGCAAAACGCGTCGAACTTCTCCCAGTCACCGTCCAAGATGTGTCGGTACACGTCACGGAACCCTGCACACTCCCACCGCTCGATCCCGCCGCCATCCATGTGTGCACCGAGGGCAAATGATGTGTCCCCCGGGTTGCGCATGCGGAGTCGATCAACGTACGTGATGGGGCTGTCCATGGCAAACGCTGGCGTCGACGCGGCACCATCTGACCCGTGCCACAGGCCGTTCAGCAGCCGCCCCACATGCAGCATATTGCCATGCTGCCGCGCTTCCAGCTCTGCCTTGGCCCAGTAAATCTCATACACCTGCGGGTTGTCTTCGGGGAACCCGGTGTGGTTGGGGTTTTGGCGCAGGTACGCCTTGGTGGCCTCCCGCCACGCGACGGCTTCTTCCTCTGGCACCGTGTTGCGAATGACAGCAGTGCCAACGTCGCGGATGCGTTCCGCCAGTGGCTGTGGCAAGGCAGCGAGGTGCTTCACTTCCTCAAAGTCGACCACAGGAATGATATCCTCCGGGTCGGCGCCTGCCATCGCAGCAGTCTTCTCCTCAATGGCAGCGGACAGGCGCTCCCAACTGTCGCGCACAAGTTGAGGATCAGGGCGGATGCGTTCCTTCAGGTCTGCGAACCGGGGTGGCATCGGGGGTTCATCTGCGCGCAGGGATGTGAACAAATCCGCGATGGTACCGCCGGCTGCGGTCGATGCTGACGCTGGATCGCCGGCTGCACCATCGCTGGCCACAGCTGCTGCTGCAACAGGCGCTTGTGATGACAGAGCTCGGACGCAGAGGGGGTGTGAAACTGAAGCTGAGATGTGTGGCAAGTACCGTGGGTGACGCGAGAACGCAGACACGGCGCGCAGGAGGGAAAAGGACATGGGCGACGGTGTGGGAAAGTGGGGAAGTTGCAGTGTGATGTGCTGCTTGGCGCAGAGGCACGCGGTTTTCGCAAAATCAGTCCGTCGCGTGTCTCTTCCCCCTTATTTCTTGACTGCAAAATTGCGGCAACGCAGACGCTTGCGTGGCACTGTACTATTTTGAACTATTGCACATGTCTCAGTACGCTCGTCGCCTTGCTTGACCCCGATTCCCGCGGCGCTGAATCACGGGACGTGATGGACGTATGTATGCATCATGAATGTGGTTTGACACGTAGTATTGCTCACACCACCCAACGGAAACTCGCTGTTCTCTCACATATTCCGACCCTACAAGAACTGCTCAACACTGTGTGGCACGGTGGAGTGCTTGTTCGCCCTTCGCGCCTTGTCGTACGCGGCAAGGTACTCGTCACTCATGGCGGTCAAAAACTCCTGCTTGGACGCGTACCCCAAACAGAACCACGATGGGCACACGTCACAGTGGCCGTGGCGGTTGGGGTTCCCAGACGGACGGTACACAACACGTCGCAGCGTGTCAAGGATGGCCACCACGCCTTCCCAGGTCAAATCCGCGAAACTGGACAGGCTGCCAGCGCCTGCTCCTGCACCACCACCACCAGCACCAGCGGCAGCACCACCACCATCTGTTGCTTCGCGGTGGTCTTGGACAGAGTGGAACAGCGCGAGCCATTGAGCGCGCGTCTTGCGGGGGTTGGGCGACCCGTTGTTCCACACTGGCGTGCCGTCAGGGCGGTGGCCGCAGCACAACACGCACACCTTGAAGCGGCCGAAGCCCCCCTCCAAGTGAGCAACGGCCGCAGCCTCGGCTTCCTTGTAGTGCGTGGCATGCGCCTGCGGCGCAATGGCTTGCAGCAACTCCACAAACTGGGTCGGGGACCGGCAGTCACGCAGCTCTGCCAAGTTGCGCTCGAGACGCGCCGCAGCTTCAATGCCCTGCTTCTTCGCCAGCTCCGACTGGTACTGTTCCTCAAACTTGCGGCGCACAAAGTCGCGGAACACGCCTTCCGGCGACGCGTGCAGTGGCTTGCACAAGGTGCCATCCTCCGCCACAAAGTCTGACACGCCGCGGCACTGCATCGCGCACACGTTGCGCAGCCGCACTTCCCTGCGGTCGACACACGGGGCGTGTGCGCTCAACGGCGCACCGGGGAACAGCGCCTTCACCAAGCGCAAGGCCCCATCCGCCTTCACTTCACCAGCCAAGTCTGAGAGGCGCCAGGCGGTGTCAAAGCGAATGACGGCGGGCTCGGGCGTCATGGGTGGCTGCGGCTTGACCTGCCGTGCAGCAAACACCTCAGGCGGCACCCCCAAGCACGCCAGCACCGTCGCCTCCACGTCACCATCCGCATGCTTCCACCGGCGGTAGCACTGCATCCAGTGCACGGCACGCAGCACACGCGCGGCGTCGAATGTGACCAACATGTCCGGGTCTGCGGTGAGGACGGCGGCCACCACCTTGGACACGTGCGACACGTTTTGACGACCCGTCAGCAACGCCTCTGGTTGCTCAGACCGCAGTGCCCGGTGGATGTCGGCAAAGTGCGTGGGCGAGCAGTGCAGGCGCAACGTGGCACGGACGCGTGCTTGGAGGTCCATGTACAGGCGTTCGACTCGCGGTGTGGAGTGGGTGACGAGCCACATCCACGTGCTGGTCAACAGGGCCGCCTGGTCGCCAGGCACCGTGGCGATCGTCTGCCGCAGGGTGATGGACGCCTGCACCTTGGCCATGGCGCTGCGCATGAACACCTGGTACACGCCACTGACGGGCTGCACCAGCGGGACACAGCCGTTGAGTGTGCGGGGTGCGGCGTCAGACACCGCGGCGGCGTTCACACGCCCAGCCGGCGGTTCCACGTCGAGCACACCGTCCTGCCGGAAGCGTTCGTACAGCGCCTGTTGGCTCACGAACGTGTCCGCGTGCACGCCTGTCACCGCCACTTGCCACGGGTCCGGCAGCGGCCCCTTCTTCACCGAGACGGCGACACCGGTCTGACCAAACAGCGTCAGCGCAGCGGGCAGGGTGAGCTCCATCAGCCTGGCGTTGTCCAGCTGTTGCGCCACTGCCAACAACCCCGCCACAGTCGTTTCATTGTCGATGAAGCAGCAGTCGTCCTTGTCGTTGTCCGTGTCGTGTGCCCGCACCTTCAACGCACCCGCCGCACCCGCCTTCGTGGCCAGCAACCGCTCTCGCAGGCCACCAATCCACTCGTTTGTCAGCTCCGCCACCGCACCTGTGGCGTTGGTGCCGGCACGCTTGGCCAGGCGACGTGCCTTGGAGCCGCTGCCGGTGCCCATCAAGTAGCCCTCCAGCTGCTCGTTGTTCATCTCTGCCACGCTGGTGTCGTTGGCCAACTCGCGCAGCAACGTGAACATGGTGGCTTTGGCGCTCTTCAGCTCTGCAATGCGGCGAGAGGCGCCTGGGAGCATGGCTTCGCGCACCGACGTCGGCTGTGCCTTCCTCAATTCGCGCTTCACCACCGCCTCCAAAGAGTCGACGAACTGCATGATGTCGGCCACCTGACCCGCGCGTTTGTTGGCCATCAACAGGCGGAGCTGAGCTTGCAGGCGCAACAGGTAGGGCTTGATGAAGCCGCTGACGTCTGTGGGAGTGGTGGGCTCTCCACGACCTGCGAAGCACACATGACACCACACAACACCACCCGACACCACACACAACCCCGCACACACACCATGCCATACAAAACCCAAGCCATGACGCCACGACACACCGCCACGACACACCGCCACAACCGCGGAACACAGGAGCGAACACACACAACATAGAGCCACAGTGAGCACCAAGCTGATATTTCACTCCGCACACACAGAGGAGATCGCGTACCTTCTGGGTTCGCTGAAGCAGCAGCACCAGCACCAGCTCCCGCACCAGCGCCAGCTCCAGCCCCTGCAGCAACAGGCGTGCTCTCTTCCTCTTCCTCTTCGCTGTTGTTGTTGTTGTTGTTGTCGCTATCCACATCTGCGCTGTTGTCGTCGCTCCCATGGGGCTTCAACACCGACGAGACGCCATCAGCGAAGGTGGCCAACACCATGTGTCGACCAGCAGGCAAACGCAGCACGTCACAGGGCTCCTGCCAGGGGAAGAGGCTCATGCCGCACCGTGGAACACGCACTGGCACCAGCGAGTCGGCGCGGAGGGCCTGGCGAATGGTTGGAATCGCTTCGACTGCGTCACGCACCGTCACCAACTGGAACGTAGTGGTCGGATCGTTGTGCAGCAGTGCAAAGTGGGAAATCGCGCGTGTGTCTGCAGAGGCGCGATCGATGCGCTTGTTCAGCTGGATGCCATGCACACGGAAGATGCTGTTGCCAGCAAATGGGAGCAACCTTGATGCCTCCGTTTCCAGTTCACGCCTGTCACTCACGGCACCATCGCTGACAATCATCACGCTGTAGTTGCCGGGCTTTTCCGTCAGTGTTTGCAATTTGGACACCACCTTGGCAATGCGGGTGTTCCCACTTGCTCGAAAGCAAGCGGATCGCAGCATGCGTGGAGTGTACCGCTTGTACTCACGAACCTGGCTGCCAAAGGTCACCACGTCCACGTTCTGCACCTTGCACAACTCCATGGCGTCGCCAAGCTGGCGCACGAAGGCCCTCACGGCACCGCCCATGGAGCCACTGACGTCCAAGATGAAGATCGGTTGCACCTTGTGCCCCAATGTTGCCACACCTGGCACATCCACCTCCACCAGTGCGCGGGTGTCAGAAACTGGCAACACCTGCGTCAACCGAGCGGCGGCAGTGGCAGTTGCTGCGGAAGTGGCAGGCAGCGATGGTGGTGCCGCTGTTCCAGTCGCAGCCAGCGCCGGCGCGGCTGGTGGTCTCGGCACCGAGCCGTTGCCAAAAAAGCCCCCCAGAGGCACGGTCGTGAACGTGTGGAAGCGACCGGTACGTGTGCGTGCTGCCAGGCACAGCTTGTCCACAACCACCTCAAGGTTGGCGCCGGCAGCTCGTGCGGCCGCCGTCCATTGTGCCTGCAGGTCACGTTGGTGCCGCTCCGCGTCTGCCGCAGGCCACTGGCCCAGCGTCATGTGCGGGTGAAACCCAGGCGCCTTGGTGCCAGGCGTGTGGCTTCGAAGGTGTGGGGCTTGTGCCGCGATGGCTGGGTAGCACTCCTGACACGCTTCGAACACCGCTTGCCATGCTTCTGCCCGCCCAGCTTCGACAGGCGTTGGCTGCACGAACATGGGGACACTGCCCTTCGCACGGTTCTGCTTGCCCTTCTTGGTGCGTCCGGTGCTTGCCGCAGGCTTCTTTGCAAAGAACGACACGGTGTCCATGCGCACGCGGAAAGGTGGCACTTTGCGCAGCGCGAGCTCGAGCTTGCGGGCGGCGTCGGGAAAGTGCCCTGTCGCGATGAACGGGAACAGGATGTTGACATGGGGCGGCCACCGTTCGAACGCACGATCATGGTCTTTGCGGATGGCATTGGCGAGGGTCGCAATATGATCGGGGGGAAGGAAGTATGCTGCGTTGCATGTTGACTTGAGCGGTGAGCTCATGGTGGCTTCCTTGAACTGGGAGAGTTCTGGCTGGAAAGGTGGAAAGATGTTCTTGCCCCCCTGGAGTCTGGTTGCCTGCTTGTAGTTTGCATGTGTGTGTGACTTCAGGCTGCTGTTGGGACGACCGCCGCCACCAGTCTTGCACCGCCAAATCCAAGTCTGTCCACTTCTCGCAAGCCGAGAACATTCCCATGTCCGTGGTGAAGTTGACATATTCTGTCTGTACTGTATCACAGTGCTAGTGCACTGCAGGCTTCAAGTCACGAGCGACCTGGGACCTGACGCTCACGGCAACTGCACAACATGATATCACACAATCTGTGCATGCGATCTCACTGACGCTTACGCTGTTGGGCCGCCTCCATGCGCATTTTCTTCACCCCCGCAGGTAGGCCACCGCGCTCAAAGAGAACCGTGTTCAGAACGTCCTTCACCTTGGTGGGGAGGCAGAACAACACGTTGAGAAGGTTGGAGTCGTAGCCCACTTGCATCCGCGGGGGCGGATGCAGCATGGTGATGGCAGCCACAAGGCGATTGACGACCACCGAGGGGTCACCTGCGATTCTGGAGATCAAGGTGATGTTGTCCTTGCTGCACATCACAAAC
>Ga0213833_1001958_pt1 | contig 13954 bp, 19 predicted proteins | sample SWATP21_FD_160575 | JGI IMG/M metagenome (GOLD analysis project Ga0213833, IMG submission 160575) | Coastal seawater microbial communities from Marineland, Florida, United States - SWA TP2 #1 | ecosystem: Environmental > Aquatic > Marine > Coastal | place: USA: Florida | collected 2016-08-14
GCAGGTGCCGTGCCCTCGTCCAGGTCGAGCAGCGGCGTGGCTCGCACAACGCTGCCCCCAGCGTGTTGAGATTGATGCTGGGACTGTGCGCTCGCCGCGGTCCGTTCCTTCGCGCCAAGCACGAGGGGCGGCAGGGTGCCATGAAGGGGGGCGGTGTCACCCTTTTGCTCTTGTTCGAGATCCTCAAACGCGGCAGCGGGGCCACACTCCTCGGCCAGGCTCGCCATGTTGACCTGACTGGGAAGAGACACCGCACCCACCGACGGTCGCCGTTGCGTGGAGACTCGACGCACATGCTCCACTGTGGAGGTCGTTCCCACTGAGTCACGACTCGTGACGCCAAGCACCGCGTCGCCAGGTGGCTGGTTGGGTTGCAACCAGGCATCGCCGTCGCTGTCGCCACTGCGACTAAGAGCTTGCGCGGTGTCACTTCCCTGCGTTTCCATGCGCAGAAACGACCTGTGCTTGCGCAGCGAATTCCACTCGGTGCGTGCCACTTTGCCGCGCTTGTCACGGGTGCTGGAGACGGCACAGAACGTGGCATCATGGGGGTCGATGATTTGAAGCAAGCGGAACGCCAGCATGAGGCCAAGCCGGCGGAAAACGCGGGTGCGCTGCCGCCTACGTGCTGCTGAGTGTTGCATGCTGGCCATGCACAAACCCACAGCAACAAACAAAATGAGCAAGAACAAAACCAACGTTGCATGACTCCTGGCATGAACGACTCATCTCCCCACCCCCTCCCACGCACAGTTTGCTGAAACTCTGCTGGAAGAACGCAATCAACAGCGAGACGAGAAGAAACATCGCTGCGACTTCCAGCACCACAAAGTACAAGATGAACGCGTCACTCTGCGTTTTGGCTGCGTATCTGTAATGCGCGTCCCACAATGAGGCGTGGTCGCGAGAACAACCGCAGGAGCATGGGGGAAGGAGTGGCAGAGACGTACACAACATCTGGGTAGTTCTCAGCCGTGGCACTAAACACAAACATGTCCACGAAGAAGCTTTCAACGTATCCAAACGTGGGTCCGATGACCGTGGTGTCTTCGATGTTGCCTTCCAACAAGGCAATACTTGTCACCGTGGAAACAGCAAGAAAAGAAGCACCGAGTCCGAGCACCTTGCGTGACAGAAACACGCTCTTGATGAAGTTTGTCACGGCAATACGCAGCTTTGTAGAGCGGTACACCAAGAACACGGGGCGAAGCACAGCAGTGTAGGGAAGAAACGCGCGCACGTCCGATGGCCCAGTGGTGTACCCAGTCGATACCATGATGAGAAAGTCCACAACAAACGCAGTCTGTGGTGCCCAAGGCGCATTCACACGCGTTACGAAAGCGCCGGTGCGCAACGAACGCAACGGCTGGCCTCAAGGCAGCCCGAGCCATCGAACCGAAACAGCTCACAGTCCCACGCACCGTGAACAACAACCGAACAACCCCAACACGCAGGACAATGAGCGGGTTGCGTGATACAGCCCGCATGATGCCGCTTTCTTTGAAGCCTTGCCGGTCCCCAATGTACGCAAACCTGGATCAGGGTCATGGTTCGGGGGGTCAGCAAAACAGAGGTCCACGTGCATGTGAGGTAAAACACGTACCAGTACAAGCATGTGTCGAGCACATAGCATGCCAGTACAACGCCAGTGATGGCGTAAAGGGTGGGCCGTATGCCCTCCCTTTTCTCAAGTCGCACGGCCTCGAAAAAGGCGAGACACATGTGAATACCAACCATTGCGGAAACAAACCACTTGTACCTGTTCGCGAACACGCAGGGGAGACACAGGGAAACCACGCAGGCAAGATTCACGTCAATACACGTCAAGGACGGCGTGTGGGCACTGGACTTGGCAGTGGAAGAGAAGACGACAGCACACCACCCACCATGTGGAGAAGAGCAACTTGACCGCGCGTGCACGACGATGCCCCGCTCGCCCGTGCTGCATCAAGGCATGCCACTGGAAAAGGAGATTTTCTCCACGTGACGCCATGGCTACGAGGCTGTTCGAAAAAAACCCAGCCAGCGCCACACACACACACACACACACACACACACACACACACACAACAGAGAACACAGTCAACACGTGGGATGAGACAACAAACAAACGCAACGGGAACCACAGGCTGCACACGCCATGACAGCGGCTGATTGTGCGCCCAGCCGTCGTCGGACGTACCGTTGCACAACATTCATCAAGTTCGGGTCGGGCACCTGCACTCCAGACAGCAGAATGAGAGACCGCACAAATATGCGGTCGCCGCGGTGGCCTTCGTCCAAGCGCGCGGCCAGATCTGACACCAAGTCCGTGGTGGAGTCTGTGCCTTGGAACACGTTGTGGATGCACGTGTCGTCAACAAACGCCAACAACCGGTGGTACGAAGTCCCGAGTGCCTTCCCCGCCACCTCAACGCCCAGCTCATCCACACACCCCACCGCCCTGTAGTCAAACAAATGCTGGTGCTTGATGCTGTGGAGGCGACGGTTCACGCCCAAACCTCGGCGGCGGCTGGTGTCCCCGTTGCTGTCACTGGATGGTGCGTCATCCCTGTCGGTCTGTGGGGCAGCTCCACCGAAGGAAGGCTTGGGGCCAACACGCAAACCAGGTACACGGCGAGCCACCGCTAAAGCATGGCCGGACTGCGCTTTCAGACGAAGCAGCTTGCGTGTGCCGGCTTCCTTGGGTTGGTGAACCGCCAGGTGTTCCTGGTTGCTAGCTTCGTCCAGTGGTATGGGCGCATGCATCAGTGTAGCACGCTCACCAACCCCACGACTGCAGCACAACACACACCGGCGCGGCGAGGCCACGGTGATGAGTGATAGAAGCGGCAACCCACCAAAAACCAAAGAAGAACAAAACAGGGGGGGGGTCACGCACATCGGAGCTGTGTCCACGGTCTGTGTTCGAAGCGCCACCGAGAGCATCACGGTCACAAAAATCACGGGGACACAGAACACAAGCGAGACGCTGCTCCAAGCCCGGCGAACGCCTTGAAAGGACTCCATCTCGATTCCCACGACCACCGTGAGGTTGGTGCCGAGAAGCGGCAGGTCGAGGGGGGCAGCGGTCACGGCCAGGCGGCGCAGCCCGGTACCAGCTTGAAAAAGTACCGGCTCCGACACACTGAGTCCTTGAGACAGCATGTGCGCTGAGATGTCAGCCACAAACGACTCGGACGAGTTTGGTGCCTTGACGCGGAGGAGCTGCTCTTCGGAGGCGCTAAAGCTGATCACTGGTCCCTGGGAGGTGGCGACCAAGTTGAATGACTCTGGGACGCCCTCTGTGTGCATGTGTGTGCATGTGTGTGTGTGGGTACACAGAAGTCTGCGTAAAGAAGGAGCACAGGCACGCCTCCCACATGGAGAAAGCGATGGCAACGCTAGAACCATACCTGCAATGAATACGACGCCCGATGAAGCCGATCGTTGGCCCGCGGCAATGACAAGGCGCTCAAGATCATCCAACAGCATGTCTGCGCCCCACACACCCTCGACGCCAACACTGGATATGTTGAAGTGGTGGGCCGCAGTGATACCGAGCTGCGGGGTGGAAGCAAACTGATAGATTGGCGAGAAAGTCGGATCTCCCTGCACCAACACACATCGCCGTCAGCAAATGGCAAGTGCCGCGACGACCCCAAACTGCAAAGTGCAAGAAAACACACAACACCTGCCCACACACACCCGGATGAACCATGCTCGGGCAGTGGCATCATCTGCGAAAACCACAAAACACAGAAAAGCGATGAGATGAGAGCACGGGTCGTCAGTGACAAGGATCCACAACACGTACAAGCAACCAGGTCACCAATCACGTCGGTCTCGTTTCGAAGCCCCTGAGCTGTCACACCCACGCGCTTCAACAACTGAGCGGTGCTTGCATCTCGTCGTAAATTGCTCAAGGAGCCATCCTGTGCACGTTTCACGCCATGGAGGTCGCCGCTGCTACCAAACCCCACCAGTGCTGCGGCGAGCGGGGCAGTGGACTAACAAGCAAAAGGGAGAAGGGAAAGTACAGTGCCACAAAAAACAAAAAAAACAAGCGGTGCCGTGTGCAGGTGAGTGGGCATGCTGACCCCCCTTCCCGCTGCGACACCCAGTGCTTTACCTTTCCAAACGCCTGCAAGATGTCGAGGAGTTGAATATCAAGGGCTTGCTGTGCCGCGACACCAAGGGAGGCGGTGAGGCCCATGTCATTCCTCTCACCCGCGGTGTACAGCAAAGCATTTGCCAAGATGGGTTGGCGAAAGAAGAACTCCGCTTCCTTGGTTACTCGACCTCGGATTTGCCGGATCATCTCATGCACGGCCACGTCGAGAGTGGACACTGCAGTGGTGTTCCACAGAAGGTACATTCCCACGACTGTCACCGTGGACACCACGAACGAAACGATGCGCAGGGCGCTTAAGCCGTGGCCAAGGTGGACATCAGGCACACGTATGCCGAAAACAACCCCCACGGCAATGAGGATCAGTAGAACACCAACACTGGTGCTCAACACAGTAAGTTCCAACCACCGCGTTGGGTTGTAGCTGCACGGGGGTGTGGCCGCACACACGACAGCAAGGTGGATGACCACATGCAACGCAAGAGAAAAGACAACCAAGGTGCATGAGGTCCTCAAAACACCCCAGCAATGCCACGTGTACGTTGCAGCACAGGACGCACATCTCGTTTGGGACTGCCACAGCCACAAACCACGACGGCAATCGCTCGCCAGTGCCCAACCTCACCAAAGCCACAGCCAGACCAAACCATGACGAAGACGACCATTCCTCGCCGATCCCTGCAAGGCTTGTACCGGCAAGCAGTTGTCCTGCTTCCTGTGTCACCTCGTCTTGACCTGGCGAAACAGCTCTATGAGCCATGAGCCACACCACTTCCAAAAATCACACTCCACATACTGTTTGCCACGGCTTGCAGTGTGTCAGAGTGTTCGATGTTGGTCAAGTAGGAGCCGACAAGCAATCGGTGGTGGGTATCAACAATGAATGCTCGAGCTTCTGCGTAGCTCGAAGACTGGAGGAGCGGAACTTGCGACGCGAACGCTTCATGAACCAGAGACAAGTCCACATCGACGCCCACCACAAACAGGCCGGCTGGGAAACACGCGCACCACGCCGCAAGTCATGACCAAGCAGTAGCAACAGCAACACCACCGCTCTCAGTACTGACTGATACATACATCCAGTGAAATTTCCCTCAAGCGCAGCAGCCACAGAGAACGTGGACGTCAACGAGCCCGTTGTGACATCAATCCATTTGACGTTACCACCTCCATCCACCCCACGTTGATACCACTCCCGTTGGGTGGTGTCGAAACTACAATCACTCAAGAACGCACTGCCTTTCGACACGCTGCTCAGTGACCCTCTGATGTTGCTTCGAGTAGCATTGGGGATGACAAATGCCTGCAAGCACGACGAATTGTCTGCTCTGTGGGCCACATAGATGGTACCGTTCTGACCAGCCCAGCCCACGTCGCCAACAGCAAGCCGCACGCATCAGTCGTCAATCGCAACACATGCGTTTCACACCGCACACAAACAAGTTCAATGCAAGCTGGCCAGGCAAACGAACAGGCATCTGTCCAGCTGCTGAAAATCGACCGTCTGCAGCACCAATGTACAAGGCTGTCACGTCGTTGGCCATGGTACCAAGAGTGTCCAACAGGAACACCTCCGCAGCTGCTGTCCCAACACTGCTCCCGTTGGTGCGCCCAAAATGCCTTTGAGTGACACTGGCACCAACAGATGCAGTGTCCAATCTCAGCTCCACCGCACGCACTCCATTGAATGCCGCCTCAAGAAACACATCCACGTGTGCCTCGCGAATCACTTCGCGAGTCGAACCCCACCTGCGCGCACAAGCAAGACAGTGAGCACCAGCCAGTGAGCACCACCACCCCACGGCGTGCACGCTTAAGGCCAAAGCAGTCCACATACTCAAAGCCAGACATGACCAGCAGGCCAAGGAGCAGGGGAACCAGCAGAACCTGCATGCAGGAGCCACCCACGTGGTCATGTTGGACCAGGCTCACAAACACAACAGCGGCACTGCAGCATTACTCACCCACAAGCGGGGGCGCGGGTCCGTGGTGGGCTGCCCAGCACCAGACTTGCTCCAAGTTGATGACCGGAACGAAGAGCGAAAAGCGCTGCTTGCTGCAATCGCAGACTCCATGATGACTGCGTTGCGAGCTCCGCAACAGTAGCGCACCAGGTCGCTGAACTGCCCAGGTCACCCAACACCTGCGAAAAGACACAGGTCGGCTGCAAACGCCTCACAGACGAAGAAAGAGTTCCATGTGCCGGCAGGCGCTCCTCAATTGGGCAGGACTACGCCCTACGATGCGCATACGCTGCTCTTTACGCCAAACCGACGGATGAGCGCACACATCACCGAACAGGCTGGTGCCACGTTTTCTGAATTTTTGCACAAATTTGGTATTTCCGACCAGCAAGTCCACGATGGTTCACCGTGCCACGACTCGCACCCGTGTTGCAGCCGCCTCGGGTGCACGTGACAATGCACAATGGGTACACTAGTGCGTCATCGTGCACCACTGTCATGCTGCAACTGGTGGCTGCATCTGGGGTCATCTTGTAGGGCACACCGAGTCCCGGCGGCGAAACCACAAGGCAGGATCCGCGTGGCAGCCGCTACATCTACTTCTTCAAATGACCACGCAATGCAAGGGCCAGAATCACTTGGCAGCGCTCTTGTGCCCAACGCTGCTGCTTTGAAGGGAAGACATGGGAGCAAGCCTGCAGAGTTGCGAGCGCAATGTACTGTTTGATGCGGCGTTCGTGCGGGCTTGGTCTCGCGGCGCGCACAACACCCAGTGGGTCAATGTCGCAAGCGCCGTACCACAGCCTCGCCGCGTTTGCTTTGTTTCTTGGCATGGGCCACATGCCCCAACTTTATGAGAAGCACTCCCATTGGTTACGGACCGTGCGGTCCGTAGAGTCTGCACCACGCTGACGGTTCTCAGATTGCCGGTATTAGGGTACACATCTGATGTTATACCACCGTGTTCGGCTTCCGTGCCGCGCTCACTGAGCACTGCGTGCTGCACACCTCAAGCAAAGCCTGCTGCTGCTTGTGCACCATTCTGAACCTACCCTCGCTGTAGCCGCTCAGTGCTGTCCTTTGGGAGGGTGTTGTTCTGCTGCCTCTTTTGGAATTACTCACCCAGGTTCGACGGCTTCAGCACTGCTGCCCCGCAAATCTGCGCCATGGACGGCTCCCCAACTCCGGAGTCTGACCCACTGTCGCTCCTCCACGACAAAAGCCATGCCGCCCCACGTTCACAGTGGTCGTACAACACCAGTGAGCCGCCGCGGCGCAGGACATCCTCGGCTATGGAGGTTGGAGCCCCCGACCTTGCCAACAGTGCTGTGGTGTCGCAAGAGCCGCCGCCACCTCCAGCTGCCAGTCTCAGGTATCTCGCTGTTTTGAGCTTGGCAGTTGTCGTTCTCGGGGTCGGTGACAATATTGCCTACAAGGTGGGGCATCTGGTGACGTGAGGTGCGTCGCCAATCCCCGATGACTCACAATGTGTGGGTGCCAGGTGATGCTGGTTCCCATGGAGCCGTACCCGTACTTTGTCTCCGAGATTAGCAGTGTGTTGTACTGTGTTGTGTACTTTCCCATCTTGTATTGGCAGTCCCGTGTCCATAACTTCTCGATTCTGGCTCCTGTGAAGCGCTTTTGGAAGTTCTTTCTGCTGGTGGGCTTCTTGGATGGCGTCGGCGATACCACCGGGCTTGTCGCGGCTCGGCACATTTCGGGCGCTCTCCTGACCCTTCTTCCCAAGGAACGTACCGTACCATTCCGTGTTTGGGTAGTGCACACAAGGCGTGAACTTTACGCCGTGAAGGGTTTCGTTGGCGTGGAAGGCTTGGCGAATTCACACTCGCTGTCCGTTGCGTTTGTGTTGAACAGGTGATCATTCCGATGACAATGGTGGCTTCCTATTTCATCCTGAAGTCAACGTACAGCCTCAAGCAAATTGGTGCAGCTTGTCTTGTGCTGGCTGGGGTTGGTGTTGCCCTTGTGCCAACGATTCAAGACCAACATGCCGACTCCGTGGACCCCGCCAGCCTTCAGGTGTTTTCTGCACTTCTTTACCTGGCATCGGTGGCACCCAGCGCGGTGTCTTTTGTGGTCAAAGAGCTGGTCTTTCGCCGCGAGCCTGGGTTGAATGTCTTCATTGTGTCCTTTTGGGGGTCTCTTTCCGAGCTCTGCTTCACTATTCTTCTTCTTCCCCTGTCTGCTGTACCGGATTTTGGACATGTGCGTTGAACCAACTGCACCGCTTCCGTGTCTCGTGTTTCTGCTGTGGCTGTGTTGTCACAGTGTTGGGTGCAGGTTCCCTTGAAGGACTTGCCGAACTACTTTGTCGCTGGCGCCAAGTGCTGGTTGGGGCTGACCGTGACGCCTGAAGCTGTGGCTGGCGATCCATGCTTCGGTGATCCTTGGGCACCATTTGTGTACCATTCCTTCAATCTCACATGGAATGTTGCGCTGATTCTGCTCCTTGCCCACGTGAGAAAACCAGGGCGTGTCGCCCCGGATCATCCCACGCACAGTTCACCAAATGATGGTTGGTTTGTGTGTCACGGTGCAGGGAGGAGCAACATTGATGTTTATCACGAACACAGTGAAGTTTCCATTGGTGCGTGCGAGCGTTTTGGCCGTCGTGAGCGCGTCTGCTACATGAAACGCAAATGCTGACATGGCGGGACAGGCAAACCTGCTGTTCGGCATTTCGTGGCCGCTGCTCCGTGCTGACAAGGAGGCTTTCTCTGTCTTTAATATCGGTGGTTTGATTGTGGAAATGTGCGGGGTGGTTGCGTACAAGTGCGTGTACCGCTCATGTGCTCCTGTCAGGTGCTGTTGCCGTGTTTTGTGTGTGTGCTCACTGTGTCATGTTTCCAGCTTTTTGGCCCACCAACGCCGCACACAAGCCTTGGAACGTGAACGTGACAAACAACGCGCACCTTTGCTTCACGAGCCTTGAGTTTTTGGACACGCGGTTGTTTCAACAGTTTGTGGAGTGCGAGGGGTGTCAGGTTGCCAGTAGCACGAGTTCACAAAACGCCAACTCCTTTTGGTTTGCCTTTGATCACGAGGTGGTACAAACGCAGTCGGTGCGTTGCGACGCAACTGTGTGTCGCTTCTCACTTGCGTCCCGGCTCTAGGCTACCAGCCATTGACAAGTCTCCTCGATCCACAGCTTCGAAAGAGTGCAGCGCTGCAAGGGCTCGCAACGCTTCTTTGGCAGCAGCGTCGCCCGCGATGTCCGTCTTCTGGGCAGCGCCGCCAGGAACAATGGTGTACCAGAAAATAGTTTTGTAGCCCACACCCCAACTGGTAGATGCGTCCCCGAGAGCAGCCTTGTGAATTTCCACAGCTGATTGTGGTCCTGAAGCGGGAAGCCCGGATCCAGAGTACCTGCACAAATGGGTGGGGCACCGTCGCCAAGTGGAGGCGTGAGCCAGCGGTTGCGGGCCACCCCAAGCGCACAGCATGCCACATCCCAACGGCATATTCCTGCCTACCATGGGTTCGTCAAGTCCAAAATAACAGCACCGCGCCCTGCAAGCTGCTTCTTCAGACTCTGAACAAGCGCTGCAGTGTGGGGAAACGGAGTCACCAGCACAACTATGTCCGCCGCAGCAGCCTCGGCCGATGTGCCCGCCATCAACTGCATATCTGCGGCCTCGAACGGCGGCACTTGCTCACCACCACTGCCACGGTAGCCTTTTCCCTGCACAATAGAGCTTACAATAGCTTCTGCCTTGGACTTGGTGCGTGACCCCAGTACCACCCGCATCCCTGCTGCGGCCCAGGTAGCTGCGAGGTGGGTTCCCATACGTCCAGTCCCGATGATGCCGACGGTTTTACCATGAAGGGGATCTGTCTCTGTCCCCACCTTGGCCTGTGGAGCACTCCAAAAAGTGTCCGAGGTGAGCTGCGGCAAGTTGCCTCACGCACACACAAATCATACCTCGTCAGCGGCAGACACAGTTCCATCAGCACCAACACGAGCAAGCGGTCGAACTGACATTTCGCACAGCACGTGTGTGCACACTGCGGAAAGGACAAGCAGCAAGAGAAGCCTGTGAAGCCAACGTTGGAGGCGCATCAACACCGCAACGGTGACAGCATGATCTCCAAAGATCATCTCGGCTGCTTCCGTCCCGCACACAACCATCTTACACACGAAAAACAATCACGAGATCTGCGCTGCGCTGCTGCACGTCCGTGCCGCGTCGCCTTGCGTATCACGAGTAGCATGCAGCGGGTTCGCTGCCTTGGCTAAGTGCCAGCGAGACGACTGGATCATAATGGCAGCAGCACGACAAACACAGGCACCAAGGATCCCCGCTTGCAACGTATCTCCCGCGTTGTCTGCCGTCGAGCATGTCAAACCAGCTTCAACTTCCGACGCGTGCCCGGCGGTGACTGCAGATGTGACCATGCAGCAGCCAGAAGCTTGCAGCGGACAAACGGCATCAAAGTTGCAAGGTTTGTACCCTCTAATTGAGGCGTATGACGCCGGAATGCTGGTTGTGGATGGCGAGGTTGGCCACGAGCTGTACTACGAGCAGGTACGCAGGCTGTGGTTGTCGGAGTATGCTCCCTCAGTCAGGGAAGCTGTTCATTTTGCGGCGATCCTCAACAACAGCTTGTTTTTGATGTTGTGTGATTGTTTGCCTGTTTGTGGGCCCGGGTGTGGGCGCCATGCCAAATCAGTGTGGCAACCCGGATGGGGTTCCAGCTCTGTTCTTGCACGGAGGTCCTGGCCTTGGTAGCGGATTGGCTGCGCGGTGCTTCTTCAACCCGCGTTTGTTTCGCATCATTGTATTTGACCAGCGAGGATCCGGGCGTAGCCGTCCGTTGGGCTGCATCGAACGAAACACGACGGGGCACCTGCTTGCTGACATCGAGCGAGTGCGCGTGCACCTGGGGGTGGAGGCGTGGGGTGTTGTAGTGGGCGGGTCTTGGGGTTCGCTCCTCGCCGTTGCGTACGCCCAATTACAGCCTCTGCGCGTCCAAGCGTTGGTGCTGCGTGGGACGTTCTTGGGATCAGCCGCAGAGATCCGCTGGCTGTACGTGCACATGATGTTGACCGTGTGCAAGCACCGCTCACTTTGTAGTCGTGTTTGCTTTTTTTTTTCCTCCTTCACGCCTGTGGCTGTGTAGATTTGAGGAAGGCGGGGCATCAGAGCACTACCCAGACGCATGGGAAAGGTGAGATAGTGAGGTGTGAGAGCTTGGGTCCCATTCCGCATGTGGTGACCCTGTCCTCCCCTGCAGGTACCAAATGGTGATCCCTGCACATGAGCGCGGTGCCATGGTGCAATCGTACTACCACCGACTTCTCCATGAAGACGCGTCCGTACGAAAATCTGCTGCTGTTCAGTTCATTGCATGGGAAGAAGCCATATCTCGCGTTTGCGAGTACATTCCCAAGTTCGTTTCTGGCCTGCTGTTTGCATTTCGATGCGGGTGATGCTGCCTGTTTGTCAGCCACGCTCGTGCGCCTCCCTGCTGTTGCCGCTGTTGCTGCTGTTGCTGTAATGGTTTGAACCATTGTTATGCACAGGAATACCACACGCGAGCTCAGAGCAAATATTCGGCATGCAGAAGCGAACGCCCGGATTGAGTGCCACTACATGGCGAACAACTGCTTTCTGCATGAGCCTTTGCTTTCAGGCGTCGCAACGATGGCGCAAATTCCTACGTCGATTGTGCACGGGCGTCTGGACATGGTGTGTCGCCCACGTACATCCCATGCCCTTCACCGACTTATCCCGGGCTCCGCATTGCACTTCGTGCATGACGCCGGTCACAGCGTGGCAGAGCCAGCGCTCATGCATGTGGTGATGCGTGAGATCGAGAAGGCAGGACGGCATGCACTGCAAAACAGGCAAGCCAAGGCGCGGTTGTCAATTTCATCTGTAATCAGCTCCGGCACCATGGGTACCTCTGGCACTGTGACGACCGCGTGCGGCAGTGACACGTCGGGTGGTGCATCGCTCGAATTGGAGGATCGTGCGAGCAGTGCTGCCACTTGGGATGATGGTGGTAGCATTTAGCATACGTACATTGCACTGAAAAGCGCTATTTTGCCGCACCCACAATGGGATGATGTGTGACTCATCTTTCACCGATTGCATGGGCGGTGCAGAAGCAAGGGACCTTCGGTACCGGTGATCCACCTGAGCTACAGTCTTGAACTGACACCATGTGGGGGACCAAGGGTGAAGCTGCTGGTATGCCAACGTGGGTGCGGAACCTGGGCACCTTGCTACTCCTGGGCACCACTCCGGCCATCGCGTTGCTCCTGGTGTACACCGGTTTGCATTTGGATGGTAGCTTTGCCACGTGCGCCGAGCAGCTCCAGGCTGACTTCGTGGGAACGCTTCGTAAGGCTGTTGTGGTGCCGACATGGAGCTCGGTTGGCATTGTTGTGGGCTTTTCGCTGTTCCAAATTGCTCTGATCAAGCTTGTGCCGGGGCCTCCCTCGTACGGCCCGATCACCTCGACTGGTCATCGCCCTGTGTACACCAGCAACGGTCTGGCGTGCTACTTCATCTCCGTGATCACCTTCCTGGTGCTCGCATACGGTTATGATGTTCCCATGTACAAGGTCTACGACCAGTTTGGCGAGATCATGACGTTCCTTTGCTTCTTCTCCCTGGCCTTCTGCCTGTTCTTGTGCGTGACCTTCTGGGGTTTGTGTGAAGCCCGCGCATGTGCGCTCACAACAACGTTGTGTTCATCGGACAGGTATTTCAAGGCGTGGTTTGCTCCTTCCACAGCTGATGTGCAGTTCTCTGGTAACTTCTTCCGCGACTACTGGGGTGGCTGCGAGCTGTACCCGCGCATCTTCGGCATCGATGTGAAGCTGTTCACGAACTGTCGGTGCGTGTGCCCCTGTTTGAGCCACATTTGTTTGCCACAGCATCACAACATTAACTATGGTTGCGTTGATGTTGTTGGTCGTCACAGTTTTGGCATGATGGGATGGCCGATGCTGCTCCTGTGCTACGCTTGCAAGCAGCACCACGAGCTCGGGTACCTGACCGACTCCCTCTTCGTGTCTGTCTGCCTCCAACTCATCTACGTTGCCAAGTTCTTCCTGTGGGAAGATGGTTACATGTGTTCGATTGATATCATGCACGATTGGTGAGTCCTCTCTCTGTCGCAGTGCTTTTGCCGCTCCTCCGCCATGCCACGCATGCCAGGGCCTTTTCTCACACGTGCCTGCTTGACGTCTTGCCCGGTGGTGTGGTGTGGTGTGGTGCAGTGCTGGCTACTACTTGTGCTGGGGCTGCATGGTGTGGGTCCCCACCCTGTACACTGTCCACGCTTTCTGGCTGGCTGGCCAGAACATCACCCTGGGCTGGCCCCTTGCGCTGACCATCTTGCTGGTGGGCTGGCTGTGCATCTTCATCAACTATGACGCTGATCGCCAACGTGCCTACTTCCGCAAGACGAAGGGTCGTGCCCCCATTTGGGGCTCTTTGCCAGGTATGTTGCGCGCCATCACGTTGCTGTTGCTTTGGTTTCGTGGCGCACAAGACTCTGGTCCCATGTGCTGTGTGCCGGCGCTGCGTCCATTGTACTCGTGTGTGTTCTCACAACACGTGTTCCGTGCCCTGGATGATGATGACCTCTGGACCGCCCCCACCCCAATCAATGTGCAGGCAAGATTGTGGCTCGCTACCGCACCACGGATGGCGTGACCCGCAAGAGCTTGCTGCTGACAAGTGGCTGGTGGGGCATCTCGCGTCACTTCCACTACCTGCCCGAGATCGGCGCAGCTTTCTCGTGGTCGGTGCCCGCTCTGTGTGGCGGTATTATGCCGTACGTGTGCAGGCCAATGCATACCGCCGTGCCTGTGTGTGTGTGTGTGTGTGTGTGTGTGTGTGTG
>Ga0213833_1001959_pt1 | contig 13945 bp, 17 predicted proteins | sample SWATP21_FD_160575 | JGI IMG/M metagenome (GOLD analysis project Ga0213833, IMG submission 160575) | Coastal seawater microbial communities from Marineland, Florida, United States - SWA TP2 #1 | ecosystem: Environmental > Aquatic > Marine > Coastal | place: USA: Florida | collected 2016-08-14
CTCGCGGTCGTCGCCGTCGTCACCACGCGTGCGCCGACGGCTGAAGTGGGACGGTGATGACGAAGAGGAGGAAGAAGAACAAGGCGGTGTGCAAGGTGGCACACGGACTGCGGCGAGCAAGAGCCACAGCCACAGCCACAGCCGCAGCCACAGCCACAGCCAGAGCCACAGCCGCAGCCAGAGCCAGAGCCAGAGCCGGAGCCGGGCCACACGCGCGAAGGTCCAATCACAGCAGCCGCGTGACTTGCGGAGGATGGCTCGCCCGCACAGTCCACCACTGCGTGGTGCGCATCAACATCCGACCACTGCCAGTGCCACTCCTGCCTCCACACCGCAACCGTCTTTGGCGTGGTATCGTGAAGAACATGGGCGTGACCATGACCATGACCATGACCATGACCGTGACCGTGACCGTGACCGTGAACATGAACATGAACATGAACATGAACATGAACATGAACGTGCCGCCTCCAAGCTCGTCCCCCCTGAACTGTTACCTCCGTCCCAGCAACCGCCGTCGTCGTCGGCCCTGCACCAACCACCACAGGTGCAATCCGGCGGCATCGTGTCCAGCAACTACCGCAAACGCGCACGGCGCTTGATGCTTCCAGCGGCATCGTCCCACATGCGGGGAGGCATTCCCACTGCTCCACCCACGCCGAGTGTGCCGGTGTTTGCCCCAGACATCCGCCAGCGCCCCACCACCACCACCATGTCTTCCGCCTTGTCGCTTGGCGCCATCAGCCCCACGACCTTGGGGCACATGAGCAGCGATGCGGGAAGTCGTGGCGGTGTCCCGACGCTGGTGGGGGTGTCGTCGCTGGATGACTCTGACTTTGAGTTTGGACCTGTGTCGTCGGTGTCGTCCTTGTCTGACGGCACAGCCAGCCCCCGTGGGCACCAGCCAGTAGCACCTGCATCAATTCCAGTGGCAGCTCCTCCAGCGCCAGTCGTAACGCCAGTTGCTGACGATGCGGGTGTCGTCGCCACAGCGGAACGCACTGCACACATCACAGCACCTCTGGATGTGCCCTCTGACGTGTCTTTCGACACCTCCGGTGCCGTGTCAGGTGGTGGTGGTGGTGGTGGTGGTGGTCGGAGCAATCGCACTCGCTTCACCCCCAGGACCGTCCGTCCGTTGAGCTACCCACCCCCAATGGGCTCGTCCCCGTTGCTTGATGAATTGGCGGCGGCCCCAGCATCCCTGCCACATCGTGGCGACCAGCCCTCCGCACGGGGCAGCCATCACGTCCACACCAACGCCGCTGACCGGCGTCACTCACTTCGCCGTGGTCAGGCCCGACCCGTGTCGCAGCGTGTTACGTCATTGAGTGCTGCACACCGCGCTGCTGTGCATGACGACGACGGCACCGCTGGTGGTGGCACTGGCGTTGGTGTTGGTGCTGGTGCTGGTGCTGGTGCTGGTGCGGGTGAAAGGGGGAGCAACGCTGCGGCTGGTGCCTCCTCGCTCGTGGGGGAGCGAACGGGAACAGCAACAGGTGCAACACCGATCAGCCACGCACAGCACCAACGCTCGCTGGCCGTCGCGGCAGTCGTAGCTGCTGCTCGAGCGTCAGGGCGGTCGTTGGTGGCAGCTCGACGTGCCAGGAGGGAGCAACGTGGGGAGCAACGCGGGGAGCAACAAGGTCCACGCATGCCACAGGAGAGGAGCGTGGCGCAGTCTGCGCATGTGCGTGTGCACGATGTTGCTGGTGCCATACCCCGGCAGTCAGCAGCAGCAACAGTAGCAGCTCGGACATGGGCGCATGATGACGCAGCGGCGATGTCGTCATCCTCCAGCAGTGATGAGGAGTGGTTGTAGTGTGAATAAATAACGTCTTTGCACGTGGGAGTGGCGATACTTTCTGTTGTCGTTGCAATGTTGTTGGATGGACCGCGCTGTTATTTGGATTGCAACGTGTGCATGTGTTCAGTAGCGTTGCTGCATGTTTTGTCATCACACACGTTGTTTGTACACACTCGCTACTCCACTGCATGTTGCTGACCACAACGGCACTCTGTTGTCGTATCGACAGTGCACAAGTGGGTCCGGCGGTTGTCCGGACTCATCCCTGCTAATCAAACCGATCCCTTGTCTCTACTGGATGTTCACGTGGCTGAGGGCGACGAACAGGTGCCATTGTGCAATATTCTGAACGACAAGGGAACACTTGCGGTGCCAAGGAAAGGTGCTTCTCCATCGGCGACGAGGAGTTGTGACTGTCTCATGCGTTCACGCACGTTCACAACCCTGTTCGGTTGACTCTCTGTTCGACACCAGCTGCGCCGGCATTGATGTTGTCCACCTTGGTGTCGGATGGCAGCCGCGTTGTGTTGATGATCCAGTGCGCTTCAGCCTAGCGCCACACTGCGAAAGGCCGAGCTGGCGACATGATCAGGGTCTGGGAGCAGCACCTTGAAGCGAAAGTATTCTGTGTGGCAATTGTGTCCCATGGGATCGAGCTGACATGGCGAGGAGTTGTGTGCCACACGGTGTTTGCGTTTCCTTCTCCCCTATGTGCCTCCTTGTACCCTTCCGCCGTTGTTCTGGCCGCGTACATAGACTCTCACCCAGAAGTTGTTGCGAGTTTGTTTATCGTTGAAACCCCCAACACTGGCTTGCCACCTACTCTCTCATTCTGGTTCCGACCCAGGCATTACATTGGCGACACCAGCAGGATCCACACCACGGTCGGCTGGAAGTGAGCACAGATACTCAACAACCTGCAAGTGGCCGGATAATGAAGCCTTTTGGATGGCATAGTTGTCATCAGCTCCTGGATCCACACCACGGTCTGCTGGAAGTGAGCACAGGTATTTAACAACCTGCAACTGGCCGTTGTCTGACGCCAATCGGATGGCATAGTTGTCACGGGCTCCTGGATTCACACCACGGTCGGCTGGAAGTGAGCACAGGTATTTAACAACCTGCAAGTGGCCGTGGGATGAAGCCATTCGGATGGCAAAGTTGTCACAGGCTCCTGGATTCACACCACGGTCGGCTGGAAGTGAGCACAGGTATTCAACAACCTGCAAGTGGCCGATGCATGACGCCAATTGGATGGCAAAGTTGTCATCAGCTCCTGGATCCACACCACGGTCTGCTGGAAGTGAGCACAGGTATTTAACAACCTGCAAGTGGCCGTGGGATGAAGCCATTCGGATGGCAAAGTTGTCATCAGCTCCTGGATCCACACCACGGTCTGCTGGAAGTGAGCACAGGTACTCAACAACCTGCAAGTGGCCGATGCATGACGCCAATTGGATGGCAAAGTTGCCATCAGCTCCTGGATCCACACGGTCGGCTGGAAGTGAGCACAGATACTCAACAACCTGCAAGTGGCCGTTGCATGACGCCAGTTGGAGGGCATTGTTGCCACAGGCTCCTGGATTCACACCACGGTCGGCTGGAAGTGAGCACAGGTACTCAACAACCTGCAAGTGGCCGTTGCATGACGCCATTCGGATGGCATAGTTGTCACCGGCTCCTGGATTCACGCCACGCTCTCGCGGTAGCGAGCATAGGTGCGTCACCATGTGCAAGTTACCTTGCCTAGCCGTAGCGCCGAGTGCCGCTGTGCGGTCCTGCAAACCGTAAGTGCGGAGCTTCAATGCCTGCTTCACTAGCCACCACCACTCCTTGTCGCACAGTTCGCGCAAAGACATACTTCGTAGCCATGTGCTCATGTCAACCGTCCACAGCTCAGAGCTCCAAGCCATACATTTCAAACCCGACACATCACCACCCACTAACGCAGTCGTGTCATGAACATGTTCCCACACGCCGGTTCGTGGACCATTTTGTTCCAGGTGACGACGAATGACGGCGCGGAAGGAATAATGGAGACTCCGATCACCACCCAACATGTTCATGGCGGCCACTGTTGTGAGGCACAAGCGCGACAGGATGCGCACAGAGGCAGGGCGAATGTGCCCACGCTCAACAAAGTCTGTTGCGGCCTTGATGTTGATGGCGCTGTACCCGAACAGTATTGACACGTCCAACACACCATCCACATGGCCGTCGATGTGTGCCTGTGTGGATGGCGTGTCGGGGTGTTGTCCCAGTTCGCGCAGCACGGCGCTTCCATTCCACACTGCGGCTGGGACATCAGCAGCGAGGATGCGTTGTGTGGTCGCGTGGTGGCGGTGCGTGGGCGCAGGGGAGTGGAGGGGCACGTGTTCCGTTCGAGGCTGCGTGGAAACGAGTGGCTGCTGGCGTTGCGGCATTGCAACATGAGTTGAGTGATGGTTGGTAAACCGTGGGTTTTTCGTGGCAGGTGGGACACGGCGCGAACCTGAAATTCAGAAATTTGGTGTTCCGCCATGTGTTCCAGAAATCATTGGAAGTGTGACGCCAACAGCATGCACCGGTGGAAACAGTGCGATGCCAGTCACGCCTGAGCGTAGCTAGTCAAAATGCCAGGGGGCAACGATGTCAATGCGTTGTCCTTCAGGCTCCTGCAATGCATGCAACATGTGACATGGCAAGCAAACACAGTGGCCTTCGGGGGAAGCAAGCGGCACCAGCACAAGTTGCTGCACAACGCACAGGACAGTCAGGTGTGTCAGCGGGTGAAAAATTCCAGGAGGTCACGGCGTTCGAGTGCAGATAACTGTCGCAACACACAGTGTGTCGCATACAGGACACGCGATCATTGCACTCCGTCAGAGGCTCAGAGCAAGGTCCGCTGCAGCCGGCAGCAACACGAACACTGTCTCAACGGCAACCAATGGGTCAAAGATGCCTGCGGGGAGTGTTGTCAGGGCGTTGGAGTTCAAACACCTGCAAGTTGCAACACGAGTGAGTCATGGTGCTGCATTGGTGCATGCCTGAAGGAACAGTGAAAGTGGCTTGGCCACAGGCCGGTCCTTGCTGCAACACCCTTGGAAGGAATCGGTCTTGCACCACTGACTGATCCAGCACGTGCTGCACCGTGCAGCTTGCACGCAACACGATCAGCAAAGCACTGGGGAAAGAAACACAACGTACACTGCGGCTACGGAGCCCGGCACGCCATCAAAGGCGCCGGCAGCAATGGCCGTCAGTCCTTTGCAGCCCAAGTCCAGCGATTGGGCGCCCGACGCCACGCCGGAGCACGTTAAAAGCACGGTGCCATTTGTTGTGCATCCAGTCTGCAACCGTGCCGACACCAGCGTTGCCTGGCAAAGCAAGACTGCGAGGCCGCTCCACTGAAACCACGTGCGTCGCCTCAATGGCAGTCTCATTGTTCTGCGCCAGGTTGTTGCTGAGGGATCGGTGGTGTGAATCTGTGTTCAAAGCAAATCAAAACAACCTTTTTTTTCCGGAATCCCAAAGTCAGTTGAGTTCGACCAGGCAATTGACTCCAGCGAATGTGCGGTGAACCTCCCTCAATACAACCTGCATTGCGTGCCGACACCGGCGTGAGTGGCAGTCCATGGCCGCAGGCGGAAATGACCAGGCCGTTGGTACTCCAAGCGTGACGGCGCATGCCTATGGTGTTGATGGTGGCGGTGATGGTGATGGTGATGGCAAGAAAATGAGGATGTAAGAAAATGGCTTTGCCGCACACCAATCAGAATGGTCCGCACAAGCACGTTGGGCTGTGCAGCATGTGCGAGAGCAACACAAACAAAGTCTGGAACCCGCAAAAACCCATTGCAAGCGCTGTCGGTCTCTCTCCCGCCTTCATCGGTCTCTCCACGCATCTTCTTTCGGTTTGGGCGTAAAGTCACGCACGATGGGGTTCCACACCAAATCTCGCCCTGCATCTGGATTGTTGGCGTCAAACTTGAACACACTGTCCACCTTGGATGCTTCCTCCTTCTCCACCTTCTTCCTCTCTTCTGCAGTCTCCGCCACCGCCGCCGCCAACACTTCTGCTGTCACATCATCTTCGGCCGCAGCGTCGGCAGCATGTTGCAGCTGGTCCTCCTTCGCCTGAAGCTCCTCCGCAGTCGTCGGTGCAACGACGCGTCGGCCGGCGGCTTCCTCTGCACCAACGTCCATTAGATCAGAGGCTGTGGACGTGGACAGGAGGGACAAAACTTCCACACCCTGGCGCTGCTTGACGGCCTGGACTCATAGCACGCCCATGCACGCATGCCGCACGCATTCCACACCACACAAAGACAGCAGCGTGCACACGACACAGATTCAAAGCAATGCCAACACAGGCGGCGTGCGTCGAGACATGAGGCATGCGGCACATCACACACAGTGCCATCGCCATCAACCCGCGTTCACCCACCAGCTTCCCTGACGCCTCTGCCTTGGAAAGTTCATCGAGTTGCGCCGCAATCGCATGACATTCCTGGCACAGGCGAACGAATATTTCCACGCGTTTGCAAACACAAAGCGTGAGCAGCAACGCACGCCCCCTGCACACACACGCAACCCACCACACCTTGATGCGCCGCTCTGTCTCGGCGATGCGTTCTTCCTCTTGCCGTTGAGCCTGTTGAATTGCCTTGAACAGGTGTGGTTCTTCATGTTTTAGGGTTCGTAATGTCGCCTGTAGAACAGGTGCAAACCAAACAGGTCACACTCCAACAACGGCGCTTTTCGTGTCTCTTCAAACACCTCACACAAGAAAGAAGGCACGACAGCGCCTCGAGGCGGACGCAGCACGACAGCACACTGCAACCACGGGTGGTGCGGTGGAGAACGACCAGCGACACACCTTCAGGTCCAGGATCACACGCTGTGCGTGTTCGACATCCGCCATGACATCTGTGCGACGTCGACTGGCCACGTCCGCATCCTTCACATTCCACTCCGGTGACAGCAGCGATTGATGGTGGGGTTGCTGCATGCGCCTCGCCAACCACGCGCACGTTGCCATGGCACGCTTCCGCGACTCAAGGCGTTCGTATAACGGCAAGTCATCAAACGACGCAAGCGTGGCGTGGAGTATCGTCGCGTCAACGCCTGAGCCATCGACGGTGGTGGTGTCATCACCCGGCCCCGCCTGCGCACCCGCATCTCCCATGGACACGTCCGCCTCCTCCTCATCGGTGTCGATATGCCCACCAGCCGCCGCAGGCGTCTGCATGACCTTCTCCACAAACTCCACGTCCAGTGGGTCACTCATGCGCCCACTCGCCCGCTCCTCGCCAGCCTTCAGCTGTGCTTCGAACGTGGCCAGCGCATCGGCGGGATACACTCGGCGCTTCTGCCAAATGGACAGCACACGGCGCGCCTTGGGCGCGACGTCACCACAGTCGTGCCCGATGCGACGCATGATGAACGGCACCACGTCCCGGAAGCCGGAAAGGAACGCTGTCCCGTGTCGAGCGCTGCGCTGTGCAACATCGTTGGCCAGGTACAACAGCGACAGCAGCTTGGTGGGCTCCACTGTCTGCACCACCTCTGCCCATGCCTGGGCGGTACGCGACACATCAGACTCGGGTCAAAAGAAAAGCCCAATCACTCACTCAACCGCATGCATCCACCTCTGCTCGCCCAGGTGTTTTGTGCGTTGTGGGTGTGTGTGTGCGTGTTTGTCAGTGTGGTGTTCACGCGCACCACTTACCCGCACACAAGCAGCGGCGTGTCGATAGTTGGTCAGGAAGTACCGTGATAGCGTGCGAATGCCATCCTCTGTCCCTTGGATAACACGCAGGCGTTCTTTCAACTTGTCCACGTTCAACGTGCTCATCGCGACAGGCACAGCAATGTGACCTCCGCCAGATGTGCTGAGCACGACGGCTTCTGGATTTACTTTGAATGTGAATGGATACTACACTAAAGGTGTCAACATGTGGGGCAACATGTCGTGACAACCACGTGAAATGCGCAGCAGGCGCGCAGGTGCTACCGTGTGGCTGTAGGGTTGCTTGCGGTGCTGACTGATTGCAGTCAAGCGGGATCAGTGGAAATGGCAACCACAACACCTAGTGCGTCATGTGCAAGTGGCTAGGCGGATGTGCGATGCATGGTATTTGCTTGATCGGAGTGTAACCCCGGCGACTGTTGTTGCGCAGAGTACGACTCTTGCCGAGCCGCAGTGGATCTTGACAAGTCCAACTTTGACGCGTGGGCAGCACTGCTGTCTGCGGTTGAAGTGGAGGTACGCATTGTGTCGGTACGGGAACATGAGTGCGTGGAGTGACCGCCCCCGTCCCCTTCGTTGTCTTGTTGTTTGCTGCAGAGCCTTGATCTCATCCGGTCAACATTTGATGAGTTCCTGTCTCGGTTCCCGCTGATGTATGGCTACTGGGAAAAGGTGAGCGCAAATCAAATGACCGCCCACCCGCCCACCGTGTTAGATGTGGGCTGTGTTTATTGTGGGCGCCGCCATCGTGCTGTCACTTTCGATTTGCGTTCCGTGTGCTTGGGGCGTTGTGGGGTTGTGGCCATGCTCACGTGGGTGGTGCGTGTGGTGTGCCACGGTTGCAGTACGCTGCTGCGGAGCGACGTGCGGGTGAGTCAGCAGGCACCCCTGAAGCCATGGGTACTGCCATTGCCGCCGCTACGGCGGTGTACGAGCGTGCGGCTGCTGCCGCTCCTTTCTGTGCGGTGCGTGCGGTGGTGGCGTGGCGACGGGTTGGGGTGCTCGTGTGGTTGTTGTTGGCGTTGCATGGCTATTCACCCACCCGTGTGCGTAACGTGACTGTCTGCGTTGCGACAGGATATGTGGCTGAGTTATGCCCGCCATGCGACGAAGTATTTGACCGCGCACCGTTCTGTTGTGGAAAAGTGCGTGCGCTGCTCGACGTCACAGTTGGGTTGGCTGAGTCGGCTGCTCGACCGTTTCACTCACACAACACCAACCCTATGGCATGCATGCAGTGTGTTTTCCCGTGCCATGAAGCATGTGAAGTACGACCCTCGCAGTGTGGACATTTGGAAGGAGTTGGCCACGTTTAGGGAGTCTCTGGATGGTGCTGTTGCGAAACTTCGAGTGTTTGAGCAAGCTATCCAGGTGCCGATGCCGTACGCCGAGCAGTTCTTGCAGGAGTACACCAAGCTGGCAGCAACCGTTCCCGTGGATGTGCTGGCATCTGCAGAAGAGCGTGCGGTACGTCGTTTGCCTGTGCGTTTGTGCGGTGGGTTTACATCTGCACTCACAGCGCTGCTTTGGCGTGGCACACACGCACACCTCCCGCAGGTTGTGGAGTCGTCCATTGCAGAGTATGCTTCCAAAACTCCTGCTGAGAAGGAAACGGCGATGCGGGCTGCAGTAGTGGCCGCTCGACAAGCACAGTATGCGGTACGTTGCTCTGCTGACAACACAACACGTTGATGTGCTTGGTGATGGCGACCTACCCCAGTGTACGACTGACCCGATGAGCCCGACGAATGTGTTTGGTTGACCCACATCGGGACGGCACAGGCTGGAAACGTGGAACGTGCGTCCCGCAACCCGTTTGAAAGAACGCTGGCAGCACGGTGGTACTTTCACGTCACGGACGTGGACATGGCACAGCAAGGAACGTGGCGGAGATACTTGGATTGGGCAGAGAAGCAACAGCTGGACAAGGCGCGCTCCGTGTTCGAACGTTGCATTGTTGTGTGTGCAGCGTATCCCGAGTTTTGGACCCGATTCTCGGACTTTGAGGTACGTGCAGTGCCAACAGGCGCAGAAGGCTGTATGCCATGTTGTTCATTGCCCCGATGTGACCCGTTGGGGCTGGAATTGTGTCTGGCGTTGTGCAGAAAAATAGCGGCAACAACCCTGAGTCCATTGCAGTGCTTCAACGCTCCATCAAGTTTCTCAAGCCAGAGCAAGCCACGGCACCTACTGTAAAGCTTGCAGACATGCTTGAGCGCGCCGAGCGTATTGATGAAGCCCGAGAAGTGTACAGCAAACTCCAATCGTGCGTGCTGTTGGGGTGCCGTTACACGCGGTGCATGCTCACAACCGTATTGTGACCGTCTTGATGTGCCCTCCGCAGCTCCTCCAGTACACCGTTGTTGGAGGCAGTCATGAACCACTGCAACTTCGAGCGCCGACATGGTTCGGCAGAAGCAGCGGTGAATGTATTGCAACGTGCCTTGTCGGCTGCCTCTGGCGATGCTGTGCCGTATCTCTCTGTTCAAATGGCACGCGTTGAACTTCGGGTACGGTTGCAACTTGAGTCGGCACGCCACATGCTCTGCATGCCGCCTGCTGCTTGCTGCTGCTGTTGCTGCTGCTGTTGTTGCTGCTGCTGTTGTTGCTGCTGCTGCTGCTGCTGCTGCTGCTGCTGCTGCTGCTTGTCTTTGCATGTGTTTCATAACGGAGTGGTCGTCTGTCTCGTCATCGTGCATGCAGCTCAAAGGTGAAGCGGCTGCTCGTGCTGCCTACAAGAGTGCTATCAAGGGTGCAGAGGCATCGCTCGACTTTTGGCGAGCCTACATCGCGTTTGAGACGAATGCAGAGGGCGAGGAAGGCAACACAGACATCCTCAAGCGCGTGGGGGCTCTGTTTCGCCAGGCGCTGGGCATTTCCGACCACGACTTGACCGAAAATGAGCGCGCGCCTCCCCCGTCGAAAATGAGCGTCGCTGACCAAGCGGAACTGTGGGACCAGTTTGTGGTGCGTGCTCTTGCGGGTGCGGCATGACACCGTCGTATTGCTTGTCCTCTGGTTCCCATCGATGTGTGTATTTGTCGTGTTGGGTACAACCTCCTCCTCCTCCTCCTCCACTTGCGCGTTTCGTCATTTCGCCATGACCTTGGATGTACGTGTGGCGTCATGCAGACGTTCATGGAGAACCACACTATGACGCTGACGGACTGCGACTACGCAAAGAAACAACACAAGGAGTGGAAGACCGGTGCTGGAGCAGCAGTTGCCAGCCTGAAGCGCCCCAGACCAGGAGCTGTTGTCCCAGGTGGCAGTTCTGCGGTACGCAGAAACCATGCCCTCACTTTGCAATGCTGGTGTTTTATTGTCTTGTTGTTTGTGTGTGTGGTGTGGCGTGCATGAACAACAGATCTTGAAGAAGCCTCGCATGGGTGCTGCGCCGCAACCCATGTACCCGGGGTACTACCCGCCACAACCTGCAGCTGCTGCGTACGGTGCCATGTACGCCGGTTACGGCGCTGGTGCGGGTGCGGCAGCAGGTGCCTATGGCTACCCACAGCCGGGTGCCTACGGCGGCGCCTATGCACAACGCAGGTAGTGAGTCCGACGCTGTGTGCGTGTGCGTGTGTGGTGTGGGGGCCTCCCAACTAGAAGTGGAACGCACAAACATACAACAGCAAAGAACTGTGTGTTGTCTAAGGTGCATGACAGCGCACCTTGCCTGGTCTTTCTACCTGCCTCCCGTCGAAAAGAAAATGAAAAGGACTGACAAATTTTAAAAAAAAATCACGCAGGTGTACAGCGCGCAGTTGTGTCACACGGGAAAGGACAGCCAAGGCAACCACAGGTGCGGAGGCTGTGCTCTCCAGGGCTTGGAGTCCTGAGCCCACGTCACATCTCTTCTGGTGCCGTCAAGCCGCGCTGAGCACACAGATATGCAAAGGCTTCCGCAGACACAGCGTCGCCCGAGCCGGGTCCATCCAGCATGTTTACTTCGTTGAACAAGTTCAAGAGCTGGCGTGGCGGAAGCACCTCGTCTGTGCAAGCCTGAACAAGGAGTTGGAACTCGCCGTACTCCAACTGCCCGCTCTTGTCCACGTCAAAGTGCTTGTACAACTTGCGCAAGCGTTGCTGATGGACACGCACCAACAGGCAGCAGTCGCAAAACGACCAGTGTTACCCAGAGCAATCCCCCAGCACATGCAGTGTGGCGGCCCTACACCACACCCACACCTCCTGCACAACGCGCAACGAACCATGTTGATGCGAAGCTGGCGCTGGCACATGGCTACGCACACCAGCATCAGCTGGTCAAAGTCCAACACCAAGGTACCCCCATCCACTTGGCCATCCACGTCCACCATTTCGAGCAGCTTGTGGGAGCTGCCTTCTCCGGACAGAACAGGGCTGCCAGCACCCGCACCCGCACCGGCACCGGCACCGGCACCAGGTCCAGGGGCGCTTACACTGGGAAGGGTGGTTCTTGCGCCCGATTGTTTCCGGGCATGGGCTGTCAGCAACAGCACAACCGGCACACAACAAGCGACGCGACACAAAGCAGCCCCACATGGTCAGCACGAATACTGTGGTGCTGTTGCGTTGGTTGGGGGCTATTGCGTTGGGTTGGAACGGCCAACGCACCGATTTTAGACTGCAGTCGCTTTTGGAGCGTCTCTTCCGCCACACTAGCTTTCACGGCCATTTTCTGCAGCTTGGATTGGAGCTCGTCACGAGTGTCTACAAAACGAAGGCGGGACACGTGACGTGAGGAACATTCGCATGCGTGGTGCTACCAGCCATGGTGTGGTTCACCCAAACGTCTCCTAGACCACACCATACCTCGGGGAATGCTCACTCGATCGACCACGTTGAATGCCACACGCGTCTCCGGAAACACGACGTTGACGGTTCGAACTGCTTTCGCCAGTGTGAGGAAGCACCGACCCTCCCTGAGGACGCACACACAAGCACCCGACGCCCAGCAAGATCAAAGTACACGAGGAAACAAATGCGCGGGTGAGTTGGGACACCCTTGTGCCAAGTGGAACACGTTGAACGCAACAACTGTTGTGCAAACGCACTTGCGGTTGGCAAGACAGTGGGCGGAGAACTTGGGGAAGATGTGCTTGAGAAGGTTCAGCATCACATGCATCACCCGGTCGGAGTACCTGTGCAAGGCAGCGGCACAGTCCACACATCAATAATCCAACGCGGCAATTGGGACATGTCGCTCCCTGTCTACCCTGACACGTACAGGTTGCCACCAGTTTCCACAACTCCACAGCCAATCGCAAACACATGCAACCGGATTGATTTCTTCTTGCTCAGGGTCTCGTTCACGCGGAGTAGCTGAACCAGCGAAAACAGGTACCCATTCATGATGCTGTGGAGCCCGTATCGTTGCAACAGCGTTTGCTTCACAAAGCTGGCCATCGAATCCCGAGTCGCGCCAGCCTGAAGCAATGCATCGGTGAGAACACTGGTTGGCCATGGCAATGCACAGGCAGGCTCAAACTCACCCGATCGTCTATTTGGTCGGCAGCAACCTTTTTCTCGTAGCATTCATAGATCATGGACAGCGCCTGTGCCATTTGAAGGCGAGGCAGTTCCAAGGCCTTGGGGGGCTTGCGAAGGAACCGTTCCCACGGTTTCTCAACATCCATGCCTTCGTACACCTTGGCCTGCTTACATGTAGTAGAAAGCACCCAACACGTGCGACACGCATGAACCGCCCGTCCCGGATCACTGCACTGCATTATCCACCCACAGCGGCACAGCAGCCTGCACAGACGTACAGACGATCGCCGCCGTGACGATGTTCTTGGTGGAGACACCGCTCTGCCTTTGCGCTGCCGCATGCGCTTGCGGTGTAGGTGGCTTCTCGGCGCGTACATCTCATCGTCGGAGTCAGACTCCTCCTCGTCCGGCAACGGTCGTGAGTGGTCGTGGTATGGACACGCGATGAGCTGGCACGTGATTTCTTTGTCCACAGTGGCCATCACAACCCCCACGAAGCTCTTCTTTTCTCGTGCTGTCATGGCCTGGAACACGTTGTGTAGGTCACCTCCACGCTCCAGGGCTTGCCGAATGATGGTGATGGTTTGCTGTGACACGCAGGGCACAACAATAACAGCAACATGAGTCTGGATTCGACCATTGCTCTCCCACACCACCGCTACAGTTGCCATGCAGCGAAACCACAAGGTGCAAACATGCGACACACCTGACCAAGTGTTTGAAACGCATCCAACAGCAGCATGTGGCACGCTTCCGCGGATGCAACACCCAACACGCGCTTCGTGACCGTCACATCATACTTTCCCGCCAGCGGCACCGGCAACGACCCAGTTCCCACGCCATCAAAGAACCCAGCCCGCAACCCTTCGACAGATGTTCCTTCCACCTCCAAGTTCTTGTCAAACCCGGAAATGAGGCGGAGAATTGCGGCT
>Ga0213833_1001961_pt1 | contig 13939 bp, 24 predicted proteins | sample SWATP21_FD_160575 | JGI IMG/M metagenome (GOLD analysis project Ga0213833, IMG submission 160575) | Coastal seawater microbial communities from Marineland, Florida, United States - SWA TP2 #1 | ecosystem: Environmental > Aquatic > Marine > Coastal | place: USA: Florida | collected 2016-08-14
AGGCGCCCTCAACAGATGAATTTCGAGCTTGCCTCACGGATGCCGACGTGTTCATGTGCGTGTGTTGACTCATCCTTCTGGCAACAACGGAGCTCCGCGTAACTTGGTTTGGTTTGGTTTGGTTTGGTTTGTTTGTTTGTTTGTTTGTTTGTTTGTTTTTCGGTTTTGTTCGGCTTTGGTCGTGTGGGGACGTTGTGTGTGTTTCCTACCCAGGTACTGTGGTCACGGTGCCGGCGACATGTACTTGGATAGGGAACGCATCGCGTCATCGATGTCAAAATGTGCCGTGGCGCTGTTGATGGGGTGCAGCTCTGGCCGCCTCAAGCAGGCTGGACAGTACGAGCCATCTGGCACTGCTCTTGCGTACCTCATGGCCAACAGTCCTGCTGTACGTGAGCTGAGCTGCACACGCACACAGTACACTCCCATGCCCCTTTCCACCGGATGCGTGGTTGTCACTGCCAGGCGTGAGGGAGCACATGTACTGTTTGCTTCACTTACATTTCCTTGTTGTGTGCATGTCGCGTGCTCGGTGCGGCTGCGTGCAGGTGGTCGCCAATCTGTGGGACGTGACGGACAAAGACATTGATCGGTACACCGTCGCCCTGCTGGACGAACTTGTGGGCGAGGAAGCCGGTCCTGGGTCGCCAACAATGGATCCCACGGGCATCCGCGCTGTCCCCGAATGGGTAAACGGCGGCAGCGCCTGCCCCCTCGTCGCCGACGGCAAGCCACGTGACCTGCTGCGGGCTGTTCAGCGAGCGCGCACTGCCTGCCGGCAGTCGTACCTGGTCGGCGCAGCGCCGATCGTGTACGGTGTCCCTGTTGTGGTGCGCCGTGACCTGCCGCCCGGCCGTGTTCGCTTCTCCGTGACTGCGCCCACCACCACGGCGACGCACGCGTCATCCACACCTCATCGCAACAGCAACAGCAGCAGCAACAGCAGCAGCGGCAGCGGCAGCAACAGCGGCAACAGTGAGTCTGCAAGACACGACGAGCTCGGGTTTGCCCTGGTTCCGCCCAAGACGCCCCGCCGGCTGCGACGATCACGGTCCAGTCGCCTCCCGCCCTCCACACCGGTGGCCAGCAGCAAGACGCCGGCGAAGGCGGGGGGCAAGCGCGGTGTGCTCCGTCGAAGTCGGTCCGCGCGAACGCCGCGTTCTGCCTCACGTGGTGGCGGGCACCATGAGGACGGCGCGCGAAGTGACGCCGGCGTTGCATCGGCCGTGAAGCCGCGGCGGTCACGGGGAGGTGGGTCAACGCCCCCACTTACGGATGTACACCCTGGAAGTGAAAGTGGGTCGAATCACGCGGCACCTGCGGCAGTCCCGACGGCAGAAGACAGCTGCAGCGGCTTGTCTCTGCACACCCCACGCAGAAGTCGCGGTGCCACAACGAAAACGCCCGCACGCCGATCCTCAAGACGCTCCACGCGTTCTCGCAAGCTCACAACCACACCTGGTGCAGGCGCTGCTGGAGCAGGCGCCTCCGCTGCCCCGCGCCTTTCGTCTAGGTCATCGTCCAGATCTCGGATGCGGTAGCGCTCGTGCTTTGGTCGGGACGGTGAAAAAGTACAGAAAACGACACAAAATATGAAAATATTGTTTGTGTGGCACGTTAGCCTCCATGCCGCAGAAACCCACAGGCAAGCGAGCAGCGTTCCATCTCGAAGCACGATGTGGTTCGAGTAGCCGCCCACGCGTTGGTTTGGTTGGAGAGAAGAAGACGCCTTGTTTGCGTGTGACGGGATTGTCATGACGCCCTCCATCCCCATGTGCCATGGTGATGCGGCCGTTGGTGCGAGGGAGCTCGCCATCTCCTTCAACGTCACCACGGCCTTCTCAAGCCGAGTACGTGCGCTGTGATGGGTCACTACACTGTCCAGTAGTGTTTTTTGTGTGTCTGCATACGTGCCGTATTGTTTGTGGTGTTGTGCGTGTGGCGCGTTGTTTTTGACACTCGAGTGGATGCGTCTCAGAGCACGTCAGGCGTGATGGCGGTGTTTCAATTGAACGTCGGTGTGTTTGTGGCGGCGCTGGCCGTGTTCTTCACCATGCGACGCTGCCAAGCGTATCGCCAGCGCCGCCAGGAGCAGCAAATGGCACAACGTGAGCAGGATGTGGTCATGCGGAGCCCCATCAAGCGGGCTCGAGCACGCGCTCGTTCCCGTTCACGCCAAGAGGACGGCACAAGTGCGAGTGGCACCGCGAAGAAACTGCAACCGTCTTTGGGCGCTGGCAGTCCACTTCCACGCGCCCCGAAGGAGCAGCGTGTGGTCGGTAGCACGGCGCACGCAGCGCCAGTGGGCCCGGGGAAGCTGATCCGCAATGACGGCTCCAGGTGGTGGTTTGTTGACCTTTGGCGGTTCATCACACTGCCCATTGACACTGGTGGTTCGTGCGATGCCCCAGCGATGGCAACATGCTGTGGTTGGCGCTGTGGTGTGGTCTAAGTGGGGTGTGTCGTGTGCGTCTTGTGTGTCTTGTGCGATCTGTGCGCGTGGCAGTGGCTACCCGGGGGCAGTCTGTGGACATCTGGCTGCACTACTGTTTCCAGCACGACATGTTTTGGCTGCTCCTGTTTCTTACGCTGATCCAATGTCCCATCCTGATCCCCATTGTGCGTGTCCCAATCTGTTTCCCCGACTACCACTTTTACTCGTGCTTTGGTCGCACACAGCTGCTGCGTACCGCCTTTGTAGGCGCGCCACGACGGCGGCTGCTGCTTCTCCGCTCTGACCTCGCTCTGACCTCGCTCTGATCTGGTGTTGCTTCGTGTGCTGTGTTGTGGCGCGCAGAACTTTGTGTATGGCCCCACAGACACCTTAACTGCCAGCGCCAGTGTGGCCAACATCCCTGGCCAGTCGCCGGCGTTATGGGCGCACGTCACCATGACGTGTGTCGTGTCCACCTTCGTGTGGCTCCTCCTGGGCAACTCCATGCGTCGCTTCCGCAAGTACCGCTGGGAGGTTGCATCCAACAGCCCAGAGTTCTCGGCTGTGTTGATCAAGTCCGGCGTCAAACGGGGCGCCACCCGAGACGATCTGTGGACGTGGCTGCAACAAGCGCGGGTGCCCGGCCTGGTGGACGTGCTCGTGGTGGAAGACAAAAGCCGGTACCTCGACGCCTTGAAAAAGTGGCGCACAGCCGTACGCAAGCGCGACCGTGCTGAACGCCTCATGCGGTTGCGGAGGTACGGAGGTCTCCCGTGTTGCCTTCGAATGTGCCCTGGCGGAACGTGCTGCCCCTCCCCACTGCAGGTGTGCTACGCCTGCTGCCAGTACCAGGGTCGTGAACACGACCGCATCACCACGGCCAGCATTGAGATGATGCAAGCGAAGCACCAGCTTGTAGCTGCCATGATGAACTCGGAGCAGGGCTCCTTGCCGCAGCAACAGGTACGCACACCGACTCGCATGCGTTTCGTTCTGTGCTGTGTGTGTGTGGATCGACGTTCGACCGATGGCTGGCTGGATTGGATTGTGGTGGCTGGGTTGTGTGGACTCGTTGCGAGGTGGTGCTGAGGTGGAGGTTGGTGCGTGTGGATGACAGAATTCGGGACGAGCCTTGGTGTTCTTCGCTGACAGCGGGCACGCCGCAAACTTTTACCGGTCTGTGTTGCGACCGTCGCGCCTTGCCGCGCTTGGTGGTGCCGCTGGCGCGCGACGCATTGGCTTGAGTCGTTGGAAGCCACGTCTAGCTGCGGTCCCCGGTGACATTCGTTGGCACGGCATGGCTGTGCCTGGTCACTTCCGCCGGGCTCGAAACTGCTGTATCCAGGTCGTGGTGTGCTTGGTGCTGCTTGCCCTGACGTCTCCCATGGCGGTGTTGACCGCGCTTCAAACGGCTTCGGCGGAGCAGTTCGACACGAAGTTCGACGATAGTGTCACCGCTGCGCTTCAGTGGGTGCAGCGCCTGTCTCCAACGGCGAGCCACGCGCTGTTGCAGTACATTCCGACACTCGTCATCGTGGCGATCAACTCGGTCCTGTTGTTTGTGCTGCACGGCGCTGGTCGATACGCAGAATCACCGTTATCGGGCGTCAGGCGAGAGATCTCCATTCTCACGCCGTCATACATGTACGCACCCGTGCTTTGGTTTCGTTTTTGGTGGACTGCTGCAGCTGTGTCGGTTGATGTGCACATGTGCTCACCGCGTCTACATGTTGTTGGTTTTGTTTTGAACGCCCCTCTTGGTTGGTCACCTGCGCTGCACTACTGGGGGGTGTTCAGCTACTTGACGTTCAATACCCTCGTCGTCCCCACTCTTGTGCTTGGGAGCGTTTCTGCGCTCGTGAAACTCGTGTACACCTCACAAAATGCGCTGGAAATAGCGGGGAAGCTGGTGCTGGACAACTCTGGTGGCGTGTTCTTCATGGCATACATGCTACAGCGAATCTTCATCGGTGGTTTGGCACAAATGTACGTGCCTGTGGCGGGCTTGGGCGGTGCTTGTCTGATGTGTGTGCCGTGGTTACGCCCCCGTGGCTTCCCTTCTTGACTGTCTTTGGTGTGCCTGCAGCTTTCGCCCCGTCGAGTTCCTTTTCCACAAGTGGCTCTCCGCGCGTGCTGTGACCGGGAAAGAGAAAGAGGAGGCGGTCATTCGTTTCCCGTTTGAGTGGGGTACGCAGAATGCCATTCAGCTGAGCGTCTTCACACTTGTGCTTGTCCTGGGCACCATGATGCCGCTGATGCTGCCGTATGGCGTGGCGTACTTTGCCGTCAAACACCTCACCGACAAGTGGGTGCTGAACCACCAACTGGCCGACATGTTTGACGACGTCCACGTGCATCCCACACAACTCGAGGAGTACCACGCCTGGTCGATCGATCAAGAGGAGGAAGTGGCGCGACGTTCCGAGGGCGGATCGGAACTTGCTCGCCCCGGCATCAGCACACGCTCGCGCACGCCGAGCCGTGACAGTGCTGAGTCTCCTTCCCCGCGCCATACCCGGTCCTCCTCGGCTGCGAAGGCTGCAGCTGCTGTTCAGCGCAGGAGCACGCGCCTTCCTCTGGATCCGAGGACACATGGGCCCCTGAGCCATTATGCTGGGCGCATCGCGCACCACACGTACACGCTGGTGCCCTTTTCGCTGATCCTGTACTCGGTAGGATGATGGGAGAGAGGGGGGGAGGGGGGGCGAAGGTGTAACGCAAAGTGTGGTTTTGCTGTTGTGCCGTCTCGAGCAGGTCGCAATGGCCGGGTTCTTTTCATTGCATGGTACCTCGGCGCAGTTCGGGGTACTGGTCGCGGTCGTATTCGTGAACTGCGGTGTGACGTTGGTCTGGCGCTGGAAGGTTGGTTTCGGTGGTCACCCCAGCCCTGTACTAGCCAACACATCACAGTCACCATTCCTGTTTGTCGGTGCAGAACGCCGCCACCTACTATATGCAGTCGTCCGAAACGGTCCGCAACACGACGTCGAGTAGCGAAGATACCACCCCAGGAGCAGATGATAATGGAGATGGGCCGCTAGTGTCTCAGTCTTCCTCTCGCCGTGGGTTGCTGGGCCTTTCGGTTTTTGTTTCCAGTTTTCGGGGCAGCAACTGGTTTGCACAGCGACAGTCGTTGCGCCAGCGGCACCACCGACTGTACTTATCAGCGTACGTAGCACTCCAGAATACCTTGACAGGTGTCCACACGATTGTGTGTTGGACATCCAGCCCTCTACGTCACCCAACCCTCCGTGTATGGATACGTGCGCGCTGTGCGAGTTCTCATCGTGTGTTGCTGTAGGTACCGCCGCGTAGACGCAGACATCAAGTTGGAGCTGCAGCAAGTGATGGCGTCCGCTGACACTGGGCTTCACATTAAGCGTGATCAAGTCCAACTCAGCCGTGTGTAAATTGTAGGAGTCCAGAACAGCAGGACAGGCAGTACATGGGTTATGACAAGTGTTTATGTCATTTGTTCATTGTGGTATATTCGTTATGTGTCGCTGACGTAGTCGTGCGACGTCGTGCGCACCAGCTGACCCCGCAATTTGTGGCTTTGGGGTTCATCTCAAGGTTGCTGTCTTGTCGATAGATTTGTCCACGCTCAACGCACCTCTCCCCCCCATAGCCTGTACCTGGTCACGATGTGCTTCTCACAGTCGTTTTCCTTTTCCTTTGCCGGTCTTGGCCTGTTCGTGGCCTGGTGGATCAACTCCCGCACCAACAACTTCGAGCTGGCCAGTGTACGTGTGTGGTGTGGCTGGGTTGGGGCGGTCTGGCGGTGTTGTTGTGGATGGTACCACTCATGCGACTGGCTGGCATGCGCCGTGGCACCCACCTCCTTGCAGGGTGTGTTCTTCTTCTTCTTGATGGAGTTCTTGCAAGGGCTACAGTACTTCGTGATAGCAGACGATATTGACTCGCCACTGTGTGCCAACATCATCAACAAGATTTTGACCATCCTGGGTTACGCCCACATCTGCCTGCAGGTGTGTTCCTGTTGTTGTGCCTCTTTCTTGTACCTCGTGTCGCAACGCCATCGTACTCACTCCTCCTGTGTCGCACCCTTCCATTGACAGCCGTACTTCTGCCACGTAATCAACGCTTCGCTGGTATGTTGTGGCACAAGCTGCACACTTTCCGATTGCTTCGCTGACCCTTCCCTTGCTGTGCTTTTGTCATGCCGTGCTGTGTGCTGCTTTATCACTGACAGACCAAGAGCCAGAAGTACTTGTGGCAGTACAAGGTTGTGAAGCGCTTGTGCCTCATTGGTGGCTTCACGCTCTTCATGCGTTTTGTTCTGGCCCCGTACCTGCCCGGCAACACCATCACCGGCTACGAATCCACCGAATGGTGCGTTGTGTACCCCCACCCCCACGCTTGCTATCGCACTGTTTGCTTCGCGTTTGGCTGGGCGACGGGGCTGTATGTAACGCCGCATGTGTTCGTTCTCCCCCCAACAGGCTTCGTGGTGAGAAGCTGTGCACGTTCCACGGCAAGTTCCACCTGGCGTGGAGTGTTCCCATGGCGGATGCTACGTACTACGTTCCCGGCGCCGCGATCCACAGCTTCCTGATGTTCGCTCCGTTCTTTGCTCTGTACGAGAAGAAGGGCATGATCATCCAGGGCATCTTCCTGTGGGCTACGGGCCCCATGCTCGCCAGCTTCATCACCGACAACCTCATGGAGCAGGCTTCCATCTGGTGCTTCTTCTCCATCGCGCAGATCTCCACGGTAGGTGCTTACAGTTGCGCTGTGTGTGCTGTGTGCTGTCACCCGTGTGCGTGTTGTTCCTCATCTCCTGTGCGTCGCGAATTCAGATGCTGTTCCTGATCCGTGAGACCTTGATCGTGCACTGGGGCAAGGACAGCTCCCACCGCCAGTCCCTTCTTGACTCTCGTGCCAAGCACAAGGCTGCCAAGGCCGAGGCTGCCAAGAGCTCCTAAACGTGCTGCTGTCGCGGTGCTACATAGTGTGCATGGTGCGACAATCTGATTTATGTCATGCTGGCGGCGAGTCCCCTCGCTATCGTTGGGGGAGTGTCGGGATCGAAGTGTTGGCTTGTTAGTTCGTGAGTTAGTTAGGATAGTGACTCAAGCTTCCAACACGCAGCCGTTGCAGCTCCAGTTTCACATATGTGCGCGACTTACGCGCTTGCTTCAGCTTTCTCGGCTGGTGCCACTAGCCTGGGTAGCACCGTTTCCAGGATGTTGTTGCGTACCAACGCCTGCGCGAAGCCTGTTGTGATTTGTGGTGCCAGTTCGGCCATGCGTGGGGAAGAAAACAAGTTGACGCCGCGGCGGCCTTCTTCGTAGAACCGGCGCTGCTCCATCCACGTCATCATGTCACCCATGCAGAGGAATACAACAGCTTGGAGGTACCTGCATAAACAGCGCCACATCAGCGCCATCCAGACCTCCTGCAACGTCCCATCATACAGCACAACGAACTCTTGGTACGCGACTTCGCTAGTAAGCCTCGCGGCATCTTCTTCCGGAAAGCCGGGTTGGCTGATCAAAGCAGCACGGTACTCTTCCACGAGCTCACGCTCCACGTCCTTGGCCAAGCACTCGTCGTGGTTCAAGTTGAACACAATAAATTGAGCCACCTCAGCCATGTTCCACCCAGCCCCATACCTGTCCACAAGGCAAGGCGTCAGCACGACAGCTAAGCCCATCACACAGCAAGCACAAACTCACTGCTGCCAGTCCAAAAACAACACCTCGTCCGGCCCCAAAATCATGTTGTCGAGTCGAGCGTCCTGGTGGATCATGGTGTTGACTCGCGGCAAGGTATCTGCCACCAGTGCAACAAACTTGTCCGCCGCTTGACGGTGGATTTCGAAAGCTTCACGAGGGATGCTATTCGGCACGATTGGTGCAGCTCCGTCCTCTGAAGGCTTCAACAAGAAGGCAACGTTTTCTGCGGCAGATGCCAAAGCGGCTTGAATGTGTGGCCATTCCTCCTTTTCCGCAAACATCGAGCGAATTGAACGAGGCTGAAGAAGGCTGTGGCAAAGCGGTGCTCTTGAGTCGGTACGCAACGCAGCGCAACGCAAAACCAAGGAATGCATCACAACCTTCCCCCTGGGTGACGTACTCAAGGTCAAGCTCTTCCGACTTCCAAAAGCGGGCGTGCAGAGCAGCCAATGACGAAATGATGAGAGAAGCTTGGGCGCGGCTGCACCCCTTCAATTGGTTGCCAACATGGCGAGTGGGGTTGCTCTCATCCATCAGGACGATTACCGTCGGTGCAACATGCACACACCTAGGTAGCTTGACCACAGGAGACACCTTGTCTGCGAGCGTGGTGTAAAACTGTACTTCTTGTTGAAAGGACACCTGCAACGCTGCACGAGGCATGGAGGCGCCGTGAGGTCCAACTCCCAAGGTCGTCACCGGAGCAACGTACATTCTTTTCGCTCGTCATCGTGACCATATGCAAACTGCACACGTTCATGCATGAGTCACAGCACAAGAAGAGAACCGCATAGACTGTGCCACCAGGGCATCTGGCATAACGTACCTTCGTGAAAAGGTCAACCTCGGTGGTTGGAGTCTTCGCACCCGAACTCGTGGCGGAATCCGGCCTGTCAGCCTCCTCCAGAACCACCTTGACGCGCACCATGTCTGACGCAAAACCTGCAACCTCGCCAACGGGCTTCACATCGAATGATTTCACCCGCCCCCAATACGCGTTCAACACCCGCTTCAGCCAAGCATGCGTGATTTCAGAAGCACGGCTCGGATCGCTGCTCTTGCTTTCATCCGTGCTGGTACTGCTGGCTGTCACGCCGTCCGTCGGCACATCGCCCGTCGACACACTTGCATGTTCAGATGCCATGATAAAGGCGTGCTGGTGGTTGGGGTGAGGCTCACAGGGTCAGGATCCGGGTGGCAAACAGTGTGGGGTACCTTGAGCTTGGCGGTTGGCGCAGGTTGGCGCAAATCGCGTCGCGAAACTATTCGATCTTCCCCAAAACTATTCGAACGTTCCCCCTTCCGGGCCAGGCTCCCCACGCACCGACAGGTGCAATCCTGCTGCACTTGCTGTGGTGAGCTGAGCTGCGTTGGACATGAAATCCGGTGACGTCATTGGATCCGAGGTTCATTTTGATGCTGGGCCCAAGTTTGTGCCAACAGGTGAAGTAGTTGCGCCGGCCACGGCCTCAGTTGGTGCGCCAGTGGTCTACCAGAGTGCAACGCATGATGGACGCACCAATCAAGGTGCCCACGCCCGGTTGATTGGTTCCGCTCCCCATTTCGCAGCGACCACTGCCAGTGTGGGTGTGGGTGAAACAACCGGCTTGCCTTGTGTCGGCCAGGCTGTGTCTTTTGGCGGCAGCGCCGTGCAAGCTGTGGGCTTCGCGCGCTTCCCTGCTGCTTCGAATGCCCCCCGTGACAACCCCTCGGCGCCAGCCACAGCGCAGTCCAACGGTCAGCCGAGCGCAACAATAGAAGCACCGCCACGCCCACCACGTCGCTCCGTAGTCCCTTCTGCCAACTCGCCGTTGCCACCACCAAGGACCGCCACTCCGAGCCACGTTGATGCTGCGGTGTCACACCATGCGTCGCTTCCCTCCAGGCCAAGCACACGAACAGTGCCTGCCACCACAGCGACGAACACAACATCGCCGATGCAGGCCCCACCCAGTGCCCCGCCCCCGGTGACGCGATACCGGCCTCATCCCAGCCCTGGCACTGCCACCGCCACAGGCATGGCCATCTCCACAGGCGTTGCCACCACCACAGGCACTGTTGCCACCACCACAGGCACTGTTGCGGCGGCAAGACCTTACCCCACAGCTGCTGTCCCTTGTGTAGACCACCTGGACACTCATCGTGATGGCACGCACCCAGCATCCTCTGTTGGGCCACATCCACACGCTGCTGTGCCGGATGGAAGTAGCCTCGGGCCGCCACACGCGCGTGTCTCGAAGGCCACAGTGGCCGTGCCTGCAGCCAGTCACAACCGCCCTGGCGCGTCCGGTGCGGGTGCGGCGCACCGCCCCGCTCCCAGCGCTGCTGCCGGGGTGACTGAGTTTGGCGAGGCTGTGTTTCACGAACTTCTGGCCCCTGTACGTCTGTCTCTCCATGGTTGGCTCAAGCGCACCTGTACCCCCCGCCCCCCATACGTTGCTCACACCTTTTGTGCACTTTGTGTCGTGTATCGCGTGTGTACAGGCGCGCCAACTGGACGCACTTGCTGCTCATATCAACGATGTGGTCGCGGGAAACACTCCAGAGGCTCGCCAGCGGGCCAAGGAACGAGCCGCTGCCCGTGCCAAGCGCGTCGCCGACCGGGCTGCTCGAAAGGCGCAAGCCGCGGCACGGCGAGCCCAGCGACGCGCAGACAGGGCTGCCGGCATCTACCATCACCATGACAATGACAACGCCAACACTACGGGCGATGATAGTGAATCGGAAGGAGAGGGTTGCCCAGAGGAGGAGGGGGAGGAGGGTGGCGATGGCGATGACGAAGATGACAAGGGTGCCATTTACGACGACGGCCTTCGAGGATGAGAAGAAGCCCTCTTCCACCAAAGCAGACTTGCTTGCCCCTAGCGTTGAGTTTGCTTTTACCCGCTTTGGTTCCATCGTCCCCACCACATGGTTGATAGACGTGTTTTTCTCTCCATCAAAGGACAAGGTGGTAGGCGGGGGTAATGTGATGTGTGAATATGACGTGACAAATGAGGTTCTCGCAGCGGAACGATCTGCGCGCATGGCGTGGCTGTTCGTCGCTTGGGCACTTCCCTGCTGCACACTGTCGCTCGTCGCCCAAGCAGGAACTTGGTTCAACCCTGGTTGCATACGCCAGCTTTGCCATGCTCTGCCACGGATTTAGAACGTAGGGGGTGTGGACCGTTGTTTGCTGCCTCCTTGCCGTGCTTCTGTGCGTCTGTGCGTGAGGGGCGTCACACAAACATGGCGAACAACTATGCCTGTCTACCACCGAAGCATGTCATGGAGCGGATGATAGCTGGCGAAGATCGCGCATCTCCCTCAACTCTTCCTGCTGGGCATGCCTCTGGATCCAGTCGCAAGTGGTACCGGCCGCTGTCGGAGTGCTTGTCTACTTGCTCTGCCGTCGCAGCGCTGCTGCAATCCACGGGGTTGGTGGCCGAAGTGTCGGAGTTGATCACTGCCGTAACCGACCTCCAAGTAGTGTGTGAGCAACTGCAAGGCATGCTGGCCTCGCGAACACAGCTTCCAGATGGTCATGAGTTGCAGGTGCTCCAGTTTGCAAAGGTACGAAGCCGTGGTGCTGTGTCCTCGCGAGCTTTTTGTAGCAGAGTGTGAGAGTCCTTCCGACCCTCACCTGTCATCCCCCACAGCACGCAGTTGAATCCATGATGATAACATTGAAAAAATGGGAAGCTAGTGACACACTTCGAGCGAAGCTGCAGGAACCCCGCACTCGGTTGCCACTTGATGGTGTGAACGCGCGTGTGAACGCTTTCGCATGCCAACTCCGCGCGGTGTTTCGTTTGAAGAAAAGCTCCTTCTCCCCTGAGTCAGTGATCCCCGAGGGCGATGCGTTGAGGTTTTGGATCATGAACTTTGGTCACAAGGTGCGCGTGTGCAGGCGTCGTTTGCACTCAGGTGGCGGGGGTGGCTCTGCTGACTCGGTAGCGAATGTCGGAACAGCACATGGCCAAGTGGGTGGCTTTTGAGGCTGCCGTTGGAACAGCATTGGGTCGCGCTGTAACGATTGACGAGTGCCGCCATTTGAAGATGGCACTTGATGCGGCGGACTCGGGGCACATCACTGCACACAAGTTTGGCGCACTCGTACAAGGCTTTGGGCCGACAGTGCGAGAAGCAGTGGAACAGGTACGCTTTGAATGCATGCGTGCGCCTGTATTCCATCCGTCACACACATGCGCACACACACACACACACACACACTCACACACATCTTTGTGTTCTGTCTCGGTGTTTGTCCCACCGCTGCTGCCGTGTCTCAGCTGTCGAGTGCACTGAGCCAGACGTGGTTCCATGGCTTCACCTCGTACAATGAAAGCATGAACCTTCTGCGTGGCGCACGCCCTGGGACGTTTCTGATCCGCTTCTCGCAGTCAAGCCCCTGCGCGTTTGCCCTTGTGGTTGTGGTTGGCGCGAGTGACGTGCAACAGTATCTCATCGAACCTCGGCCCCGGGGTGGCTTCACCCTGGGGACCATGCAACTCAATTCCATGACGGGTACGCGCTTTCTCCATGACGTGTGGCGCGCGTGTGTGTGTATGTGTGTGTTCCACGCCCCGTTTGGAGCTGACCCCCTGTTGTTGTTGTTGCTGTTGCTGCTGCTGCTGCTGCTGCTGCTGCTGTTGTTGTTGTTGTTGGGGTCGCAGAACTCGTGGAAAGAAACCGGACGTGGCTAAAGTACCCTGCTCCCAACGAGCTCAGCCGTTGCCATTTCTTCCATGGCTTTCTGACATTCCCAGAAACGACAGAGTTGTTGCGCGGGCACCCGGCTGGGACCTTTTTGTTGAGATTCAGCCACAGCCAACCCGGGTGCGTACGAAGCTTGGTGTGTGTTTGTGGAGTCGTTCTCTGCTTCGTCTTATGGTTGTGGCTTTTCAGGTCGCTGGTCGTCGCATTAATCAACGCTCGCAACGAGGTTCAACAGTCACTGGTTCATACCCAGCCCGACAAAGGTGGCTACTGCGTCGGTTCGGAAACGTATCGCACCATCGAGGAGTGCGTAGCGTAGCGTGGTCTGCGGCAACGTGTGTTGCTTTCTTGCTTTTGGTTCTTACCACGGTCTTGTCTGCTTCCTCCCAGGTTGATTCGCGCGAACAGTGACAAGCTGCAGACGCCACTGAATGCGGCGATGTACACCCCTGCCGCCTCCCCAGCGGAGCCGCCCAAAACCCTGAAGCTGGTTCCACACGTTGGCCAGACCCACGCGGTGGTAGGAAGAGGCGCCGCCGGGGTTGCCGGATCAGGCGTGGGTGCAGCGTCGACACCCGGTGGCATGCCGGCGAGCATGATGGCAGCAGGGCTGTCCACACATGGCGCTGGAGCTGGTGTCGCGGTGGAGCCTGCAACCCCAGAACTACCCTCCCCGATGGCGTCACCGCAGTACCCCCACCACCATGGCCAAGGCACAGGCGCAGGCGCAGGTGCAGGCCCAGGTGCAGGTACTGGCACAGGTCTTGGCGCACAAGGGCGTCCGAACAGTGCAAGGCGCGCAGCGTCTTCCGCAGCACCGACACCGCCCCCGCCAGTGCCCACACAAACTCGGTTCCGGGAGGACACGGACGGGTCAGCAGGCGTGCTTCCGACTCCGCAGTTCTGGGCGAACATGCAACAACAACAACAACAACAACAACAGCAGCAGCAGCAGCAACAACAGCAACGGCAGCACAGTGGAGGCAGGGGTGGCAGAAGCAGAGGAGGCGGCGAGGGCATGGGTGTCGAGCGCCAGCGAAGTGATGAGGACCGTGCCAACCCGGGCTTCTCGCCTCGCGCCACACAGCAAATCCCCGCCGCCGTGACC
>Ga0213833_1001963_pt1 | contig 13929 bp, 19 predicted proteins | sample SWATP21_FD_160575 | JGI IMG/M metagenome (GOLD analysis project Ga0213833, IMG submission 160575) | Coastal seawater microbial communities from Marineland, Florida, United States - SWA TP2 #1 | ecosystem: Environmental > Aquatic > Marine > Coastal | place: USA: Florida | collected 2016-08-14
ACAGACACAGACACAGACACAGACACAGACACAGACACAGACACAGACACAGACACAGACACAGACACAGACACAGACACAGACACAGACACAAACACAAACACAGACACAGACACAGACACAGACACAGACACAGACACAGACACAGACACAGATACAGACACAGACACAGACACAGATACAGACACAGACACAGACACAGACACAGACACAGACACAGACACAAACACAAACACAGACACAGACACAGACACAAACACAAACACAGACACAGGGGAACTGGGTGGGTGAGAGGAACCTACGCACACTGGATAGGCATCCGCTCGAATGAAAAACGAGGGATCGAACGCAAAGGCTTGTGAGGGAGGTTGTTGCGGTGGTGGAAACGGGGTCGGGTTGAACATGGGCCCCGGCTGTGACGCCATGCTTCCCATCGACATGTGGTGTTGGTGGCTGGGGTGCACTCCTTGCGGTGTCACAGCCACAGGCGGCAACGACTGCTGCTGTTGATGCTGCTGCTGATGCGGTGACACGGGCGTCATCTCAATTGACTGAGTGACGGTACTTCGCGAGTTCGACGCGGCAGGCAGGTCCTGCGCTGGAGGTGTTGGCATGCCTCCCATGTGCTCGTATCCTGCTTCTCCACTGCGATCTTGCAGTGACTGTGCCACAGCAGCAACACCCTGCCCGAACAAGCACGTACTCCCCACACACGCGTGAACATGAACTCAATCGCAGGCACGCCCAGCTGGGTTCACGTCACGCACAGGCTCAATGGAGTTGCGGCGGCGAGTGTGGTGAGACTTCACATGAGCAGCGATGTAGTGCTCCGTGAGTTCCTGTTCCAACCGCTGCCTGTCCCACCCCGTAGTATCCATCCCGAGCTCCGTTGCGTGCTCACGCATCACGTCGTCAGAAAACCGCCGCTGAGCCGAGCCATACCAACAATGGACACACCAGCCAAACCCAAGCGCAGCCCGGCGTCAGCCCTTGCACTGTGGCACCCCAACGAGAGCCCACACGTGTCACGTCACATATGGCTTCAACGTACAAGCATGGCAGCAATATGTGACGCCGACTGTTCCAACCGAGCGCTGCGTTGTGGCGCCAACCTGCGAGACGACGACCTCGAACTCCGCGACCGGTTAAGACGACGGGTGGACGGTGGTCTTGCCCTTCCCTGAGCACGGGTGGAGGGTGGTCTCGCTCTACCCGGTACACGCCCATGCTCCGCTGCACTGCTGCCTCCGCTGGAGGGGGAAGGAGGGTACGCTTGCGCGTGGGCGTGCGTCATGGACGGCAGCGAGTGCGTCGGCGTAAGGCCCGGGGATGGCGAGGGGTACGGAAGCGCTGTGGCAACAACAGAAGCAACGGGTAGAGTGGGGAGTGAAGCGGGTCTAGACAGGTGCGGCGGCGCGGTTGTGGCTGAAGGGTAGGCCGGGTGCGCAGGCACTGTGCGGGTATGGGGGTGGGCGTGCTGGTAGACTGGGTTGTGCCCACCGGCCGAATCTGCGTGTTGGGGGAAGTGTGCCGGCGCAGATGCAATTGGTGGAGCCTGTTCTTGTGAGTACGTCGCCGGGAACAGCAAGTAGGTCTCCCCACGAGTCTCCACCTCCATCGCGAGTGCTTTCACTGGTGGCACACATGGACAACCAACGAGGTGGTTGGTCAGTCCAGCGCTGCAACGCAGGAGACAAGCTACACAGTCCACCATGCCATCCTCTTCGTCCACATGTCCAAAGGAAGTGCCGTTGCGAAGAAATTGCCACGGAAACTACTCACCTAGTTCATCCATGTCCGTGTCTCTTGTCAACACTAGCCCGTATCGTTGCGTGAGGATGACAAGCTGCTCAGGCGGCATGGCAGCCAACGCTGCGAAAGTGTCCATGGCGACCACACCCCAGTGCTATATCGTAAGCATGCGCTCAATCCCAGACTTTTGAGCCGCGCAATACAGCGCGGGTGGCCGCACAACCTGATGTCCAACCACAACCCGGATCGTAGAACGTCACATGCAACAATCGCCAAACGTCGAAATTTATGCTCACACAACATAAAACATGAGCCTTCCCCTCGCAGCGAGTGCAACTTGAAGTTGTCGCCTACAGCCACAGGCTCGCGATGGTGGTTTTCGAGCGTATCTTTTGGAAGAACTCGCCCACGAGGAAGTTGTCGAGGCGGGCGGCGGCCGGCATCACACCATCGAACGTCTTCACGTCTGCGCAGCGCGCCAGTGCCTCGCAGAACATGTTGAAGTCAAGCTTGTGGCGGAGCGGGTCCCCAATGAAGCCGGCGTGGGACACGACCACGCGCGCAGCTTCCTCGAGCGTCAGGATGCGTTCGTCAGTGATCGAGAGTGACTGTGACCAAGAACAAGAACAAAAAAATGAAGGGTGGCAATGGGTGAGTGGCAACAGTCCTCGCACGCACGAACCGAACGGCACGGGCACTCTGCAACACAGGAAAACGGGCGCACGCACCTTGAGCATGTACAGAAACTCTCGGATGTCCATGTGTCGATGAGAGCCGCGATCAGCGGCGGCAAAGTAGAAGAACACCTTTCGTAGTCTTGGTCGATAGGAAGCGAGCACTTGCAGCACGGGTGCCCAGGAGGCACTTTGCATTTCCGCTGCCACAACTGCCTTCGAGGTTCCAGTGGTGTCCACACCGGAACCGTCCACTCCTAGCGCACTCAGCAACGCGTTGGACAGCAAGTGACGTTCCAAGGCAAACTGCACCCCGGGTTTCGCAACAAAAGTGAGGAACATGTGCAGCGGATGCCATCAGAGAAGCGCGAATGTGGGTACGGTCTGCGCGTACCTTTAGCCTTCGTCCAGTTCCAGACACCACAAACTCGTCGTCCAACCCGCTTCCCCCCCGCTTCTTCCCCCCACCAATGTGGGACAGCTGTGCGAATCGAGACATACCCGACGTTTCTGACTTGGGCGTACGGGCACCCACGACGCGAACCCGAGCTCCCGAAGGCGGGGGTTGCGGTCGATACCTCGCCACAGCGAGCCGAACAATGGCTTCAATGAACTGGTGCAGGCAGCAGCGGACACAGGCGCAGACACAGGCGCAGGCACAACAGCACGCCAAGTCGCAGATACCGGCCGCACACAAAACGCAGCACACAACAGCGGCGTCACGCCAGGATGATGCTCCAAGCGTACATATACACGCCACCACGAGTAGACAGCGCATGGCGACACACACACACACACACACACACGCACGCACGCACACCCACACACACACACACACACCTTCGGGAACAGAGCAGTGGCAATGCCCGCCGTTGCTTCTTCTGTTGCCCGTGCGCTGACGCCAGCTGCCAGCTGCGAGGATGCAGTGGCCCCACCACCCCCACTGCCAGTTGTCTTGCTGCGGTCCGCAGCAGCCGCAGAAGGTGGATGGGAGGATGTCGGGCGTCGGGGCGTGAGTGGCATGGAGGGAAAACTGGTTGGGAAAGCACGAGACAGCGTTGTGGCAGTCTGGAAGTCGTACTGGCCGCGGGGCGTGTGCCGATTCGTGGCTATGGGAGAGGGAAGTGCAGAAAACAGTGTGGGGCCGTACGATGCCGTCGAGGTTCCGTTGGATGAAGACGTGCGTCGGCGAGTCACCTGAGAAGTTGGGTGTGAGGTCGGACAAGCATGATCCGGGAGGGTGACAGCGAGTCAGTCGGGGTTCACGTTACACAGTGCAGACCACGTACTTCACCCACAGCGCGAAGACTCTCCGTCCACGCTGATTGAACAGCTTGGCGGTTGAACGTGCGTGTGACCAAACCACAGTCCACGCAAAACTGCCAAAACTGCTGGTCATTCATCAACACCTTGTTGCTGCCAGATGTGACACGAAAAGCCGTACAAGTGAGGGGAGAAACTCACCTTCCAAAAACAACTCGCACAGTGCGTCCAAACCACAACACGCACACATACACGCGGGCGCCCTTCACCCAGCACAGTACAATCGTAAGTCAAGCCGGCTGCCACTTGATTCTTACCTCCACGTTTTGAGTGTCGAAGTGCCTCGCGTGGGAGACGTGTGGCTGGCGCTGCTTGCACGCCTGTGCGCATGGGCTGCACTGTTGCGCCACGTTTGATTGCAGTACTTGGCAAAGAGTTGCCGCAGAAGGTCTCGGAACTCTAGAATGACGCCCACTACTGCTTCACGCTCGGCGTCCTAAACAAACAGCCCAAAAACGCACCGCACACGCGCCCACATCAGCCCACCCCAGGCGTGGAGACGTTTCATACGTTGGCCCCGACACTCTATCAATGGCATGAATGACGTCACCCACGCACCATGTCGATGTTGACACGAAGGGATCGATAATGCTGCGACTCGTCGTCCATGATGGCGTCAAAGTTGCACAATGCGCCAACCCTTTGCAGCACACTGAAAAGACACCGCCGTGAATTGCCAGGAGATGCTAGGACATACACACGAACTGCTGCACCGACACACGAACACACAAAGACGACGCACCACGCCACATCCACGTCTTTGATGCCGTTGCTGGCATTCACTTCTCCTGCGCGCTGCACCTGGGTCCCTGACACTGTGGAAGGTCGTGTTGGGCCAACGCCACTCTCCGACTGCGCAGCCAAGCACGCCATGGCAACAACATCAGTGTGTGACACCAAAACCAAAACCAAGGGAAGGCAAGGCATACATCAACCAACAGAAGCAACAACAGGGGACACAATGGGTGCGAAAAATGGTGGTGCGGTGGGCTGAGCTGTGAGTGACTTAAAAGTGAGTAAGTCGCACGCACCGAAGGCACCGAGTAGGGTCCGGACGCGGTATGTGAGAACGACGGGCAGTACTGGTGCCAGCCTAGACGCAATCCCCGCAAACTATCATAGAAACCCCGTCGCATCACCTGTGTTGTTGCATGGCAAGAAGGGTGAGTGACACTGCGCATTGTGAAGGAGGGAGCGCCGCATCGATGTTGTCGACAGAGACGCTGCTTCCCAACAAGCATGCAGCGTACCTCGTCGTGGGGGTTGCGCTCCAACGCCACCATGAAGGCATGTGACGCATCTGCATACTGCTTCAACTGCAACAATGCCTCGCCTTTCTTGATCAACGCGCGGGGAGCAAACGGTTGCAGGGACAGTGCCATGTCACTGTCTTCCACAGCTTGTGCATAGTTCCCAAGTTTCGCCCACGCGGACGCGCGATGGAGCAGCAGAGACACCTGGGGATGACACACGTGAGTTGTTCTCCACGTACAACATGACAGTGGCACGTGCGTATGCACAACACGGACACACAGACACACGGACACACACAAACACACACACAAACACACACACGCATACACACACACCTGCTCCTTCGTAGAAGCTTCATCGGAACTCGGAGCAGACTGGCCCAACATCAACGCTTCCGAGAACCATTTGGTGCTCTCGCCGTACCGCCCGGCGTTAAACGCGCGCGTACCCCGCCGTTTGGCTTCATGAAGGGATTGCTTCACTGCTTTTCGGAAGGGCTGCGCAATAGAGCAGAAACAGACCATAGCAACAACACAGCCCAAGAACGACAACACACACACACACACACACACACACACACATACACACACACACACACACACACACACCGCCGCCGCCGCCGCCGCCGCCGCCACCGTTAGTTGTCGCTAGCACGTGCGCGCCTTCCCCGACATGTTTTGCGCGGAGGCACACGACACTACAAAGACATTGCCCCCACCCCGTGCGCCTCCAACCCCACGATCACGACGCACAGCTAGATGGGCTTCGTTGCGCGCCCGATTCTGTTTACTGGTGCGACCACCAGCAGCCACCGACGGCAGCACAGTGCCGCGGCCCGCCGCCGATGTGTGAGTCGGTGCCCGAGCTTGGTTGCTCTTGGCACCTGCGGCAGCGGACCCACCCATGGCAGACGCGAGCAGCTGTGCGCCGGTGGGGATGGCGGGCGACGCCCCCCCTGCCGCCACTGCGTCTGGCCCATGTTGGGTCTGGTGCTGACCCAGTCGCGCGGTGGTGCCGGCGGAGGCATTGGAGGCCACAAGCGTGCGCGAGCGCAGGCGTTTGGCGGACACGGTGCGACTGCGGCGAGGAACCCGCCCGCCTGAGGGTTTGCTGGGGGGCCGTGGTGTTAACGACTCCATGCTGCCGCCTGCTGAGCTGAACCGAGCTGGCTGTTTGGCGACAACTTACCCCGCACCACGGCGGGTTGCCATGTACGAGCGAACGCACCCGCTCCAACGAGACAACGGCCGGCACGCCTGGGCGCCTTGCCCGTACAACCACACGTCGTCGTGTGTTAGCTCGCCTCGCAGGTGAATACTTGGCCCTGTTGGGGCTCGGGGGAGGCGCAGCGTCGAGCCACAGCGCGGTTTGGCGGGAGCGATGGCAGCGCTGTCAACGGGCACTCGAGACATGATGGGTAATTTCGAATTTATTCCGGCTGACACGCGGGAAGAAAAACGCGAATCCCTGCGATGCGGTCTGGCGCGGCTCGGGCGAGCCACGGCATGTTTGTTTCCTGATTCAATGGTGTAGCATGGATACCACCGCTTGGTCCCGTCCGCACGGCGGGCTGCCCTCACCCAGAGAGTACCCACGCCTCAAGTGGTACCTGCAGGACAGCCACTACGCACAGCACCCGCGGCCACAGCGCCCCAAAACAAGCGCGGCGGCTGTGCACGCCGACCAAGCCCCGGCGGCGGCCGCTTCGTCCAAACAAGAGAAGCGCATCGGTAGAACCAGTGCCCCAGGTCCCCTCCACAGCAGCCTTGATGGGGCCGCTGCAGCCCAGTTGCCAGCCGGCAGGCCGTTTGGGAGTGGTGCAGTGCCCCACCCTGCCCCACCTGCTGCCGCGCCCAGCCAAGCCCCACTTGCCGCCGCTCCGGTCCCACCACCAGCCAGTGTGGTTGGTCCTCCTCCTCCGGGTATCACCGCCGTGCGCACGGGCGTAGATGTCAGCATTGTGGCCGTCAGCGACGAGCCGGCCGCGGCAGCGGTCGGACGCCCTGCACCCCGCGACTCGGGACCTCCGGCAGCGCCAACGACACAACCCGGCGCCGGCAAGGGGTTGGGCCGTGCCACCACAGCTACATGCATGCCTGTGCCGCACGTCGCCATGGCCGCGCACCTCCCTGCTCGGAGTCGAGCCGCCGCCGCGACCACCTCCGATGCTAGGCCGCAACACCCAACTGCCCCCGAAACGCTCCCAGGCATCACGGGAGGAACGCCTTCGACCTCTGTGCCCACGGGCGTGGACGTGAGCGTTGTGGTGCTACGTCCTGGCGCACGGGACTCCCTTGATGGACTCGGACAGGACCTGGTGGGAGCAGCCCACGGCACTTCTGGGTTGGTGGTGTCCCGTGCGCATCATGCAGACGCGGCACCACAATCATCAGTAGCAGGGCGCAAGCAACTGCAGCCCGAAGAGCCGCTGCGCCCTTCTGAGACGTATGAGGATGTGCTGCACCAAGCCCGTGGCCTCGATACAGAACTGCACAAAAGCTTGAAGCTGTTTTCGAGTTTTGCGAAGGGGGTCACAGCCAAGGCGCTGCGTAGGCACTCGGAGCTTTCTGCGCACTTGCACTCGTCAGAGTTCGTGCAGGCGGTGATTTTTCGTGCAGACAAGCGGTGCCGCGAGTATCGCAGGTCGCAAGCGGTCACGTTGCGAGTGCAACCGCCCCCTCAAGTGCAACACCAACACGGTCAACGCGTTGTAGCTGCACAGCCACACAGCGCCCACGGAGTGACCGACAGAGAACAACACGGCGCCGCGCCTGCTGAGGCTGGAGCTCACCAGGTTGGTGCTGTGCTCCGGCGTGATACCATGGAATCCCCGTCGAGAACGGAAGGTGGTCATGGTACACGGGCCTTCACCACTGGGCAGGCTGGTGGTGGTGAGCACGTTCATGTCACACCCACCACCAGTGATGGCAGTCCCAGGCCCAGTCCCAATCCCAACCCCGTTCCCAACCCCGCTGGGGGTCACGACCGAGTGAGAGTCAATGATGTGGTTGGCGTCGTTGGCAGTGGCGGCGGCGGCGGTGGTGGTGGTGGTGGTAGTAGCGGTGGTGGCACCATGGGCTTCACGCAACCTGGCGATGGCTCTGTGTCCGGAGCGGCCGCCAGTGCGATCAGGCATGAGATGGGCAGAGCGACGAGTGTGGTTGCTGCTAGCGCCGTTGACGCCACTGTTTCCAGCAATGCAGAACGGGCGAGCGTCCGTGGAGTCATCGATGGCGGAGAAGCGCGATGCGACAGCGCTGCGTCTCGTCCAGAACAGGGCATCAGCATGGCTGTTGATCAACATGTTTTCATTGGTGAGTCTGATCGCAGCCGTACGGGTGCCAGCAATGAGAACCAAGGTGGCGCTCGTGGAGACAAGGATGGTAGCAGAGCTTCGACTCTGCAGCTCGAAGAAGGCACAACAAGTAGCCGTGGTGCCCAGCAAGTTGCCGACAGGGAACGCAGTGCGGTGGCCACTGGTCGGAATGTGACTGCTGACCCATCCCGCCGCCGTGCTTTCTCCTCAGGTGATACCACCCAGGTCACAGCCGAAGCTACGCTTGCTGTCGCCGACACTACTGATGGCAGTGGCGCTGGTGCTGCTTCGAGTGCAGCCGCTAGTGCTGCACCGAACGATTACGCGCTTGGTAATGCAGTCGGTGCTGGTACCGGTGCTGGGACGCCTGCCGTTGACAGCGTGAATCCCAGCGATGCGAGCCAAGACAGCGAAGCACACGGTGGTGTTGGTGCAACGGAGTCGATATCACGCGCACGCCGGCGCGGTACACATGATCCAAGCCTACATACGCGGCCCCGGCTCCTCAGGTTTGAAGTGCTGCGCAACAAACCCAAGCACCCACCCATGGTGGTGGACGTGCATGTATCGACCAAGGAGTTAGACAAGCGGTTTGAGGAGTACGAGCGCCAGCGACGACAAGATCGCCGCCGCGGTAGTGCGCGAACTGCGTCTGGTGAACCGGCGGACGTCGTGCTTGATCCCCCCATCTCCATTGCAGGAAGACCGCGCCACACAGATCCCATGGTGCTGGAGCTGAATTCTGAACACTCTTTCCAAGACGTACCTGTGTGATGTTGTTGCCCCCTGCCTGTGTCACGAGCGTTGGTTGTGTTGTGTTGTGTTGTTGTTGTGCTGTGCAACGGCCGTTGGTGTCGGGCGGCGCCATGTGAAAAAGCAGCTTGAGTATTGTTACCACAGCCACCACCTGCGCTCCGTCTTCATTTTCTTCCACAGCTTGTCAACCTCTGCCTCTAAGTCTTCAAGCGTGCCGCTGTTGTTGAGGACGTGGTGACTTCGACGCTCTCGCGCTTCTGAGGTCATCTGTGCCGCCACTTTCTGTCGCGCAGCGGCAAGGGGCACCCCATCCCGCTCCATGATTCGACGGAGCTGCGTCTGCTCGTCAACGTGGACCGCAACGATGCACGAGCACGCGATGCGTGCCACAAGAGTCCCGTGATCCAATAGCAACGGCGCGTCGATGATGCTGCCATCAGCCAGCCAATCCCATGTCCCCACCCAATGACCGCGGCAACCAACAATCATAGCACAAGAAGGGGGTGAGTTGCACGGCCTGCATTCCACTACAGCAAACACAGCAACAATCCCCAACCGCGCCCCACTGTGTCTGGCAATCACAACGTACACTGGTACACGGCGCACAAGGCGGTGCCACAGCAGGTCCCACAGCATCCGTTTGGCGATGCGGCTGTGGGTGATCGCGTTGAGTTTGCGGCGAGCGGCGGCGTCAGAGAAAATGATGTCGCCAAGCGCCTTCCTGTCCAATCCACGGGTTCCATCACGAAGCACCACGCGGTTCCCAAACGTGGCAACAATCTCTTTGTAGCCAGGCGTGTCCACGGCCACAACGTCTCGCGCGATGGCGTCAGCGTCGACGATCACTGCACCACGACGGCGCAGCAGCATCGACACGGTGCTTTTCCCACTCCCAATGCCGCCGGTGAGTCCAATGCCACTGAATCTGGACGCACAGTATGCAACCACGAGGGAGGACAACTCGATCACCCAAAACGCGACACTATCTGAGCCGATCGCCACATCCATCGACGCCCAGCTCAGCCACAAGCACCCAAAAGCAGCCACAAGGCGCAAAACCGAGCGTCCATGAGGTTTCGACGCGCCCCACCACGCCACACCCACCACTGCCATTTGCAGCGCGCCAGACAAGGCCACCAGAAACGCCAGCATGGTGACAGCCCGCTGTGAGTCGCACCGTGTGACACTCGCCGGGTGGCGTTGTTTGTTGGGTTATTTTGGCGTGACGCTTCCATCACATGTGAGGCTCGATGGTTGTTGATCAGCACTGCTGCCGCTTGGGAACACAGGCTGTGAGTGGCACGTGCTGCTGGAGTGGCACCATGTCGGACGATAATTTGTCAGACAATGATGGTGGTGGGGCGTTTGGTGACTCGGACAACGACGGCGTGGGGTCAGACGGTGGCATGTTCGGCGCTGACGATGGTGAAGTGGGTTCCGGCGGTGGTGCGGACACCGGCCGTGGCGGCGAAGACGACGCTGCAGCCCCAGCTGCTGCCACACACGATGACAAGGATAGGTATGCGATGCTTTCTGCTTCCGAAAGTGAAGGCGAGGAGGACGATGGGCTTGGGCTGGGTGATGGCGCCGGCGACGGGTATGCGGCAGGGGAAGAGGATGGTGTGCTGGCCTATGCTGACACGCCAAACTCGCTGAAGAAGCTCCGTGCGTGCCTGAACTGCCATCTGATCAAGACACAGCAACAGGTGGGTTGTTTTCTTGGTTGATGTGGTTTGCTCTTTCTCTGTGCTGTGGTGCCCTGTGATCGCTGCCTCGTCTAATCTCTATTGTGCTGTGTGTGGCTGGCTGTTCCGGCGTCTTTGTGTTGTTCAGTTCAAGAATGACGGCTGTGATAACTGTGTGGAGTTTGAGCTCCACAAAAGCATGCAGCGCGTGAATGCGTTCACATCACCACATTTCGCAGGGTACATGTGGGGTCGTTTGGGCTGCCTTCGGTTGTCGTGCTCACCTACATTCACACTGCTCTGTTCCAGCATGACGTCATTGATGCAGCCAAGCGCGAGTTGGGTTGGACGATACAAACAATTGAGTACGCACATGTAGGGGCTGTTCTTTCCACACTTCCCCCGTCACCTTCGCTGTGTGTCCGTGTTGCTGTGTGTCGTTGTCAGGTTCGCGTCGGCGAGGCTGCTACGCGTTGTCAGTTTCCGGAACCATGCCCGACCCAAGAGAGTTCCAAGGAGTTTCGTTCCGCAAGAACCGTGGGCGCCGTGTGCAAGACACAGACGATCACCGTGCCATGATTGATGACGACGACTATGATGAAGATGACGGGTTTGTGGTTCCCGATGATGAGGACATAGAGTAAAGAACGTTCAAACTGGGCTTTGAGCGTCGTCACAAACAAGCATCTACTACACAACATCCAGTGGATCAGTGAGGAGCAAACTACTGAACCTTCTTTTTGTCCCGTTTGAATGCCACGGTGAGATCGCTGCCAACACCGCACGACACGTGAGGCACGGACACTGCAGCCAAGACCATCACCTTGTGACCTACCCCCAAAGCTTAATATTCAACACGCAAATCAGTGCCAACAGAACCTCCCTGTGTGCCACTCGACGTGTTAGAGCGGCGTGCGGTGCTGCAGCAATGCCACGCAGCGGTGCACGACAAACGTACGACAAAAGCCACCAGTGGAACCCAACTTGCTCAGACCACGAGTTCATATCGCGCAACATCTGCACAAATGTCCACATGAGTCACACAGCCAGCTGGAGCACACGATATCGCCACGCACCAACAGAAACAGAAGGTTGTGCGCTGGTATACGAGTGACAACAAACGTGACCCATTGCGCCTGCCACACAAACCTGGATTGTTGGAGGGAACGGTTCCACAACAAAAAGCAAGAAAAAGTCAAAGAAGCCACGAACAGAAGCCACGAACAAAGCACCACACATGACCCACCGGTAGAACGCAGACTTGTGGTATGACACCTTGGCCATGGACATAAGGCCTCGCTGTGTCAGAAAGCGCGTGGGCGTGAGTACGCAGCAGCACCACTACGCAACTTCACCTCACAACGAACAACAAAACCCTTTCCAACCCACGCACCAGATGCAAGAAGATGGAGTTCCACTCGCAGAACAACGTGCATGTCAAGTACATCAATCCAATGTTCTGCCCACCAACCAACCACATTTCTCGTCGCTCAGCTGCAGTTTGGTTGGTGCTTGCCAATCGTGACCTCACCGCAACGTACCAGGAACATGCCCAACCAAAAGGCTGTAAGAACGGCAAAGTGATGCACCACGATGTGCTTTGACTTGCGCCACAAACCGGACTGTTGGAAGGGGGCAGCCATTGAGTCCACGCTCGAGACATGAAAACCCGAAAACCCGAAAACCCCCGTACACACCTGAATGTAGTCCCATGTGTCATAGGCGAAGTAGCCAATCCCAATAGAGATGCAATACAATACAATTGGGTCCTGGGTGGGCTGTGTGGTGCCCCAGGTTCGGAATGGTGCGTGAGACGCAAACAAGCGAGGCTGCATGAAGCGCACAAGACGCAACGGACCATCACCAACTCATCCATGTGGCGGAGGGTGCCAAACCAGATGGCAACAACAGATACAACCGATGAAATGAAAGAGTGTACAAGCGAAACAGATGTGTTCACCCATAGTGCTGTTGGATTGGCACCAAGTCAGCCAGGCGCGGCACCAAATCAGTTGCAGCGGTGACGGACCTTTCTTCTTCTTGGATTCATCGAGACCGTCAAACCCAGGCCATACCAGGCGACTAATATGGGGCATGAGTGGGTAACATACTCCAACAAACAACTGTACAGCCAGCGCTTCGTCAAGACAAGTCCATCGAAGGAAAACGCGGAGTTGACACACACAGCACGTACAGCAAACGTAGCCACTGGCACAAGCATCCAGGCAGCAACGCTACTGTCCGAATAGAAACGAGCCCACAAGGAAAGACCCACAAATGCGATGGCGCACGTGTACGCAAACACGAAATCCATTGTGTTGCCAGCCATCTTGCACAGTGACAGGTGAAGAGACAGACGCCACACACAGAGAAAATGCGACCGCATTGAGAATCCTCTGAAAAATGTTTCAGCCACTCGTTTTTCCATGCTTGAGCCCTCTGTGTATCCAAAATTCGAAGTGTTTTCAAGCACCAGGAACGACGCTACGCTTTTGCTGCACATCCAGACTTCCGTCCCTGAAGGGACGCCGTGCGACAGTCCGCGTTTCTGGTCCAGGTTCACATGTAGCGACAATGACGGTGACGCTCGAACAGCGGCTCGAGTTTTGCGGTTTGAAGGAGCTTTGCTCTGGCATATCATGTGGCATGGGATGGCGACACTGGCTCAAGGTGGCTGCACACCACAATTATGGCGGGGCAATGGCTGTGTTGATGCTGATCGTGGTGTGCGCTGCGGCCGTCCTGCTTTCGTTCCCACGGTGCTCTGCATGGCGCAACACAGTCATTCGGTTGACGGATGACCGCAATAAGTGCACCTTTTGGCTCGGGTCGTTGTTTTTTCTGAGCGTCTGGCTCCTCGTCGCTGGGTACGTCTCGCGTTTGTGTTGCTACAAGTCGCTCGGCGGATGTTGCAACGCGACGATGACTTGGCAGTGTGTGGTGTCCACACAGACTCGGAAGCAAGAAGTTCTCTAACAATCTGCTGACGTGCGTTGGGCAGCCTGGGGGGTTGGGTCGTGTTGTCACAGTGGCGTTGTTGGTGTGCAGCTGCTTCGAGACCAGTACAGGCCCCGATGCCTGGATGTTTGTTTCAGTGACTGCCCCAACATCAATGCTTCTGGCTGTGTTTGGCTTGACCATCTGGGCTGCTCGGGCATGGATGTATCAG
>Ga0213833_1001965_pt1 | contig 13919 bp, 9 predicted proteins | sample SWATP21_FD_160575 | JGI IMG/M metagenome (GOLD analysis project Ga0213833, IMG submission 160575) | Coastal seawater microbial communities from Marineland, Florida, United States - SWA TP2 #1 | ecosystem: Environmental > Aquatic > Marine > Coastal | place: USA: Florida | collected 2016-08-14
GTCATCGACTTGCTGAAAAACTACGCCGTCGACGACGACGCCATGAGCAAAGCCGTGCGCGACGCCAACGCGGGAAAAGACTCCAAGCTGGGCAGCCTCAAAGACGACCTCGCCAAGCTGAAACGCAAACGCACCAAAGTTCAAAAGCAGGTGGACGGCCTTCTCAACGTCATCGAAGACGGCGAGGCCGACACCGCTCCCTTGCTACAACGGTTGAAGCAACGGCAGGCCGAACTGGACCTCCTCGACAAAGACATCGACACCACCAACGCTGCGTGCGCCGAGCTGGAGCGCTACGTGCTCGACCTCGAGGTGGTGGCGCAGGGGTACCGGGAGTTTCCGACCATCCTCAAGCGAGCCCAGGAGCTGAAACTGGAGAAGCCCCTGCAGGCCGTCTTGCGGTCGGTCATCGACGTCATCGTCTGGAACGAAGACCCCAAGAACCCCAAAGAGGGCGTGGCCGATGTGCAGCTGTTCCCGATCCCGGAGGAAGTCTTGTCCCTCTCGGAAGCGGCACGAGCAGCACTAAGCTGCAGTCCTGACGAGTTGGCCGCAGCGTCGTCAGAAGAAGCGCAAGAAAATCAGGGCCCAATTGAAAATGACACCGCAGTGTTAACCCAAAGGTTTCTGCGGTGTCATGAATGGCTCCCCAGGACGGACTCGAACCGCCGACTCGGTGGTTAACAGCCACCTGCTCTACCAACTGAGCTACTGGGGATCGGTTGGTGCACGTCTTAAACCTTCTGGCGTGCAAAGTGTCAAGACTGTTTTTGCCATTCTTCGCACCCGGCGGGCAGAGCGCAGAACCATGGGCCGTGGCGACGACGTTGGCGCCGCAGAGCCTGAGATGCTGCCTCAAAGCCGCCGGGATGGGACGAAGCGTTGACACTGCATCTCAGCGCTTTAGGGTGGGGCCCCAAGTTCACATGCGGTGGTGCCGGTCGGCCTGTGCGACGGCGAAGATGATGGAGAGAGCGTGGGCAAGGTGCTCCCCTTTCAACTGGTGACGACGTCGACGGCCGATGATCGCCTGGCGACGCCCCTTCCGGGCCTCGACGCTGAGCGCGCTGCCCCGCCCGTCGAACCCGCTGCCTTCGATCTGGCCGACCTCGGTGAAGTGCTGGAGCTCCCGCTGCCGGCGCCCGCCGGCGACGTTCGCGCGCTGTGTGACGACGAGGTGATGGCGCTGTTGGGCGATGCCCAAGTGCTGCAGCCGGCGTTGTTGGGGGAGCTCACCGACGGGCTCCTCGACGACGACCCCGACGTGGTGCGGCAGGCGATCAGCGACGTCCGCACGGCTGCGTTCGCCATGTTCAACCCCGCCGGCGAAGAGCTGGTGCTTTCGTCGCTGGTGAAGCTGGTGGTGCAGCGTCACCGTCCGCTGACGTTGCGTCGACAAGCAGCCCTGGCCATCTCCGAGGCCTTTGGACGCGACGCCGTCGAAATCGGCCACCTCGACGACGCTGGCCTCGTGCTGTGCCTGCAAGCTGAGCCGGGTTTGCCCCTCGGCGACGACGAGCTCATTGGTGCTCTGACCAACGACGCCACCCGCGTGTGTGCGCTGATGGCTTGTGCGCAGACTGGGTGCTTGCCCGCGGCGGCGCACGACGTTCTCGGCCAAGCCCTGCAGCAGGTCGACGACGACGGTGTGCTGCGTGACGTGCTGCGTCCGCTGCTCAGCTTGCTGTCCCAAGCGTCCGCCGAGACACTGCTCACGACGCTGATGCAAGCCAAGCGCGTCGGCGTGGTGATGTTTGCCTTGCGCTTCGCGCCGCACCTGCTGCGCGACGAATGGGTCGAGCAAGGGCTGCACCACGGCACGGCGCAAGTGCGCTCGTCGACGGTGCAAGTCATCGAGCGTTGCGCCCCCCCAAAGGCACTGCAGTGGTTGTTGCCGCACCGCACGGATGCAGACGAGCGGGTGCGCCAACAGGTGCGACAGGTCATCGAAGGCAAACGTCGCAGCGCACGGAGCCGCTGATGCCCGCTCCCGTCAAGACCATCTTGGAGCGCATGGGGGCCTCGTTCGACGACGACGGCGCCGGCGTTCTCGACGCCGCCAAGCTGGAGTTGCAGAGCTTGTTTGGCACGCCGTTGGCGGGCGAAGCCCGGGTGTCGATGTTTTCAGACGAGGCGTTTGGCTTCACCGCCCCCGACGAACTCGCGGCGGCGGGGCCGCTGTGGGTGGCGGGTGTCGATTCGCCGCGCCAACTGCGGGCGGCGTGTCGCGATGCCCACTCCCGCGTCGTCAAGCGGGTGCAAAAAGACCAAGCCCTGCTGCAAGACGCGGGGGCCGACGCCTTTGTGCAGGCGCCATTTGTCGAGGCCCGGGCCCAGTTCACCTTCGGGGAGAACGTCGCCGTCGTTGCGCTCGACAGCAACCACACGTTGTTCTTGCGGAGCTTGAACCGGCATCCCATTCCAGCCGGGCGTGAGGTGCTGCTCAAAGACGCCGACAAAGCCCCTCGCGACGAACTCTACAGCGTCACCCACGCCGCGGCGCAGGCCCTGCTGCAAGAAGGCGTGGGCGTCGGCGAGCTGCCTCCTGTCGACGACCTCGACCTCGATGACTTGCTGATGTCTGAAGAAGGCATCGCGGCCGACGAACTCGACGAGGGCATGGACCTGCCCGACGACGACGACGACGATGGGGAGCAAGAAGAACTCGACCTCGACGACGACCTGGATGCCATCGAAGACGACGTCGACGACGACCTAGACGACGATTTCGACGACGACGTCGAGCTCGACCTCGACGACGAAGACGACGAAGCGGAGGGCGGCGAAACGGCGGTGCGCAGCGATCCGGCGTCCCTGCCGCCAGACCCGGCTGCCATGGCCGCGGTGCCTGACCTCGACGACGATGAGTTCGAAGACGAGCCAACGCGCATGCAGGCCGACATCGCCATCCCCGTCGACGAACCGCAGGTGTCGGCCGACGTGGCCCATTCGTTTGCCAGCGGCGAAGACACGCCGCCGGTGCCGAAGACGGAGCCTGCTGGCATCGACCGCCTGGCTGCCATCGTCGGAGAAGGCATCTCGTCGGGCAAGACCGGCGCCTTCGCCCTCGACGCAGAGGCCTTCGCGATGTTGCGGGGTGAAGACGCGTCCGACACCGATGTCGGCGCAGACGACGACGACGACGAAATCCGCGCTTTGCTGGCCGAGGCGGAGGAGCTGGAGGCGAAAGCCAAACAGCTGCGAGCGGCAGCTGCCGACCTGCGACGCGAGCGGCGCAAGGGAGACGGGGGCGCCACCGACGAAGACGCCAAGCCCAAGCGCACCTTGGCGGCCAAGCTGAAGAAGCAACGCGAAGCCCGTGGCGACGACGAGGTGCACACGCCGAAGACCACCGTGCAGGTCGAAGCGTTGCCCAGCAACATTGAGATCAGCGGCTTTGGCGGCGACCTCAGCATGGGCGACGTCTCCGTCGACGCGGGCGGCGCCACCATCATGGCCGACATGCAGTTGCCCATGGTCGACGAGCCCAACGACGACTTCGCCCACGACTCTGGCGTGTTCACCGAAACGCGGGCCCGCACGTCGGTGGGTTTGGTGGTCAAAGACGCCCGCGCCCGCACCCGGCTGAAGAAGCAGCTGAAAGAGCACGTCAACGACCTCATCGCCATCGACGGGCCCGCCGCCCTTGACGGGCACGCCCGTCTCGACGAATGCATCGCGTTGGTCTTCGTGCGCCCAGCACGCAATGCCGAAACCAAGAACGCACTGAAGGCGCTGGCCGACCTCGACGAACGGCCGCAAACCCTGGTGGTGAGCCCTGAAGCGGCCTGGCAAAAACACCGCGCCGTCGACAAACGCATCGACCTCGCCCGACGCGCGCCCGAGGTGGCGTCGTCGGTGGTCGACGCCCTCAAAGACATGGGCGTCATCGACTGACGACGACGTTGCGCGCCGTCACCGCCAAAAGACGATGCCCAACACGAAGAACGCGATCACCAACAAGGCTTCGACGACGACGCGGCCGTGCCACACGCCAATGCCCAGCTCTTCGAGGTGGGTCAGGGTGTAGGTCAAAAAGGCCAGCGGCACCAACGCCGCGCCCCACAGCAGGGGGCCGAGCCAATTGCGCCACATGCGGCCTCCACGACGGTGCACCCGTCGCGACGGAGCGTACTGCACCCGTCGCCAAGTGCCCATTGGAGGGGCATCTGGAACCGTCGCTGACCAGGACGTGACGACGTCGGTGAGGCCGAACAACAGGCATCGTGAATGACCTTGCGACCATGTGCCGTGGGCGACGTCAAATGCACCTGCTGGTCGAACACCACCCCAAAGGGTCGTCTATGCCTGATGCACAACACTGGCGTGGGTCGGGCATTGCACAGTGATGCCCCGTGGTTGTTGAGGGCAGGTCTATGGCGTCGCGAAGCGCCGGCCGTGGCCAGTCGTCATGACAGGCGGCAACCTGTATGCTGCCGCTGAAGGGGAGGCGCATGCCCATTGCCTACGACGTCATCACCCGCTTTTGGCGCTTGGCCACCAAGGTGTTCTTCAAGCAAGTCGAAGTGGTGGGCGATGAGCACATTCCGACGACGGGTCCTGTGGTGTTTGTGGGCAACCACCCCAACTCCTTGATGGACCCAATGCTCGTCGTCACCACCTGCCATGCCCGGCGCATCCGCTTCGCCGCCAAAGACGTGCTGTTTCAAAACCCACTCGCGCGCATGGTGCTCAACGCCATGGGCGCCGTGCCCATCAAGCGCAAGATGGACCACAAAGACAAGCCCATCTCCAACGAGGAGGCGTTTGCGGCGTTGCACGCGATCCTCGACGAGGGCGGCGCCTTTGGCATCTTCCCCGAGGGCATCAGCCACTTCAAAACCGAGTTGCAGCCGCTGAAAACCGGCGCCGCCCGCTTGGTGCTCGAGGCCCACGCCCGCGGTGTCGACGTGGCCATCGTCCCCGTGGGCCTCAACTACCGACGACGCACGCGCATGCGCACCCAGGTGCTCGTGCAATATGGCGCGCCGTTCTTCGTCACCGACGCCGAAGTCGCGCAACAGCTCGACGACGACGCCAAAGAGGCGGTGGCCAAGGGCGAAGACGCCGACCGGCAAAAAGCCCGCTCCCTCACCGAACTCATCGACGACGCCTTGCGGGCCCAGACGGTCAACGCCCCCGACTTCGAAACCCTGCGCACCCTCGACACCGTGCGCCGGCTGTATGCCCCCACCGACCGTCGTCTGTCGCTGTCGGAGCGCAGCGAGTTGCATCGCCGCCTCCTCGACCACTACGAGCGTTTGCAGCATCTGCCCGAGATCAAGTCGCTGTACGACGACGTCGTGCTCTACAACTTCAAGCTCGACGCGCTGGGCCTCAAAGACCGCGATCTGCGCACGCCGTTGTCACGCCTGTGGGGCACCTTTCGCGTCGCCCGGCATCTCTTTCGCCTGGGGGTGATGGTGCCGGTGGCCCTGCCTGGCCTCGCGCTGCATCTGCCGGTGCTCGCCACGGCCGTGCTCACGGCCGAAACGTTGGTGTCGCGCAAAGACGTCCATGCCGCCACCAAACTGTTTGTGGCCACCGGCCTCGTCGTCAGCGGCTACATCGGCATCATGGCTTGGGTGTTGTGGACCGTTCCCTTTCCGACGTCCATCGCGTGGGCCTCGCTCGCGCTGTTGGGGCTGCTGGCGTCGGGATACGCGGCGATCTCCGTCTTGGAGCGGCAAAAGCTGCTGCGCCACGGCCTCAAAGTGCTCATGGTGCTGCTGCAACTCAAACGCGAGGTGCAGTGGCTGCGGGCCCGCCGTGAAGCACTGGCGCAAGCCATTCACGACGTCGTCGACCGCTACGTCGACCCCAGCCTCGACCGCATCGTTGCGTCTCCCACCGACGAGACCACCGAAGCAGCAGAGGCGGTTGCAGATTTGTGAAGACGCCCACCTGCGGCGTCGACGATGTTGCCGACCCCGACTCTCTTTGCCACAACACAGCTATGGCCCAGCGCATCGCCTTCTTCGACCTCGACAAGACGCTCATCGACGTCAACTCGGCGAAGCTGTGGGTGCGCTCTGAGTTTCGCCGCGGCCACATCAAGTGGTGGATGGCGTTGTCGGCCATGTTCTGGACCGTGATGTACGGCCTCGGCTGGACCCGCATGGAGCGCCTGCTCATCCAGGGCATCCGGTGGCTCAACGGGCGCGACGTCGACGTCATCGTCGCCCGCACCGAGGCCTTCTATGTCGACGAGGTGCGGCACCGTTTTCGCCCGGGCGCGCTCGAAGCCCTGCGCGCCCACCGCGAAGCCGGCGACATCTTGGCGCTGTGCACGTCGTCGTCGTCGATTTTGTCGCACTACGTCGCGCACGAACTCGACATTCCGCACATCTTGGCCAACGGCTTCGAACACAACGCGGGGGTGTTCACGGGCAAGCCCGATCCCCAACAGCTCTGCTACGGCAAAGGCAAACTCACCCATGCTTCGGCCTTGGCCGAGCGCCTCGGCGTGCACCTCGACGATTGCGCGTTCTACACCGACTCCGTCAGCGACCTCGCCCTGCTCGAACACGTCGGCGAACCGGTGTGCGTGCACCCCGACCGCCGTTTGCGCCGCATCGCCGACAACCGCGGCTGGCAAGTGTCCGACTGGGGCGTCAGCGGCGAGCCCCTGGCGTTGCCGGCGCCCGACGCCCTCGACGACGCCAAAGAAAAAGCAGGCAACGGCGACAAGAGTTGGACGGGCGTCCTCGAGCGAAGCTGACCTCCTCGTCACCGGCAACAAGAACGGCCCCGGCTGCAATGCAGACGGGGCCGTTTGCGTCGAAGGCCAGCGCCGTCAGAAGCCGAGTTCGCGCACGAGGTCGTGGGCGCCGTAGACGTTCTTCAACACGTGCACCATGCCGTGGGCGTGCACGCTGACGGAGCGTTCTTTGTCGTCGCGGTACAAGAAGCGGTTCGACAGTTGCGGCAGGTTGCCGTCGAAGATGAGGCCGACCACTTCGCCTTGGGTGTTGAACGCGGGGCTGCCGGAGTTGCCCCCGATGATGTCGTTGGTGCTGACGAAGTTGTAGGGCACCGAGAAGTCGACGTTGCCGATGGCGGCGTGAAACGACTGCGGCAAGACGTAGGGCTCGGCATTTCGGGAGCGTTTGTTTTGCCGGTACACGTCGCCGACCGACGTGTGCCAGTGCACCTTCTTGCCGTCGACGTACGACTTGGCGACCCCCACCGAGAGGCGCAGAGTGAAGGTGGCGTCGGGGTACACCGAGCGTCCGAGGCCGACGGCCCAGGCCCGGGCGACGTCGGGCGCGAACTGCCGTTCTTTGGCCTCAAGGTTCTCTTCGAAGAAGGTGCGCTCTTGCCGGGCTCGGGCGTCGAGCGCTTTGGCGAAGACGATGAGAGGGTCGGTGGAGGCGTCGACCGCGGCCTTGCCGCCTTTGTGCAACTGCTTGCGCACATCGACGTCGAGCAGCTTGGTGCCGTCAAAGAGTTCGTTGGCGCGGGCGCTCGGGCTTTTGCCGTCGAGGAGGGCTTTCATGGTGGCGTCGTCTTGGCCCAGGTGCTCTTGCATCATGGTCAAGGCGAGGGCGAGGCGTTCTTTCTCGAAGGCGACGTGCACCGGCGCCTCTGAGAACAGCTTCATCTCCAAGCTCTGCAAGTTGGAGTCGCGGTATTCGCGCATGCGTTGGCCGCTGTCTTTGGGCAGTTCATCGGCGAGGCGCACCAGGTGCCGGGCGATGCCGACGAGGGGGGAGCGGTGCGGGCCGAGGTAGCCTTCGGTGACGGCGTAGGCAGCGTACCGCGTTTTCAGGCTGTCGTAGGCAGCATCGAGGGCGCCGAAGGCGTTGAGCATGGCCTTTTTGTCGTCGGCAGCGACGTCGGCGTTGCCTTGGAGTTGCGCCTGCATGTCGGTGAGCCGCTTTTCGTAGGCGGCCATGAGCGCGTCGTCGTTGAGGCCGTTGAGGTAGCCGGTGATGGCCTTTTTGCCGTTCGACGCGCGCAGCCACGGAGCGAGCGCGATGCGCCGTTGGTCGGGGCCCCGTTTGGTGAAGGCGTGGTAGGCATCGGTTTGTCGGGCGAGGGCGTCTTTCAGCAGCGGGTAGACGGTGTCGCGCAAGAAGCGCAGCTTGCCCAGCGTCGAGAACCGTCCCGTCGAACCGGGATGGCCCGAGACGAGCACGACGTCGCCCTCAGCAACCGGCGTCTTGGCAAATGGCAGATGAAAGTACGAGGTGTCGAGTGGCTTTTGCCCGACGTAGACGCGAAAGAACGTGGCGTCGAGGCTCATGCGGGGAAAGTTGAAGTTGTCTTTTTCGCCGCCGAAGTGTTTGGCGTCGTTTTCGGGGGCCCACACCAGGCGCACGTCGGTGAACTTGCGGTAGGTGTAGAGGTGGTAGGCGCCGCCGGAGTACAGGGTGACGACGTCACAGCGCTTGTCGGGGTCGTCGCCTTTGCAGGCCTTCTCCAGTTCGCCCATGGCTTTTTTGCGGGCGTCGTTTTGCGCTTTGGCGGTGGCGCCTTTGCCCAGGGCAGCAGCGGCGGCCTGCACTTTGTCGGTGACGTCGAGGATCGACCGCGTCTGGTTCAGCTCAAGGTCGGGGCATTTCAACTCTTGGTCTTTCGACGTCGCCAAGAAGCCGTCGATGATGATGTTGCGCTTGTCGGTGGTGAGCTTTTGCAAGCAGTCCCGCGCGACGTGTTGGTTGGTCATCACCAATGCGTCTTTGGAGACAAAGCTGCCAGAGCCGCCGTTGTTGAACCGCACGCTCGACAGCTGGGCCCGCTGCAAGAGCTTGTCGTCGAGGACGACGCCGTGTTTGGCCTGGATCTCGTCTTTGGGAATCATGTTGTATGGCCACATGCCCTCGTCGGCAGAGGCACTTGCGGCGGGCAGACCCAAGGTGGTGAGGGCCAACGCACAGTTGGCAAAGAGACGTAGACGAGAAATGCGGCGACGCATGAGACCTCCAAGGGCAAACGAAACGACGTCGTCAGGCGACGACGTCGTGTGGTAGCGCGTTTGCCGCGCAAAAGGCCAGGCGAAGGCCGTGGAGCCGCACAAGAGATGCCCGAAATGGGTGAGCCGCTTCGCTTGGTCAGGTCGACGACGTTGGCTGCCTTGCTCAGCTCGTCATCGCCATTTCGCGCGTTGCCCACCTCGCCCTGCCGCGGCGACCAACCATTCCGGGCACGCGTTAGGGGCAGGCCGGCTCGCAGTCTTCGAAACAGATGCCAACGCCGACGCACTGCCATTGCCCGGGCCCACAGTCGGAGGCCGTGAGGCATTCGACGCAGATGTTTTGCGTGCGGTTGCAGTAGGGGCCAAGGGCGCCTGTGCAGTGGGCATCGGTGGTGCACATGACGCACATGTCGTCTTGCTCGACACAGATGTCGGCGGGGGTGCCCGCACAGGGGTCGCCGCTGCTGTTGCAGTTGCCGTTGGTGCAGGTCTCGGTGCCCGTGCAGAACTGCTGGTCGTCACAGTGGGTGGCGGAGGTGCACTCGACACATTCGTCGAGGACGTCGTCGCAGTAGGGCAAGGGGGTGCCTGAGCCGCAGGGGTCTGGCCCGTCGACGCAGTTGCCGGCGGCGTTGCATTGCGGCGTGCCGTTGCAGAAGCTGTTGTCGTCGGGGCAGTCGTTGGTCGACAGGCATTCGACGCAGGCGTTGAGGCTTTCGTCGCACAAAGGCCCGGTGCCGGCGCCGCCGTTGCAGGGGTTGCCCGACTGCTGGCAAATGCCGCCGTTGCACACGCCCGTGCCGTTGCAGAACTGGCCGTCGTCGCTGCAGTGGTTGTTGTTCAAGCACTCGACGCATTCGTCTTGGCCTTCGTCGCAGAACGCGCCGCCGCCGCAGGGGTCAGGGCTCGTCACGCACTGGTTGTTTTGGCAGGTGGTGGTGCCGTTGCAAAACTGGCCGTCGTCGTTGCAGTGGTCGTCGATGGTGCATTCGACGCAGGTGTCGTTGGACTCCACGCAAATCTCACCGTTGCAGGGGGCCGGCGACGTGCCGCAGGTGCCGTTGCTGCAGCGGGCAGAGCCGTTGCAGAACTGGCCGTCGTCGGGGCAGGTGCTGGCCGACAAACACTCGACGCAAGCGTTGGCGCTCTCATCGCACATCTCGCCGGGGCAGGGGTCGTTGCCGTTGACGCAGGTGTGGTTGGCGCCGCACACCGGCGTGCCATTGCAGAAGTTGTTGTCGTCGGGGCAATGGCCGTTGGTGCGGCACTCTTCGCAGACGTTGTCGACGCAATAGCCTTCACCGCCGCAGTCGCCGTCTTGCAGACATTCGACGCAGACGTTGTCGTCTTCGTCGCAAACCTCGCCACTTGCGCAAGGGCCGGATGCGGCCGAGCGGCACTCGTTGTCGACGCAGGATTCGCGTCCATTGCAGTAGTTGCCGTCGTCACAGTCGGCGTCGCCCAGGCACGCCCCGCAACTTTCGCTGGCTTCGAGGCAGGGGCCGTCGGGGCAGGGGTCGGTGCCTGCGACACACGCGCCAGCGTTGCACGTCAGCGGATTGCAGAACGACCCGCCGCAATCGCCGTCGACGACGCATGCGACGCAGGCGTCTTCGTCTTCATCGCAGAACGGCGTGTTGCCGCTGCAAGGCGCGGCGCCCGACCCGCAGGTGGCGCCGTTGCACGTTTCTTGGCCGTTGCAAAACACACCGTCGTCACAGTTGGCGGCAATGCAAGCGTCGCCGGTGCCGGCGTCGTCAGCAGGGGAGCCGCTGCCAGCGTCGTCGCCCGTCGACGTCGACCCTCCATCTTCTGGCGTCGACGTGGAGCCACCGTCGGTGCCAGAGGGGCCGGCATCATCGTCATCCATGGCGCCGCCATCGTCGACGATGATGATGTCGGGCTCGCCGCCATCTTCGGCGGGGACGTCCGGCTCGCCACCGTCGGATGCACCGCCATCGTCAACAACGACGTCAGGTTCGGTGACGTCTGGTTGTGGCGAGTCGGGCTCGCCGACGTCGGGTTGCGTCGTCGACCGCGCCACACAGACCCCATCGTCGCATTCTTCGTTGAATGGACAGTCGAGGTCGGCATTGCACCGCACGCACTCGCCATTGGCACAAGGCTCATCGGTTTGCGCTGCCGGCGAGGGGCACCCGGCCGCAAACCACACAGACGTGAGGCACAGAGCCACCACGACGACGAAAAAGTGAAGCCGCTTCATGCCGCCAGCGTATCACAACCGTGACCCTGCGATCGCGGGTCATTGCTTCGCAATGACCTTGGCGACCATGGGTCATTGCTTCGCAATGACCTTGGCGACCATTTGCGGGGGAGGTGACGTGTGCGACTGTCGGCCGACGTTCTCCCGCAAATGGTCGAAGTTGCCTGACGTCCGGCGGTCGCAGGAGGTGCTTCCCCACCGACAAGACCGACAGCAACGACGTGCAGACGACGCCAATTTCGAGCCGACACCGATGACGTTGTCGCGGATGGGTCCAAAGGCATCGCCGACCATTTGCAGTCAAATGCCATTCAGCAGAGAAGGACGCCATCATCCACTGCAAATGGTCGTTGAAGGCAGGGCCCCGGCGCCGCGAAGCGCGCGGGCCTGACTAGAGCGCATCCCGAAACCAAGCGTTGACGACGTGATGACGTCGACAAAGCCGCACAACAGGCATCCTCGACCATTTGCAGGAGAACGCCGGCCAGCAGTCGGCAGCGTCGTCATCCACTGCAAATGGTCGTTAAAGGCAGGACGCGGTGCGCGCAACGCGCCGCACCCGTCCTGACTAGTGTTGCCAAATGTCGCCAGCGTGAATGTCGACGAGGACGGGCACGGTGCGCAACAGCGTGTTGTGGGCGTCGGTCATGGCGCCAACGACGATGTCTTTCACCTCGTCGAGTTCGGCGGCGGCGCACTCGACGACGAGTTCATCGTGGATGGTGTTGACCAGCCCAGCGTCGTCAAACGGCTGCAGACGCTCGGTGAGCAGCACCATGGCCAACTTGGTCATGTCGGCAGAGGTGCCTTGGATGGGCATGTTCTTGGCGATGCGTCCGAGCTCGCCTCGGGGGTTGGGCCCCTGCAAGACGTCCTTGTCGAACTCCATTTTGCGTCCCAACAGGGTCTCGGCGTAGCCCTTGCGCAACGCGTCGTCGACGAGCGACTCCAGTTTTTTGGCAATGCCGGGGAAGGCGTCGAAGTAGCGGTTCAACAACCGCTCGGCGTCGTCGTGGGTGAGGTCGAGTTGGCTTGCCAACGACGCGGCACCCATGCCGTAGCACAGCCCAAAGTTGATGGCCTTGGCTTGCTGGCGCAGCTGTGGGTGCGATTCTTTGGTGACGTTTTCTTTGAACAACCTCGACGCCACGGCGGCGTGGAGGTCGGCGCCGCGGTTGAAGAAGTCTAAGAAGCGCTCGTCTTGCGACATCTCCGCCAGGATGCGCAGCTCGCACGTGCCGTAGTCGGCGGTGATGAGCTTGCGCCCCTCAGGCGCACGCAAGCAGGCGTGAAAGCGCGTGTCGCCCGGCAGGTTTTGCAGGTTGGGGTTGCGCGACGAGAAGCGGCCGGTGCTGGCGCCCAACGGGATGAACTCGGCGCGCACCCGTCCGTCGTCGTCGACATGGGCCAAAAAGCTGTCGCCGTAGGTGGTGACGACTTTGTTGGCCTCGCGGTAGTGCAGCAGGGGCTCCACGGCGGGGTGATCGAGCTTGCCCAGCGCCCATTTGCTGGCGTGGGTGACCTCTTCGCCGGTGACCCGCGTGAACAACGCGCGGATCTCGTCGTCGCTGTCGATGTGAAAGTCGGGTTCGCCAAACAAATCGCGTGGGATGGCGTCGCCCATGGCGTCGAAGAACGCCGTCTTGTGCGTCTGGCGGTTGGTCTTGGCCTCGTCGACGAGCGCTTGCCAGCCGGCCTTGTCGAGGGCGAGGCCGCGCACCTCCAGTGCGGCGATGGCGCGCAACACCAAGCACTCCAACCGGGCGACTTTGCGCAGCCCCTTTTCTTCGAGGGCGGCCAGCTGCAAGTCGAGCGCGTCATGCGCCTTGTGCGCCAAGTCGAGGATGCCCTCGTCGTCGTGGGGCATGACGAACTCGGGCAACGGCGCCTTGCTGAGGTCTGACAGCGTCTTCAAACACACCGGCCGCGCGACGTCGATGCCGCGGCGCTGCAAGGAGCGCATCATCGGCTGCGCGTGGCGCATCAGCACCAGCCCTCGGGCGCTGCGCCACACGGCGTGCAACCCCTGACAGGTGGCGTCGTCGTCGAGAGAGAAGCGCATGACGTGGTCGCCGGGCGCGCAGGCGCACACCTCGCGTCCTTCTTGGTGCACAAAGACGAGAGGGAGCTGCTGCAGGTGCTGCAAGGCGTGAGCGAGAGACATGGATGACGTATACAGCTGCCTGCGACGATGCCCAACGTGAACGCGGGGTGTTCGACGACGACGACACCCAACGACGAAACCCAGGGGGGCGACCCCGCAGGAGACGGCATGCTCGGCTGGTTGCGAAGGCTTTTGACAGGGGCGGCTGCGCCCGGCAAAGACGACGTCGACTCACAAGCGGCGCCCGGCGCTGCATTGCCGGAGGACGTCGTGTGGCTGGTGGCAGGGCTCGGAAACCCAGGCGCAAAATACGCGGGCAACCGCCACAACATCGGCTTTGACGTCGTCGACGAGCTCGCTCGACGTTTTGGCGCCGGCCCCTGGCAGAGCAAGTTCAAGGGGCAGGTCTCGGCGTGCGTCATCGGCCACGAAAAAGTGCTGCTGCTGAAGCCGTCGACCTACATGAACCTCAGCGGCCAGGCGGTGCAGCAGGCGGCCCAGTTCTACAAGCTCGACCTCGACCACGTCGCCGTGGTGCACGACGACATCGACCTCAAGCTCGGGCAGATCAAACTGAAAACCGGCGGTGGGCACGGCGGGCAAAACGGCATCCGCAACATCGCCCAGTTGATGGGCAAAGACTTCTTGCGCATCCGGTGTGGGGTGGGCCG
>Ga0213833_1001967_pt1 | contig 13913 bp, 10 predicted proteins | sample SWATP21_FD_160575 | JGI IMG/M metagenome (GOLD analysis project Ga0213833, IMG submission 160575) | Coastal seawater microbial communities from Marineland, Florida, United States - SWA TP2 #1 | ecosystem: Environmental > Aquatic > Marine > Coastal | place: USA: Florida | collected 2016-08-14
CACACACACACACACACACACACACACCAACAACCACACCGCCCAGCACAGCACACCCACACACGTGTACGCATGTGTCAAAACCCACATGCAACACAAGCAATGCCACCCATGACCACATCCGACACGCGACGCCTGGCACCTGACCCACCTGCAAGTTCAGATACAAGTTGACACCTGGACCAAGACCTGCCAGCTCTTTCCCACGTGCGCACAATGAGGCCTTGCCCTTCATGTACACCTGGTGCCTGAAGTGCTCCTTGGCCTGGCCATGCACGCACACATCCAGGGAGCATGGGACACACCAGGACCGGGCCGCGTTGAACACACGAATGAGCAGGCGCACAAACACTACAATAGACACACCCACCCACACGCACACACACACACGAAGGGGCACAGAACTGCGAGGCACGTACACGAAATTGATTGGGCTCCCGGAAGCGCTGTCCTGTCATCATGGCCTGGCTGACGTACCGGAACGACAGCGAGTGCTTGGTGGTGGTCAACGGCAAGTCCTCCGCATTATCCGAGTCCTCGTCTTCGTACTCGCCGTCACTCTCTTCCTCCGAGTCAGAATACTCGGTGTAGTCACTCGAGTCACCTGGTTCACCATCGTCCTCGTCACTGTCGCCCGCCTCCGTTGCACTGGCACCCGTCGCCGTTGTCGCTGGCGTCGTCACCGTGGCCGTCGTCGTGGGGGTGTCCGTCGCAGCATGCTCCCCGACCGGCGCCAACGGAGCCACTCGCGCGCCCTTCTTGCCGCCGGCGCCGGCGACACGCCGTGAGCGACCGCCACCGCCTCGCCGACGGGAGGACGCGGCGCTGGCGCTGAGCAACGCCGCGGAGCTCTCATGGGACGCGCGCGTCGAGAAGGAGCGCACGGACAAGCCGTCCGCCTCCAACGCGGCCTTGTACGTCGGCTCGTCCATGTTCTGGGGCTTGGACGCTTCGCCGGCGGCACGGCGCAGGCTGGCGTCCACCAGGGCGCGACGTGACACGTTCTCGGCGCGGCGTGCCAGGGAGCTGCGCCGTAGGTGCTGGCGCTTGCCCTCCGTCACACCCTCTGCCACCTCCAGGTCGTTCAACTCCGTCGCCAGGTGGCGCGTGGATGCGGTGTACGCTTGCCCGGGCGTGGCTTTCGAGTCGTGGGTGCCCGCGCGCGAGGAGCCGTGTCGTGCGCTCGCTTTCGCGTTTGCGTCGTGCGGCGTGGCGGTGGCAAGGGCAACCAGGGCGCCGACCTCACCCACTGGGTACGGGGTTGCCAACTCATCATCTTCCGGTGTGACGTACCAACCAGCATCGGGGTTGTTGGGATCATACGTGTACCCATCTTGGCGGTATGTGCCGCTCTCAGCGTGGTACTCCCCGAACGACTGCTGCGTTTCCGTCTCGGCCGTCTTGTGCTCCATGCTTCCGGCGGAAGTTAGGGCAACACGCAGCCGCGTTTGTCACGGTGGACACGCCACCACCGCCAACAGCTGGCGTGTGAAGATCCTCCCCTCAGGGGACAGGAGTGAAAGAAAGCAACGGCCCGCCGAACAGCGACCTGTGGCGCACTTCAAATCACGTGTCGTGGAGACCCGCACAGGGCCTTGGAAGGGCCAAGCTGCGGCACAAGCGCCATTTCAAAGCGTGACACATAACAGGCAGGGCGTTAGGGCAGGACATGGGGCAGGCAGGGTGAGGTGTGTGTGTGATGGCAGGTGGTGTGGAAGGCTGCGCTTTGTGGGCTGCCACGCAGCCCGACATCACACAGCGCAACGCACGACTCTGCGTGCACGCACCAGAGAAAGCAGAAGTGGGACCACGGAATACAGAGATAAATACCAGTATGGATCAGGGAACAACTGCAGCACGGGGGGACAACCAGGCGCGATCACTCGCCCACACACGCGCCGTCACTGACAATGGCGTTGACCGCTGCCCAACCTCGTTTTTGTTGGTCGAAATGACAGTTAAAATTTCTGCAATTCAAAACCACCAGCTGCCAACTCACAGTGAGCGCACCACAGTGGTGACAATGCACGAAGATACAATATGCTCCGAGCGCGACGTGCTTTCGGCAGTTCGACTGGACGTTCCATGATGGCTCCACATTCGTGCTTGCTGCGGAGACCCAGAAAGCTTCATGTCGTGCAAGTGTTGATTATTTGTTTTGGCTTGCTTGCGGCTCCGTCGGTTGCCCAACGTTCGTTCGTTCGTTCTTTCGTTCTTTCGTGCGTTCATCTGTCGTGGTGGCGCCTGATGGTGCAAGCCGTGCTTGTGTGTCGCAGCGGACCGTGTCACCATTGCGCCGAAGGACTTCTGCCAGTCGTGCATTGCTGTGGTGGAGCTGTTCTTCCAGGAAACGATATCTCGAGCGAGCCAGGTCAGCTTGTTGCGCGCTTCTACCTTGTGCATTGTGGAGCGTGTGACGGACGACCAGCCATGTGCGGATTTGGGTGTGGTGGCGTCTGACAAACGAACAAAACAAAAAAAAAAAAAAACTGTGTGCAGGCACGCCGTGAGTATGGTGGCAAGGCCCAAGTAGACGGAACAGAGTTGATGCAAGGCATCTGCGACAATGTGGCGTGGAAACGGTACACGCCAGAGATGGCGTACGGATGCAGAAAAATCCTGGCGGAGTACCAACCCGATGTGTTTGGAACGTTCAACGGCAAGCACGCTTTTGGAGACGAGGGAGAGATTTACGACCACAAGACACGGGTGCGCCTCGCTGTGTTGGTGGCCGCAGGGGTTGTGTGCGTGCTTGTGCCTTCCAGGGCTGTTGTTCCGCCTGCCTGCCACTTTGTTTTCTTGTTTCTTATTTTTTTTTCTTTTGCCGCCACGCCCATGCATGTGCGCACGCAGGTTTGCACCAACATTGGTGCTTGCAAGCCCTTCGGGATGGTGATTAGCACCCTGAAGAAGCCAACTGCATGCGGAGCATGTCGTGCAGTTGCCCAGGTTGGTCACGCCACGTGCTGTGCCCAAACAAACTCAAACTCACACTCCCGCACGCCTCCTCACCTCGCTGATTGCTTGCTTGTTTGTTTGGTTTGCGACACACTTGCTGGTGGGTGATGTGTGAGATGGCACAGGATATTGAGTACCTGTTGGACCGGGAACGTGATTTCAAAGACGTCAAGCGCATGCGTGCCCTCGTCGCCAGTGTCTGTGACGACTTGGGCTGGAGACACCCACAGGACCACAAAGCATTGATCGAGGTCCGGCGGGGAGCATGATCGTGCTTGCGTGCTTGTGCGACGCGTGTGCTGTGTCCATGTGACTGATCCACCCACCGAGGGTTGCTTCGCAGGAGTACTGTGATGACATCATGGAAGACATTGGCATCGGTACGTAGCTGCTGTGTGTGCGCGCGCCAGGACTGTTGCGTGGCCGTGCGATGTGTGGCATGACATGCGTCACTGCTGGAACTCGCCGCAGGTGCCATTGCTGGCACCTTCCGGCTTCGCAAACAAATGGAAGGGTCCATGCTGCGCCTCACAGAAACGTTTGCCGACAAGCTGTGCTCCGACATGTCCGACTACTGCCCTGCTCCGGCTGCTGCCTCCGGCGATGCCGCTGCTGAGCTGTGAATGGTGCTGTTGGGGTTGCGTTGTCGGGTCAAGCTCGGTGGAGCAACTGCGGGTGGTGGCTGCAACCAACATGGTGGACACATGGACAACGAATATGTAGTCATCGTGTGCTGTTAGTAGCAGTGGTGGAGGGCAGAGGCCACCAAAACACAACAGCACTTGCAGCAGCAGCAGGGGTGACAAGCACATGCATGTCCGGGAAGTCAGTCCGGAAACCCGAGGAAAAATCAATTAATTAGACCAGTAAGCAAAGTGCAAGACTCGCCGACCCTGAAAAATGGGCAGCAAGGCACACGCGCGCACAATCACACTATGCGAGTACGCTGGCGCGCCTGGGGATAATAATGTAACGAGAATGACGATGACCAAAAGGAAACAAAGGCGCCACCTCAAGGCTGGGCCTGTGAGCGATGCTCACAAGCAGCAGCACGTCAAAAAAGAGGGCACGAGGGAGAGGAATATGAAAATCATGGCAAGACGCAGACGACACGCACAAACAACAGCAGCAGCAGCACGCAGCAGCAGCTGCTGCTGCCCACAGCACGAGAAACGAAGGGAGGAGGGTAGCACGAGTTGCCACCAGAGCGTCAGGGCGGTGCGGGGCCAGCCCCTCTACTTCCGCTCCTCCACCACCGGCTCAAAGGAAGACTTCACGGATGCCGTGCTCCGGCGTGGAAGCCGACCACCCGAGCCCGGCACGTCCATCTCGTCGATGCTGCTCATGCTGAACAGCGGCACCGCCATGCCTTTGGTGGCCATGGCGATCGAGGTGGTGCTGTTTCGCCACGACTGGTGGTGCTCCACGATGGGTCCATCCGGCACGGCCTCCACACGGAACGAGGTGGCCGCCTTCAACACGTTGAGATCCAGGCCATTGTGTTGCCAGGTGTCGGACCCGCCTGCGGACATGGCACCAGCAGCAGCAGCAGTTGCCGCAGGCACCACCGCCGTCGTCGCTGCAGACCGTGGGGCTGCGGCTCCACCACCATTGGCGGCAGCAGGAGCCAGTTCAGAATGAATCGCGCGTCCAGCAACAGCAGCAGCCACAGCACCACCACTGGGACCGGTGCTGGTACCACCACCACCACCACCACCACCACCACCACCACCACCATCGCCGTGGTCGCTTCCGCTGCGAGCTCGTGTCGTCGCACCGCTGCGATTGCTGCCAGCGCTGCGAACACGCGCCGTCCCGACGTCCTGCAGGGTCGAGGAAGCCGGCGCCGCGGGCTCAGGCACCGCACCCGGCACAATGTGGTGCGGGTGCGGGTGCGGGTGTGGGTGCGAGTGCGGGTGCGGGTGCTGGTGCTGCCGCTCTTGACTGGGTTCCGGCACGGAGCTGGCCATGGAGGGGACAGAGGGGTGGGAGCTCGCTAGTGACGGGTGGGAGCTGGTGCGGGACGCGGCGGAAGAGAGGAGTGCGTCTGCGGCGCCGCTGCCACCACCTGTCGGCAGCACGACAAAGCCACCGGCAGTGTCACCGTCCCCAGCCCCAGCCCCACCCCCACCCCCACCCCCAGCTGTGGTGGCGTGGGGTGTCTGCGTGCTGCTGTTGGCGTCTGTGGAGAGGCCGCCTTCCGCCCACGCGGTTGATGTGGTGGTCGCCACGGTGGTGGAACTGCCCGCGATGGGCGTCACGCGTGACGCACTCACCGCAGAGGACGGCGATGATGCCGCGGGTCCCATGTGGGGCGCCACCAGTGACGCCACCGCACCCGTGGTCGCCACCACTGCACCAGCCGCACCAGCCGCACCAGCCGCACCAGCCGCACCAGCCGCACCACCCACAGTCTTGGGCGTGTGCGCTTTCGTGGTGTCTCGTTGTGACGTGCGGAGTTGCACCTGCTGGCGTGTCGAGGACACCGGCACCGTGGTGACGACGTCATGGGTGCTGCCCGACCAGGAAGTGCCGAGGCTGCGACTACCGGCGGTGGGCGTGTCACAGTGGCACGTGGGCAGGTCCGCGAGCGCCTCAAGGTGGCTCTCCTGCCGTGCAGAGGACCCCACCACCAGGGCATTCACCGCCACGCCGCCGCACGTGCCACACACTTGCTTGGCCACCGCCGCCGCCGCCGCTGCCGAGGCACCGGGCTGGGAACACGGTTGTTCGTGGGGCGTGGTGGGTGGGCCAAACATGACCGGGAACTGCATGTGGATGCCGGGAAAGGAACCCCGGGCACGGGAGCAGGTGGGGTGCACTGTCACCGCCACCTCCGGCACCAATGTGGCACTGTTTGACCGCAACGCGTAGGAGCCGCCAGGATACGCGACGGACATGTCACACACCGAGTCCACCGTGGTGCTCTGTGTGTCGCACGCGTGCGTGGCGATGCCACACCACACCTCCCGCGCGATGGTCAGGTGCATGGAGGTTTGGATGGCGACGTCGACGTCGATGCGGGACACGGAATGGCCCACCACCTCTGTCGGCGCCACCGTGACGGCCACCTGGTCTCCCGGCCGCAGCACCGGTAGGCTTCCCAGGGTGCCGTTGGCCACCGGGAGTGCGATGTTGGTGTGCACGTGCACGGAGTGGGGCGCGGCCATGCACAGAATCTTGGACTTGGAGGCTGTGATGACGTCCTCCTTGTCTGCTGTGACGTCGTTGGTGGTGCACGCCTCCGACACAAAGCTGCCCGCCAGCATGCCCAGGGTCGCCGCGTGAGACGTTTCCGGAGCGTGGTTGGCACCCTGCACCCGGCGGCTGCCGGGGTCTGTGCGTGCCACGACTTCGTACGACAGCGAGACGCGGCCGGTGGTGGGCATGCCGCTGCCTTGCTTGCACACGCCTGTGGCCGACAGGTTGTAGCTGGGCGGTGCGTCCTCAGGGAGGCAAAAGTGGAACGGGAAGCGGTGCAGGCCGGGTTTGAGCACGCCGTCCGCGGGCGTGCACACTGCGACCTCCACGTCCAGCAGCTGCTCAGTGTGCTTCATGGGGAGGAACTCCGTGTACGGCACCAAGCGGCCCCCGTCTGAACGAAGTCGGTTGATGGGCTTGTCGAACTCGGCGTGGTGGGCGGCTTGGAGTGAGATGCGCACACTGCAACGTGTACACAAAACCGACACACAAGGCAAGACACACACACACACACACACACACACACACACACGCACACACACAGAGACGGGCACAGGCACAGAAATAAACAAAGAAGCCCAAGAAATCATGGACAGGACAGAGCGGTGAGGTCCTCACGCCCAGGCACACACACCCGCACAGACACATCCACCACTCGACGAACCGTTCGACGACGGTGGGACGTGACAGCTTCAACACCACAACGCCACCAAGCCATTCGCCAGCACGAGCAGTGGCTTTGTCAAGGAACACATAAAATGGCGCCAGTCGAATCATCGTCAGCTCTTCGTGCATGCGTCGTGCCTGTGGGGATGTGAAGAGTGACAGCTTGCTGGTTAGAAACCGGCTTCACTGGCCCGCTTTCCAACCGGTGCCTTACCTCTTCCGCGTCCAAGGAGTCGTTCGCATTCAAATCGAAGCGGTTCATGAGCATGCGTGCGAGCTTTCGCGGCGAACCTGGACTGGGAAGCCCAAGCATGCCCGACAGCGCCGTTTGCACGCGCTTGATGTGACACATCGCGACCAGTTCCTCTGGGAAGGGCGCATGCCGTTTGACACAATGAGCTACAGTTTCACCCCCCTCGAAGGCCCTGTTCACGTCACTCACCGAATGACAAAACACCGTCGCTGTTTGCATCAGCTGACGACAAGGCTTGGGCCACAACATCATACTCTGCCGTGAGATATCTTTTGCTTGCTGAGCGAGCCGTGCCAGAGCGTGGGCGCGTGGCCATGACACTGCCACCGATGGTGTCACGACTCCGCGTCGGCACGAGGCCAGACGACGTGGTTCCCATGTGCTCCTGGGCTACTATCAGCGGTTGCGCGGCGCGGTAACGGGGTTCGGGCAGTGATCGGGCACCTAATCAATATTGTCTCACTCCGAACATCAGTTGAGGAGTGTGAGAGGCGCGCTGGCTCCTGCAACAAGCGCCGCGCTGACTCGACACCACACATTTACACGCGTAAAATGACGTTGAATGAAAATTTTTGTACTTTTGACGTGTAAATTTAGAACGAGTCCCCTCTCAAAAGTCGCCGGCCGTCGATTTCGTGATGGTGAAAGATACCCTCATACGACTGGCACACAGGTGCTTTGTGCCTGCCAACGGCGACAATGTGGTCAGGTCAAGACCACAAACAACACCAAGGGCGGGTGCTACGTACTTTCCCCAGTCCCCATTCAACATGTTGACTTCGAATTTACCGTTCTTCTTCTGTGAACTTCCCCACAAAGCCACCTTCGCAATGTTGCCACTCTGCAGGACCGTTGCATGTACGTCAGCGCGCGGCAAGCGAAGGGGCCGGCGCCATTGTTGCCCACCTTTTCACCATGGAAAATGTACTCTCGGTTGATGAGGAATGGATTGTTTGACCAATTCGTGTCTTGTGAGGTGTAGCATCGTGTGCGCAGAGTATCATCGCCTGGGACAACAACCAACCCCGAACACAACAACACGCATGCAGTTGTGTGAAACACTGGTTGTGCTGTGCACATGCGCAACCCAGCACTGATGGTCACCAGCAACGAACACTGTGCCACAAGCTTCTTTGCCTTGGCCCGTGACGGGAGTTTTTCGCACCAGTAGGAAAACCAATTTCGTTGCCGGGTCCATGTGTTTCCGCCGGACCACACCTGGCGGCAGCGCTTGCTGCAGCAGTTCGGGAACCCATCCCCGCCCATATCCTGACGCGAGCGCAGACGAAACAGCTTCACGCCCCGTTCCATGTACATGAGCGCGTTCAACAACTCCGTCCGCACATGTTCCCGATCGTACTGCTTCGGCGGGCACGCAGCAGAGAGCGGGCGAGTGAGGGAGAGAGGAGAGAATAGCCACAACACACATCGCATTGTTCACGCCATTGCACGCACGTGATCGGGGATTTCGAAGTCCTTCTCCAAGAACAGCACATAGTCAGCATCTGTCAGGTCAGCGGCATGCACAAACGACGGAGCCACGGTCCAGGCGTTCTGCTCACTGTGCTGCACCACGGCAGGGTATCTTTGCGGATGCTTGCCCTTGAACATTTGCGGGAAATCTGTTTTGAAGACATGGTGCAGCACCTTCTTTGGCTCGAAAACACGGAAGCCAAACTCCTGACAGAGGAGAGGTTGGCAACAGAACAGAACAGCACAGAACAACACTCGGGGGTGAAACGGCAGAACAGTGGGGGGGGGGGGGCACAACGGCAGTACCCACCTCGCCAAGATCACGCTCCACTTGCTGCGGCGCGTTGAGCCACATGATCTTGTCGTCCACAAAATCAAAGAGACCTGCACGATCCCACGAGCGCACGCTGTTCTCGAGGCTCTTGGGTGTCTTGTAGCTTACCACCACCAAACAAATGCGGCGCTTCGCGAGCATGGATTTGTCGATCTTAAAGGAATCACTTGGCGCCTTTCCCTTGCACCGAGGGTGGTGGGCAGCCTCCATTGGTACCTTGCCAGGCCAGGGCTCGGCCAGCAAGGCCTGGATGCCAGTGTCAGTTAGTGTGCGTTCTGGAACATCCTCGGTTTCTACCACCACAGACACTGTTTCGTCACCACCTTCGACACTGCTATCAGCACTACCACTTCCAGATGCTGTGTTGTCCTTCGTATCCGCGGGGGATGCGTCTGATGAGGATGCCACAGCGCCGGTCTCGGACGAAGTGCCTTGTGGCTTGGTGTCTGTGCTTGAGGTGTCCACCACTCCCGCTTCGGCGGGTAGGCCCCATGCCGGCACTCCTCCGCTACTACATATTACAAGGAGAAACACGGCCGCAACAATGGCACGGTGCATACTGCCACGTACCGGCCGTGTGACACCAGCAGCGATGTGCTGTGAAAGTCGTGTGCTGCGCAACACTTCGTCTTAAAATCGGAATACGTGTATTCATTATATGTGATGAATACACATATCCACAACCACAGCCGATTCCGAAAGCAAGGGGCTCGACGAGGACAGTTCTGTGAGGCGCAGCACCAGCTCGTTCGGGTCGGCGACATCGGGGTGTGTCGCGTGCGTTACTAGTGTAGAAGCGTAGCGGCACCGAAAGGGTGAAACGCAAGGCGGGAGGCGGGCTTCAGGGGTGGTGTCGGCACACGTTCACGCTTTGCTGCACGGCCTGCATACAACATGGGCGTCCCCAAGTTTTATCGATGGCTGTCCGAGCGCTACCCGCTCATCAACCAGAACCTACAGGACCGCACTCTCATTCCAGAGTTTGATTGCTTGTACTTGGACATGAATGGCATCATCCATCAAAACACCCATGGGAATGACGGGGTGTCGCGAAAGGTGTGTGGGCCAGCGCGTGCGTTCTATGCTGTGTCGGCGACGCGGTTGTTCATTCCTCCTCCTGCTGCTGCTGTGTGTGTGCTTGCTCCCTTGCCCGCCGCAGGTGGACGAGAAAGTGATGATGTTGGGCATGTTCCAATACATTGACAAGATTGTGAAAATCGTGCGGCCGACGCAGCTGCTGTACATGGCTGTGGATGGTGTTGCCCCACGCGCAAAGTTGAACCAGCAGCGTTCTCGCCGTTTCCGGTCTGCGCGTGATTTAGCGATTCAGAGGGCAGAGGAGGAGGTAAGCAAGCACCTGCGTGTGGGCTGTTGCTTTGGGGGGAACTTCCGTGTTTTGTGTGCGCACGTGAATGTGTGCGCTTGAATGTGTTGTGTGTGTGTGCATGTGCGCGCGCGTGAGCGTGATGTGGGGCCGCCATGATGCTGTACTCATACCGACCGTGTGTGCCCCTCCGTTTTCTCTCTTTGTGGGCCACTGGACTGAACTGAAACAGAAAAAGGGCGAGAAAATATCTGATGACGACGTGTTTGACTCGAACTGCATCACGCCGGGCACAACATTCATGGCACGCGTGTCGGCACACATCCAGTACTTCATTCGCAAGAAAATGAAGGAGGACCCAGTGTGGCAGCGACTGCGGATTGTGTTTTCTGGCCACGAGGTGCCTGGCGAAGGAGAGCACAAGATCATGGGCTACATCCGTGCCATGAAGTCACAGCCCGGCTACAACCCCACCACCCGCCACTGCATGTGTGGCTTGGACGCCGACCTGATCATGCTGGCACTGGCGACGCACGAGCCCCACTTTTCCCTTCTGCGCGAGCACATCGACTTCCAGTCCTTTTCCCGCGGCCGCAACTCCACCAAGACCAAAACCAAGGCGACGCAGGAGGTCAAGTGGCAGCTGCTGCACATTGGCATCCTGCGGGAGTACCTCGCCGTCGACTTGCGACCGCCGTCGACGCCAGGGTTCACGTTTGACGCCGAGCGTGCGCTGGACGACTTTGTGATGATGACGTTCCTGTGCGGCAACGACTTCATCCCCCACCTGCCGTCCATGGACATTGGCGAGGGCGCGCTGAACAGCCTGTTTGCCGTCTACCGCGAGCTCCTGCCGCAGGTGGGGTACCTCACCAAGGACGGTGTGGTGAACACCGCGACGGTGGAGGTGCTGCTGCGGCGGCTGGGTGAGATGGAGGAGGAGGTGTTTGAGAACCGTGACCGTGAAGCCAAGCGCTTTGCACGCCGGCAGCGTCGCAATCAACAGCGGGGTGGTGGTGGTGGCGGCGGCGGCGGTGGCGGTGGCGCCACCACAACGGCGACGCAGCACGAGGGTGGCGAGGCAGAGGACCCGGTGATGACGGCAGCGTTGGCGGCGGCGGAGGGTCTGGGTGGGGTGGAGGCCATCAAAGCCAAGTACTACCTGCAGAAGTTTGGGCTGACGTACAGCCAGGAGCATATGGCAGTGCACCACCGCCTGCGGCAGTCATACCTGGAGGCGCTGCATTGGATCATGCTGTACTACTACCGAGGCTGCCAGTCCTGGGGCTGGTTCTACCCCTTCCACTTTGCGCCCATGACGTCGGACATGGTGGACCTGGGCCGCTACGACATCAAGTTCCACCTGGGGCGGCCGTTCTTCCCGTTCCAGCAGCTGCTGGGGTGCCTGCCCGCCGCGTCGTGCTCCTTCCTTCCGCGGCCCTACGCCGCGTTGATGACGCAGGAGGCGTCGCCGCTGAAGAAGTACTACCCCGACGTGCAGAGCATCCGCATTGACATGAACGGGAAGCGCAACCCGTGGGAGGGCGTGGCGTTGATCGCGTTCATCGACGAGGCCGCGATGCTGGACGCCATTCGCACCCACGCGCCGGACGGCACGCTGACCGAGGAGGAGCGCCGCCGCAACTCCTTTGGCCAGGAGTACCTCATCCAGTACGACAGGGGCGTGACGGACACGCTGGCGTCGACGCTGCCGGGCCAGCTGCCGGACGTCAAGATGTGCTGCACGCGCATGACGGTGTGGCGCGAGCCCGGCATCCCCGCGGGGCAGCACTTCCAGCCCGTCACGCCGCCGGGTTGTGTCGTGCCGGCGCCGGGCTTCCCGTCCCTGTACGCGCTCCCCGTGTCCACCGCCGACCGGGCGGTGGAGCTGAACGTGTTCGGCTTCAAGTCGCGCAAGCCGACGCGCATCGTGAAGCTGGAGGACGAGGCCGCGCCGACCGCGCCCATCATCCGCCCCGCCGACTTTGGCTTCGCCGTCACGTACGCCGAGCTGCGCGGGCACTCGGGCGGCCTGCAGTTCGCCGCCACCGCGGAGGAGGCCATGCACGTGCTGGGCACGCCCGTGTTTGTGCGGTACCCGCACCCGCTGCAGGGCCTCGCGGTGGCGGTGGTGGATGCGGCCAAGGAGGTGCGGTGGATGCCGCCGCCCGGCTACAACGGCGTCGGCATGCCGCGCTCGCCGGGCTCGCTGCACGAGGCGCCGCACACGGAGCAGTCGGCGCGGGAGTTCCGGCTGTTGGCGGAGCAGACGCAGCGCACGGCGCTGTCGGGTGGCCGGGGCCTCACGATTTGCGGCATGGACATTGGCCGCGTGCGCGTGTTGATCAAGGTGCGGCCCCTCATCGCCATGTACCGCCAGCCCAGCGACGGTGCCATGTTCCGCGTGTTTGCCAGCGCTGGCGGCGACGCCGAGGCGCTGTACGCCGGGCAGCTGGTGATGCAGAGCGTGCCGGCGGCCGACCCGCGGTTCGAGGAAACCGGCCCCAAGCTCGTGTCGGACCTCCTGCCCTCCGGCTCCAGCGTCATCGTGCTGCGGGGCATGGCGCGCGGCGCGCTGGGCACCGTGCTGGGGCACAACGCCAACGGCACGGTGAAGCTCAACCTGCGGCTGCGCCCCAAGGAGCCGCCGTTCGCCGCCACCATCGTCAAGTCCATCCACGACGCGTACTTTCCGGCGGCCGTCGCGGCGCGGGCGCTGCGCATCACGCCCAGCATGCTGGGACGCGTGACGGCGACCATCAAGGTCGCGCCGGGGCACTACGACATCGGGCTGAACCTGAAGGTGTTTGGCCGCCTGTACCTGCCGGGCTTCGTGCGGTCGCAGGCCCGCGAGGCGCGCGACCCGGCGTGGAGCGTCGGCGACTCGGTGCAGAAGGTGACGGGGGTGAAGGGGTCGTGGCAGTACAGCCAGGCGTGCCTGGACCTGGTGGCGGCGTACATGCGGCGGTTCCCGCGGGTGTTCCGCATCCTGCAGCAGTTCCCCAACCCGCCGCGTGGCGAGTACACCATGTCCCACTTCGGCGGCCAGGGCGTGGTGGACACCATCAAGGACTGGCTGCGCAAGCTCCCCATCGCCAAGAAGCCGCTGGTGCCCATCACGTCGCACTACGTGAGCACCCGCGCGGTGGCGGCGGTCGAGGCCGCCAGCACGCGCCTGCTGCAAATCCAGGCGGCGCAGGCGCCGACGACGCTGGTCGTGGACCAGGTGCACCCCCGCAACATCTTCCGGCGGGACGTGGAGGGCTTTGCGACGCCGCACGGCGCGCGTGCCGGCGCGGGCGGCGGCGCCTCTGTCCCGACGCTGGGCGACCGCGTGGTGAACCTGTCGCACCGCATGGTGCCCATGGGGCTGGGCGGCACCGTGGTGGCGACGCACAGCGAGACGGGGTGCGTGGAGGTGGTGTACGACGCGGAGTTTGTGGGCGGCAAGACGCTTGGCGGCCTGTGCTCGCCGGGCCGGGGGCGTTTGGTGGAGTGGAGCACGCAACTCAACCTGTCGCGGCCTGATGGGGAGGCGCCGCCCGTGTATGCCCCCAAGTCGACGACCGCTGCAGCCGCCGGTGCTGGTGCCGGTGCTGGTGCTGGTGCTGGTGCTGGTGCTGGTGAAGGCACACGCTCAGGAGCAGCCGGCAAGACGTCCTCGGCAGGCGGTGGTGCTGGTGCTGGTGCTGGTGCTGGTGTTG
>Ga0213833_1001969_pt1 | contig 13911 bp, 16 predicted proteins | sample SWATP21_FD_160575 | JGI IMG/M metagenome (GOLD analysis project Ga0213833, IMG submission 160575) | Coastal seawater microbial communities from Marineland, Florida, United States - SWA TP2 #1 | ecosystem: Environmental > Aquatic > Marine > Coastal | place: USA: Florida | collected 2016-08-14
TGTGATTTCGCGCTGAATGACTGCATCAGTCCGAAGTCCAGCCCCGTCTCCATTGGATCCCCCCCTCACTTTTGTGCCGACATTAGTTTGCCAACACCCTCACCATCTGTGAGCGCCTGTACCGTGAACCGGTATGCCGTCATTGTTTTTGTGGCGTTGATTTTGGACGGGTGGTGTAGGACTCATGGGATGTACTGCGTTGTTGCACGACAGGCGTGCTCTGGGACAATGTTACCAGGGCGAGTGGAACAATCTCCCATCCTATTATCAGTACTTCAACGAACCCACGCTCGCTGGTGGCCTCGCCTCCGTTGACTACTGTCCGTACGTACGTCCCTTCAGCAACAGGGTCTGTGTTCACCCTCGTGATCAGCCGTCACCGAACTACCAAGGCATGATTATGAGCGACGACAGCTACTGTTTCGAAAGTACGCTGCGGCAGGCCATTGATGGCAAGACTGTCACGTCGCCCAAGGTGGCATGCTACAAGGTTGAATGCGTGTCACCTTCCCTGTTGCGCATTAACATTTCAAAGCACAATGGCGGGACGCAAGTCGTTGAGTGCACAGGAACGGAGACCAAGTCTGTGTCTGGGTTCACTGGAAGTTTTACTTGCATCGATCCAGGGATCTACTGTCAACAAGCCTTTCGTACCACTGATGTCAAGTCTTCTGGTCTGGGTTGGATCTCGCCAACGATATCCAGCGTTGCATCTGCTTCGCAAACAACCGGTGGGTCGTTGAGAGCTCGCATGCTGGAAGGGTGTGTCGTACATCGTAACCTGTGGAAAACTGTGGTGCAGCAACGTTGTCCGTCGTCCGATTTGGTGGCTCGCTTGGCGCGGCCAACGCAACGCTTACCCTGCGTGATGGCACTGCCATCGCCGGTGTGGACTACGAGGACAGGCCTTTGGTTGTGTCTTGGAGCGATGGCGAAGAAGGTATGCGGGAGTTTGCAATCAATATCACTACCGACACTCGGGATGGCAGATCGTTTTACGTGGATTTGGTCTCGGGCATGAACATCTCGATTGTTTCACCGACAACGGCCGAGGTGATTTTGGGGGCCCCGAGCGCAGGTCCGATCAACGCCAGCCTTGGGCGTTCCCCGCACTTTGTATTCCTGAGCGCAGTGCACGTGTTCATTGTCTTGTCGGCATTGATGCGCCCCTTTGTATGAGAGTGGTAGCGTGTCATAGGCGTGCTTTGGTGCCAACTGTTTTGTAACCACCGAAGAATGCAATACACGTCTGGCTGCAGGCTACGCACAGGTGTTGTGTTGAGTAGATAGCATCCTTGAACGCTGAGAATGTTGTTGGAACCAACCCAGATGACACAGTGCAAAAACTCCTGCCGCCAACTACACATGGCCACGACTTCCTCTCGACGCATGAGTCCATACTGTCCTTGAGATTCCCAGCATCAACGTCGCCCCGTAGCAACCAATGTCAATGGAGGAAATGTGCAACCTTCCTGGAAATGGTGTTTCAAACCCGCAGCCAGCCATGTGTGTCCGGAGTTGAGTCACCGCCATGTGTCCCACTTCACCCACTTCTGAGGCATCTTCCAGGTGTTTGAAGGAACGGGTGCGCAAGGGGCTAGGTGCGCGCGAACGTGTCCCGGGATGTGGCTGGTTCCGGGCAACAGTGGCCACGGCAGCAGCTGCTTCGGCAAGGGCACGTAGAGCGTGTACCATAACCGGGAGCTCTGTGGGGGTGGAGTGGTCTTGGATCGTCACGGAAACGACGCTTTCCCGCTTCATAGCCTGCACCGTTGCAAGCTGGTACTCGTCTTGAGCAAGTGCACGTCCGCAAACGAAAACTTGCGATGAGCTCGTGAGAATAGCACTGCACTCATGGTCGGCAACAATTTGCACTGCCTGCATCGTACACCCATTTCATTCAGAATCGCCACCTCAACAATACAAATGACTGCACGGTTTCCACGCCACAGCCCCTCTCCTTGCTGCTACAACGCACCTGCATGCCACGCAAGGACGTCAAACACAGCGGCACGGCACTCTGTGCGCAAGGCACTGACAACTCTTCTGCTTGCACTGCATCAGCGCGAACAGAGCTGGAACGGCGCCGGAAGATCGCGCTGGATCGGCGACCACGGCGTCGATTACCCGCGTTTGTCGCTGCTGTGGCAAGAGATTCACACCCCTCGCGGTCAACAGTGAGCGCCGCTGTACCTACTCCAAGCTGACCGCGATGATTGGAACCGAAAGACCAAACGCCTCCTCGGCGATCGACAAGCAGCGTGTGGTTGTCCCCGCATGCGACGTTGCGCGCCATGAATGTCTTTGAACACACCAGTGGTCGACTGGACTGAACTGTTGGTATGCCGGTAGCGTTCTCTGGTTGCACAGCACACTCTTCTCGCGGAGCGCAGCCCCACTGCATCACCATTTGTGGCGTGTACCGATCGCGTACGTCTCCCACCCCAAGTTGGCCATAGGTGTTTCCTCCCCTGGTGTGCAAGTTTCCAGTGTTACACCCACAGGTACAAGCAAAAGAACAAGACCCGACAAGGGCTCATCAACGCACCATGAAAACACGGTTCCGTCCGCACACACAACGACCGTGTGTGCATGGCCCACGGCCACAGCAGATGCCCGGCGCCGAACGAAGGGAGAGTGTGAGATTGGAGGCAACTCAACTGGCATTGGGTGGCCCTGGTACGTGCGTGACACAACGCGTTGGACAGCTGCAACGGTGTTGCTGTCTCTTTGATGAAGGGCTGAATCAGACATGGGTGTGGCGTGAGCCCCTTGCCGCTCACCAGCTGCTGTTGGGGTTTCGCCAACACTCCATGGGTCGAGAAAAGAGAAGGCCGCTACCCCCAGCCGCCCTTGCTCTGCCCTTCCCCACGCAAAAACCTGGGTACTCCCCACAGCACACTACGTTGAGGGCGTGGCACAGGTAGGCGACGGTGCAATTTTGAAACCCCACCTTTCCGGCGCCGGAAACGACAACAGTGTGATCACTGGCGCAGGCAGCTTGAACCGCGCCATGGGAACCAAACGAGTCGTCAGGAATAAGTCGGGGACCCGCTCGTGCAGACGCAAGGCGTTGCTCACGTGCCAGGTTTGCTTTCAACTGTTCGTCACAACGCCGTGGGAACAATCGTCGTCATTGAATGCCACCGTGGACAACAGAGCAGCGCTTGACACACCTGGCAAAGCGTGGATACGTAGTGGAGGCCGTGTTTTCCGCCGGCGTGAGCCATCACGTGACTCTGGAGCTTATTTGCGGCTTTTCGCAACTTGACCTTGGCGGCAAAAAGGGCTGGTCTGCGATTGTGCCAATTCCAAGTGTGAGCCCCTGGACAAGCTTTTGCAAACGGCATGTCAAACATACTCATGGGAGAAGTAGTCGATTGGCAGCAGTTCAAGTTCCTCAAGCGTTATTCGATCACTCGGTGTTTCGTGCCGCTTTGCTTCTCTGGCCAGAACCTCCTGCAGAGCTGCTGCGGCTGCCGTTTTGCTGTCGACTCCTACCTGCTCTGCCACCATTTCAGCCTTCACCACATCTCGTACGATGCTAGAATGAACAGGGTTGAGGGCCTGAAAGGATAAACGAGCCCCGTGTCATGACAAAATCGGCAGTGAGCACAACACTGCGCTCGTACCCTGGCCCCTCTTCGTTTTCCAGGTTTGGAACTTCCAACACGATGAAGCACCCCCTTGAACCGATTTCGCACCACACTGCTCTTCAGTTGTCCCACAGCAAGGCGCTTGCTCCCCTGGCGTGCCAATGCTTGCAGTTTATTTTGCTCCTTGGCGAGTCGATTTCTCCAGGTTACACTTTGCCGCAACTCCTCGAGTTTAGGATAGTCCATTGCCTTCCACACCCACTCCTGCGTTGCACCATTTGCATCTCCGTCTTCGCCTAGTGCGTCCATCGGTTCATAGTCTGCAGCATCGGTGCGATGTGAGTGGTGGAAACCGAGGTGTTCATGTGCACCCTTCACCTCTCTTTCCGGAACGTGTGGAGAATCCCAACCTTCCGTATCCTGAACGTCCCCAGCTCCATACCTGGTTGCTCGCACCGGCGGACACCTACACAAACGCAGTTGTTTGTTACATGCTCAAAGGGAGAGGAGTCTGCTTGCACACGTACCACAACAGCATGCTGGCTTGACATGAAGAACCTCGACACTGAAACGTCGTGAAGTAGCATCACGGGCCGAGCAAGTCGAGCAACCTCGGCGGCTTGTGTGAGTGTCTGGGGCGCATGATGGATCAACACACACTGTGAGAGGAGACGAGGCTGCAACACTTCGGAAGTGTGCGTACGCGTAAGGCTGACACCGCCTGAAACGCCCGGAAAAAGTTGCGTTGTGATCCAATCCGCGACACAGCTGCATTGGCGCCATGTGATGCCTCTTCTGTGCCTTCTGCTTTTGATGTTGATCTACGGTCCGTCGGTCTCGACATTAGCGAGGTGGCTGACAGGATGCCCAGTTCATGTACAATCTTTTCATCCTCCGCACGTTTGCTGTGAACAGCTTCGTACAGCGGATCTTCGCTGTACACGTTTGCGCTTTCGTCATTCGCGGTCTCAAATTTTCCCTGTACGTCCCATGTGTACAGCTCTCCCTTGCTGGTGACAAGTGTTGCGATACAGTCGTGAACGGCAAATCGGTGCACCGTGCCTGATAGCTCCGCGCGGCGAAATGACGACTTTCCAACCCCACCGTGGGCTGACCAGGCAAACACAGCAACCTTGGCACTGGGAGTGTGAAACTGCGCCTTGGCACCCTTTATCTTCAAGTGTGCCACGGTGGCAAGTGAGAGACTTGGTTGGCTTTGCTCCGCCCTCCTTGCAGACCTAGGCCTCTGGCCGGGTGGAACTTGGGACCGACGAGCCAACTTGGGGATGTTCTCGAAAGCGACGCGGCGACCCTGCTGACGACTGGAGCTTGGCAGCCGTGCATGGGGCGTGGCTGCTATAGTTGAAAGAGGGCGTCGCTCTGCCGTGCGTGGTCTGGCTCTCCACACTCCCACAGTAGCTTGGGGTGGCGACGCATCATGCGGTGGTGGGCCGGACAGGCCCGAGGACCGCGAGCGGGTGGATCGTACTGACCGAGCGGATCGCACAGTGCGAACCGATCGGTGACTCGAAGAGCGCTCCAGCATTGCGGAGAGGCCCGGTCGTGTGGCTGTTCGGGACGATGGTAGTTTTTTGCGGCGTGTTTCGGCGTCCAGTGTGAACATGGTGTAGAACTTGGACAGTTTGCTGTCAGTACGGCACAAGGTAAACAACGGAGTAACTGCAAGGACGCAACATGAAAGCACAACCACGTACTGCTTTCGCCGCACAGACATGATTGCGAGGGAAAAGGGAAAGCGAACTCGCTCAACTTTCAGGTCCCGATCCAAAGCCCGTGCCAAGACGGGCTCGTAGAAACGCTTCAAAACTACACGTGAGAAACCCTTTAGGTCCATGTACTGCGAGTGCCGAGGACGTCTTCTCAGTTGGGTAACCCAATGCTTCAGTGCAGCTACAATCTGAGCACGCGCAACATGCCAAAGTGAGCGAGATCCGTGTCCCCTGTTTCACAATGCATCATCACCTCATGTGGAGCACAGGGAACGATGGTATCGACCTCGTTCGGCCCGACCCCAAGTTTTGGCGCTGCGATCATTTCGAATAGCCCCTCGACCTCCAGCTGCCAGCGGGAACGTGCTGTGGACAAGCGGTCGTCGAGGTTGTCACCCTGTCGTTGGGCTGAGGTGCGGTGCGTTGTGTGTGCGCGGATCACGGAGGCAGTGGGACTTTGTGGCGGCAATGAACCAATCGCCATGTCTTCACAAGAGCTATCACTGGATGGCGATACCTCTGCAGGCGATGTCGCCACTGTGTGTGTGTCAACACCGGATCGGGCTCGATGTGCTGCGTCTCGAGATTGTTGTTCGTGGAACAGAAGTTTCAGCAGCTCATCCCCGTCCATCACACTGCTTCGCCGCCGACGTCCCCGACCCACCTTCATGCCGGATGCCTCAGCTCCGGATGCCATGGGAACGCAGTGTGGCGGACAAAGCCCGCTGGGTTCGAAACGCTGCTGTGCGTTTCGTGCAGTCTGCCAAAGAAAACTTAACTCGATTTTGCATTGTTTTGCATAGTTTTTACGCCACTTCAAAGGCTTCAAAGAGCGTGTACCGAACGGAATTGGCTGTGCCACACAACGCGCGAGGCAACAGCGACAAGATGCAAACAGAAAACGAATCAAAACGAATCGAACGAAAAAGAACGCACAGCCGTTTGCTCGATCCCTTTTCTGCGCCTACCCAACCCACGCCCTCAGCTCTGATTCCAAACAGCACCACCACCCGCCGGGGGCATGTGGCGCGCCATCTCGTTGGCGGGAGGCATGATATTTGGACCGGAGGCGCCCGCACCGGCGCCAGCACCAGCACCAGCGGAGCCTGCAGTGGCACCAAAAGAAGTTGTTGCCACGGGCAAGAGGTCAAACACCAGTGCAACATGGTCAGACGGGAACTGTGGGTTTGGCAGCGCCGTGTGGGAGAACCCTGTCAACGTGTGACGGGTGGGGATCTCCAGCAAGGACTTCACCAGGAGCTTGTCAGTAGTGATCCAGGCATGGTCAAGGCAACCCACGAAATCCGCCGTGTAGTTTGTGAATTCGGGGTCGCGGCCATGGAATGTGCGGAAAGCGGAATCCAGCGCCACGTTGTGCGCAATCTTGCCGTGCAGGATGTTGAAGGGGTCCCTCGGCAGGTCTTCCCTCCCCAAACCCACGAAGCGAATGCGGCTCCCGATGCGATTTGACGCAAGAAGTTTGTACACAGCAGAAGTTGTGTCCGAGTTGAAATCGCCACAAAGAACGAGGGGCAGGTTGCGCGCCAAGATGAACTTTTCGAGCTCCTTCATCAACATGTGTGTTTGCCACAGCTTTACGTCGTCATACTCGGGGTTCCATGACAGGTGCGTGTTCGAGATGCAAACACGCATAGGCGACGTCAATCGAGCTGTGGCAGACAAAGAAAAACCAAGCACATCATGTCGTGAGAGAGCGAACGACAAAACAGCGCACCCAATTCGCACGAGAACGCACATCCGTTGGCGCCGTGAGTCATTTCCAGCACGACCACCTGGGCGACGTTGTCACGCTTCAACCGCTTCAACAACGCCTCGCGTTGGGGCTGTAGCTGCTTTCCCTTGACCTGGTATGTGGCCTCCGCAGCATCGTTGAACTCGATGACATACTTTTCACTGAGCGCAAAGCGGCTGGTTCGGTAGAACAGGGCGCACCCATCAATTCGACCTTCGCGCCCCATGGAAGCACGCGTTTTTGCCTTGAACAGTCCTTCGTATCCCATGGCATGCAAGTCATGATAGAGCTTCGAGTTAAAATGGTCAGCTTGGACCTCTTGCAAGCACAAAATGTCAGCATCGTAGCGCTTCAGCTCCTGCATCAACAGCTTGCGCCGGTACTCGAAAGACAGCGCCCATAGTGGACAGTAGGGGTACTGCGACTGTGTTGCGTAAATTTCTGCAAGGACGTTGTACGAGATGATTCGGAAGCCAAGGTTGCTGTCGATGACGCGGACGTTTGGGGGCACAGCTGAAAGCTTGACGAGCTTTCGGATCGGAGGGGGCGGTGCAACAGACTGAACAAACCGGGTTGTGGTCTCGTCTTTCACCATTTCTCCGTCTTCAAGCCGCAGCGCGGAGACAAGCTTAAGCTTGTGCCCAACATCCAACGCTGTGGGGTGGTACGTTCTGGAAAGCGTAAACACAAGACCAAATCATGACATGCACAGAAAGAACCCTCCAAGAGCAACAGCACGTACTTTCCACTGCCCACCTCAACCCAGTCGTCGCCATCATCAGGGTGAGTTGGGGGTAACAGCTCGACCTCGGCTATTTGCTGTTGGTCTTCGTCTTCATCGGGGTCTCGGCGCAGCTCTGGGCGCTTGCTGTCCCCAACCGGCTTTGGGGGGTGCCGGCTGTGACAGTGGCTGGACCACGACTTTTTCATGCACTTGGGCGAACAGAACAACGATGGTGCAACGGGCGCGCCTGCCTTGGCACAATCTGTGCACTGAACAGGGACGCGGCCATGTGACCGCATCGGATCCTCGGACGCAACACACCCACGGTCCAGGCGGCAGTGGAAGCACGAGCACTTCCACATCTCCTTGCCACGGTACCATGTGAACGTGATACGTTCATCATCCGCTCGCACACGCTGTCCTCGCTCATCTTGGGCAAAACAAAACGGTTCAAGGGGAACACCTTCCACAGGCTGGTTCACACGAGCGCTCACACGCGACGTAGTGCGACCAGGTTGACGCCCGAGCTGAGGGGTCATGGTCACAGGCCCAGTGGGGTGTGGAACACTGCGCTGTGGACCCATGGACACTGAGCGCACATTGTGTGGTGGAGCAAGGCCACCACTTGTGGGCGCTGACCCACTCCCGGGGCCGGCCGGGGGTAGCCGCCCGGCCGAATGCGTCCCGCCGACAGCGGACATGTGTCGGTCAGAGCGTTACACTGCCGTGGTGACGGCTTGGGGGCGTCCTCAAGGGTTCAAGCAGGGAGAATGTACCTCGAATGGGTACCAAGCGCGCAACGGTGGCGCCAACGACTCACTTGGATGGTGGGAGTCCACACACGCCACACGTCGCGACGACGAGGGGCAGGCGACAGGCGTGGGTCGAGCTTGCGTGCTCGAGCCTACGCGTGGTTGTGAAGGGGGAACCCCACAGTGCAACTCGCGAACACTTCAGGTGGTGGTTCGGGTGCGGCCTCGAGCACCTGTCTGGGCCGGAAGCGAGAGTCGGCAGCAGGGCAGCAGATCGAAAGAACCGGGGCGCTGCTGAGTGCAATCAAGTTCGACCCAGAGGATGAATTCTTTGAACTTTTTAGCATGTGAGTATTTTTGCGAAACATCACACCAAAGCTTCATGTTGCCCTAGCACCTTACTACTCGCCGCGCCACACATCGGGACCGACGTCCGTGTACATCTTCTTGATGTTGGCCATGTACATCGAGTACACTACGGCGCGCTTGAGCTTCATGGTGTCAGTCAGCTCGGTGCCAACGCGGAAATCTTGCGGCAGGATGCTGATGTACTGCACCTTGGACGCACGTGAGACCGCCTTGCCGTTGGCAGTGTCCATGATCGGCTTCAGGGCCGCCAACCACTTCTTGTACTCCTCAGGATCGTTCACGACACCGCTCGCGGTGGTAGCAGTGCAGCCAGCGGCACGGCCAAACTCCAGAGCGATCGGAGCCAGGTTGTCAGTCGGCATGCGGGTCTCGGGATCCTCAACTGTCTGAAGGGTCACCAGCGCGACCAAGAACTTTTGTTGGTCACCGAACACAACGAAGTTTGAAATAGCTCCGCACGTCTCCTTGAATGTCTGCTCAATCAGAACCGGCGCGATGTTCTCGCCACCAGCACCAATGATGAGCTCCTTGTAGCGGCCCGTGATCTTCAGGAAACCGTCCACGTCGATGAGACCCTTATCACCAGAGTGCAAGAAACCATCCGAATCGATGGCCTCACGCGTCTTCTTCGGGTTCTTCATGTATCCCATCATGATGTGGCGGCCAGAGTACACGACTTCACCCTCGCCTGTGCCAACACGCACGAGGGGGGAGTTGTGCGGGTCCGGCACAACGGCCATGACGGAGTGCGGGATGGCAGGGCCAGCGGTCGCAAGCTTGTACATGCCAGCAAAGCCATCACGATCGGGGTAGTTCACGGTCTGAGGGCCTGTGCACTCGGACTGGCCGAACACCTCGTAGATCGGCATGGAGTACTGCGCGAAGAAGTCGAGCGTGCCCTTGCCGATTGGAGCTGCGCCCGTGGCCAGAATACGAGCATGGTTCAAGCCCAGCTTGTCGTGGATCTTGCTGAGGACGAGCTTGTACGCCAGGCCGTAGGCAAACGGCTGGCGCCCGTTCTTCCCGTACTGGATGTTTGTGCACATGGCCTTGCCACAGCGCTTGGCCCACTTGGCAATCTTCAGCTTCAGCGGCGACATCTCTGCGGCAGCCTTGGCACCAAGCGCCTTGATGCCCGCCTCCAACTTTTCCCACACACGGGGCACGCCGAAGAAGATGGTGGGGCGAATGGCGTTCAGGTACGGGACCAGCATCCCCTTGTACGCGGTTGCGTCTGCAAAGAAGCAGCAGGCACCGGAGACCATGGGAGAGTGGAGGTCAATAAGCTGCGCAGCAATGTGCGAAAGGGGAAGGTAGGACATCACCCTGTCGTCCACTGTCACATTGAAGATTTTCTCCATGACGGAGCCAGCAGTCCACGTGACGTTGTCGTGGCTGACCATCACGGCTTTCGGCGGGCCGGTGGTGCCCGAGGTGTAGATGAGGGTGCAGCAATGTCCGGGAAGGGCAGCACGGATGCGAGCATCCACCTCTGCCTGAAGCGACATGTCTTCGCCCTTCTTCATGAAGCTTTCCCAGGAGTGGACAACGAAACGCGAGGACAGGGCTTCGGCAACAGCCACATCAACTTCGTCATCGTACACCACGATGTGCTTCAGGTGGGAGGCGAGCTCGGGGTGGTCGACAAGGTACTGGAACTTTGCCAACTGCATGTTGTTCTCCACGACGGCCACTTGGCAGTCAGAGTGGTCCACAATGTACGCCACCGCCTCCGGCTTGTTGGTGGTGTAAATTCCCGCGGCCATGCCGCCGGCGGCGATCACGCCAAGGTCGGCCACACTCCACCGGCGGTGGTTGAACCCAAGGATGTTCACAGTAGCAAAACGGCGGAAGTCGATGGAAACGAGAGCACGCGCGAACTGCATGCATTGGTCGTAGTACTCGCGCCACGTCCACTTGATCCACTTGGCCTTGCGGATTTCGGCGTCGCGGGCGGGACCCTTCAGGGCTGGGCTGAGCTCCATCCATGCCAACGCTGGTTCATCACCATGGGCAGCCACCGTGCGGTCAAACACGTCGTACACGGTCAGGCGCGGCGAGTCGTCTCCGGGCGCAGAGGGACGCTCCGGAGCAACCGCATCCGGAGCAGTGACCCACCAACGGCCGGAAGTGGCCAAGCCATCGCCGCCAGCGGTCTTCGTTTCCTCGGCCATGTTTCACAAGGGAGGCTTACGTACAGCAAACGACCCACACAATGGTTTTGTGAAGCGAGCGAAGGACAAAGAAACCGGCGGGCGGCACGATTGGATGCGGTACAACGTCAACGCCTCCGCTGGCACCACCCAAACGTTGGCCAGATCCTCCTTTTTTGCAGTTTATTTTTGCAACGAAATAAAGACACTGCATCCACGTCGCAAGGTGCGCTACCCATACATACACACCAAAATTGTGTAATTACTTCATCACATCCAAAACTGAACAAAGCGCAGCCCTGACACACGACAGGTGCCACATACCGCTTCTTCTGGCCCGTCTCGTGACAATGGAAGGTGTGTGTTGTTTCATTTGTGCTGAATTGTGCCATGGGGTACATCCTTGCGTGTCATCAGCGTTCTGTTGTGTTGCCTGTCCTTGTGTGGGTTCCTGACACCGTCCAACATTGTGCCGCGCGCTTTTGTGCATCCATGCGTACATGTCACTCCAGAGCTTCGGCAGATTGGAAACTGGCTCCTGGTGTCAGCATGGGGAAATCAGGTGCGTTGAAGTATCCTGCTGCTGTGCCAATGTAGGGTTGCTTTTGGTGTCATTTGGATTCTCACATGGCATGCTGTGACGTCAGCGCCAATGGAAGGAGTTCTTCACAAGCTTCTCTGTTCCGAACAAGGCTGGGGGCTGGCGGTCTCTTGAGACCAGACTGCTCTCCAACTTGCGTCAGTACAAGGCAAACTACATCACCATCGCCTTGGTGTTTTCGTTGTACAGCTTGTTCGTATTGTCGGGTTGCATGTCGTGAAGCTGGAGTGTCGCTGACCCAGCACGCGCGTCTCTGCGTACAGCTTGACGAACTGGTGGCTGTTCTTCGCTACAACGATTGTGCTTGGACTGTACTTCTTCCTCTTTCACATCCACAAGACCCCACTCGTCATTAGTGGGCGCTTAGTGACAGCACGACAGAAGCTCGCTGCCTGGGCCGTCTGTGCGTTTCCCTTACCCCCGTCACTCGTGTTTGCTTGTCCGCCTGTCGACTCACCTGCACTGTCTGCTCTGCTGTGCCTGTCACACCCCAGTTTCTCTTCTGTTGTTCCTGCTTTTTGGTTGTTTGATGAGCGCGTTGACCCTGGTTTTTGTTATTGGGTTGGGTGCGTATCAGCGTTGCAGTTGTGTGGGCATGCAGCGCTCACGAAGGCATGTTCATGTTGCAGTCATTGTTGCCCACGGTACATTCCGAACGCCGACGCGATTTGGTGGTTCAAGCAGTTCCAGAGTGCATGGTTACTTTGGAGGAACGGGGGGCAGTGATGACGAGGTGAGGTTGGCTTCGCTCGTGCGTGGCGTGTTTTGCTGACTGGCAATTGACTCGTCCGACCCGTGTTGTTGCAGGACGTCGATGAGGAAGCAGGTGGCAACACCCTCGATGAAGAAGGCGTCACCAGTATGGATGGCATGGGTGGCATGCGCCGTGGTCCCCTTCCTGGCACCGTTGAGACGCGCCACCGCAAGAATGAGGAGTATCTTGCACGCCGGCAGCGACTGCAGAGCAAGTACCCGAATTTGAACTACCAATGAAACTTTTTGTTTGTTTGTTGGGCTGGCACTTGGTGTGGCGCTTGTTGTTTCTATGCTGCAATCGCCACGAACCACACCATTGATATGTTTCGAAATGCGTGGCTCACTCATCGTCCGCTGCCACCTCAGCATGCCCTGAGCTGTCGTCCGCACCCTGCTCGCCCCAACCTGTGTGAGTGTCATGCAGCGACCCACCCAACTACAGCCAACCACGCACCGTGCGGGGCCGCTTCGGTGCATTTGGTTGAGCCACGCTGCCTGCGTCCTCCTCATCGTCGTCGTCGGAGTCTGAAACCGCACGACGGCGCTTCTTGGTAGACGCGCCGCTGTTGAGGCCACCCCCCCCACCAGGACAAGAGTGTGAAACCCAGGCGCAACGGTGCAGCAGACACCTCGCCATGGCAACGTACACAACGCCATCATCGTTGTCGCTTGTTGCTGCAGCGGCCCCCGGTTCCTCACCAGTGGCACCCATACCAGCGCCCACGTCCATGTCATCGTCGCTGTCATCGTCTCCGAACAGTGCCTTCATCTTATCAGCAGCGTTCTGGTCGTTGTCGCCATCGTCGTCACCGCCGGAAGCCCCACCCTCGTCAAACTGCACTGGTGCAACGTCGGCATCTGAATAACCACCCTCGTCCTCAAACTGGGAAATTTGGGGCTTCTTCCCCTTCTTGCGACCACGCCTGGCTTTGGCAGCTGCCTCTTGTGCAGCTCGCTCTTGCATCTCTTCAGCCCACGCCTGACAAAGGAAGAGAACGCGGATGTGAGCAGTCATGTGGCACAGCTGACACAGCACATACAAAGAGAAAGTGCACCGACACACACGGCACGAGAACAAAACAATCACCAACAAAAAGCGAGCCGGCCATCTCCCACCTTGTTCTCCGCTTCAAGAGCTCGTCGAAACTCGACAGCCTGGCGCTCTTTCTCTCGTTCTGCCTCCAACACCGCTTCTTCCTCACGTCGGCGGCGTGCTTCACGCTCCTCCCGCAGCAGGCGCAATCGTTCGGCTTGTTTTTCTTGTTGGGCGGCAGCTGATGCAGCCATGCGTTCGTCATACGCAAGATGTTCCTGGCCCACAGCAAGCGTTTCCTGTTCCCGTGCAGCAGCAGCAGCAGCAGCAGCAGCAGCAGCAAACAACGCACAGTGGCACATAGTGTCAGCAACCCTAGTGCCACAGTGCGGCACAGCACAGCACAGCACAGCACAGCACAGCACAGCACAGCACAGCACAGCA
>Ga0213833_1001970_pt1 | contig 13911 bp, 10 predicted proteins | sample SWATP21_FD_160575 | JGI IMG/M metagenome (GOLD analysis project Ga0213833, IMG submission 160575) | Coastal seawater microbial communities from Marineland, Florida, United States - SWA TP2 #1 | ecosystem: Environmental > Aquatic > Marine > Coastal | place: USA: Florida | collected 2016-08-14
GAGGGAGGGAGGGAGGGAGGGAGGGAGGGAGGAAGGTATGTACGGAGAAAGGGAGAGAGAGCACACCAAGGGGCGTGAGACAAGCCATCACACCGACACATCAACCAATCAACCAACACCCCTGTACGCGCGTTCACGTGAACGCGCCAGCAAGCAGTGCACGAAACGCACCTGCCACGGGAACCACCGCGGCTCGAGACGGAAGGCGCTGCCGGCACCAACATGGAAGGTCCACCACGACCAAGGTGGCGGCACTGTGTAAGGCAGACACCAGTGCCGTGGCAGTTGATAGAAGCGCGAACGCTTGGATGCAACCGATCAAGAAGCCACTGGGGACAAGGTGCTCGACACTGCAACACGCAAGACAAGGTTCAGCACAAGCGGGCGGTCAGGAGGGAGAGTCACGCACGCCACCGGTTGCATTGCTCACACCCCCCTCAACCCACGCCAGCACATAGTCGACGCACATGCTTGCAAAGGCGAAGTCGCTGTTGGCACAACCGATGGGTGTGCCTTCCGCATCCACTTTGTAGGTGCACCCCAGGTTTCGAGCGGCGACAAGCCGCCCCACTACACCAATGAACGACCAGGCGAACGCGACAACCACCTGCACATAGCATGGTATTCCGTCGCCGGGACACGTCCATGTCGTCAGCGGGTACGCAAGATACAACACCAAGCACAACACATACCAGCACGACCGCAGCAATGCTCGTCCCTATTTGGACATCACGGATGGATCGCGCGTGGATGACACGTTGTAAACTCCGTTGGTCCAAGGCCAGTTTCCAGAACATTGCAAGTGGGACGCCTACAACGGCACCGGGCCTGCACAACACAGACGAACACAAGCACAGTACAAATACCACCACCACCACCACCACCACCACAACACAATGGTCGCCACACGGTTGGTTGGGTTGCCAATGTGGTGCACCAGCACACCACCACACACACGTCAGTCACAACAACAGCAATAGCACAGCGAACGGTGCGGATGGACGCAAGAATGGACGGGGCACAGAAAGGCGAAGCAACGCAACGTACCACCACCCAAGGTGAGCCGACGGGAACAAATGAGTGAATGTGACGTCCAGTCCGACCTTGGCAGCCTCTGAACCATGGCGTGCCACAGCAACCAGCCCTGACCAGCCCTGTGTGGCTGCGGCGGCTTGGGAAAACACCACGGCTGTCGCGAGCAGGCCAAGCCCGGCCGTGAACACCTGCAAGCGCACGTGGCACGGCATCCCACACACGTGTGTGTGACCAACGTGCCAGACGTGGCAAGGCAGCATACAAACCCGCGCACCTGAAGGTTTGTGACAGCGGCCATGCCACTGTATGCGACGACACTTCCGACGACAATGGTTCCAAGGAGAAACACAGCAAAGGTGCCTGTCGCCCCAACGAGTAGCTCTCCCAACAAGTCACCTGTCATGCAGGTGTGGGGTCGTGTGGCAGGGCACACAGCAGCGCACAACACGACGTCATGGTGGGTGGGATGGAACCAGCGCGACGAAAGCAAAACAGACACAAAACGAACACAGCAGCACACGCGGCACCATGGTGGCGAGACAACTCATCCAAAAAGTTAGGCACCCCCGTTCGTGGAGCCAGCCAGCCTCCTTCAAATCCACGCACCAGAGTACAGCAGCAGCGGGATGGCGGAAATCACAAGTTGAAGGAGCGATACCAAGGCAAGCAGGAGACGCACGGTGCGCCCAAGTCGATAGCTGAGCAGGTGAGGTACCTGCGGCACACACACACACGCACGACACACACGCAACACACATCACATGATCGAAAGCGGTGGGGTTGCTGCTTGCAAATGCGAGGGGTGATACGACGAACAGCACAACAGCACAGCGCGTCACGCACCGTGAACGCATCTTCGCGGAGCCAGCAAGGGACAACAACGAAGGCAAAGAAGGGAAGGAGTGCCGCAGCAATGAGCATGGGCACGCATGCTCCGATGCCATACAGCAAGCCGCCACGAACGAGACCGAGCAAAGGTGTGCTTTCCATGAACAGGCTCAGCACAGCGAGTGCAACGACCCACCTGTCCACACCCACACACAGCCATGGCGTGAGCATGGTGGGGATCAAAAGGTAGCACAACAAAAAAAAACAAAAACAACAAAAGCAGAGAACGGGCTCATGCCCCAGAACAAACACGCGGTGTGCAACACCTCGCTTGCTTCAGCCACCCACCATGTGCGTGATTGGCCCACGGCAAAGCCATGTGCAGCAGCAGCCTCATCTGAAACGAAAGCACACGTATGCACAACGACCACACCAATCACATTGGCAGGCCGGGGATGCAGGAAGGCCAAACGTCCACGACAGGGAACACGGAGAGTGCCGACGCAGAGCATCGTGGGTCAGGGTCATACGCTGTTCGCACAGCCACAGCCACACACACACAAGCGTGCCACACCTCCGAGAAGCAGTTTCTGGGCTTTGGACACATGTGGAGTGGGGAGGAAGTACCATCCTGCACCCGCTGTGGCGATAGCAGCCATGCCCAGACCACCCACCGCCACCAGCTGCCCAAGTGACGCCATCGTCGTCACTCACTGCAGCAACACCCGACCAACCAACAGCAAGCAAGCCACAGGCAGCAGGGAGCAAAGTCGTCCGCTGCCTGATTGTGCTTCTAGCAAGTGATGCAACCCGAAACCCACAGCAGCTTGTGTGTGTGTGTGTCAGACCACACCAAGCCCCTGTGTTCGCAACAGCTGCCAGTGCCACGCAGCATGCAGCGGAGAAGTGCCAAGTGAACACGTGTGTAAATGTTTTAATGGTAGTAACACATCAACACAATCCACCAATCGCCTTCTTGCTTCTCCGTATTGGGTGAGCGACCCGAAACACGCTTTTGTGGTGGTGTGGCGGGTGTGAGATACTCTGTGGGGGTATCGCATCAAACCATGCGTGCACGTCATGCGCGTCTTCATCGTGGTCCGTATGTGGCAGTGCAGCTAGCGCTGCTGGTGCTGGTGCTGTCGAGCGTGGTGGCTGTGGCTGTTGCCTCTGCCGCGGCAGCTCCACAGCAGACAGACGCTGATGCGAGTGTGGCGGGCGTTGCCTCTAGCACTGGAGAGGAAGGCATGGGTGCAGAGGACGGCGCTTCCCCCTTGCCTGATTTTGCGGCCATGCGAGTCAAGCAGCTGCGGGCTGTGCTTGCAGAACGAGGCGTCCGGTGTGTGGGGTGTGTCGAAAAAGCACATTTCGTGGAGCGTGCCAGGTGGGTTCATGGCCACGCACGCAAGATTACGCTGCCATGTGTGTGGGTGTGCAGTGCGTGTAGGCATGCGTGTGTGTGTGAAAGCGTGACCGTGCTGCAGTCTGTGCCAACCTGCTCTCCTTGTCCTCCGTTGATACCTACCCTGGGTTGATGCTTGCTTGCTTGCTTTCTACAGAGAGACGTGGCACTTGCCAGTGAAGACAGCCACACAACCGCCCACTGGCGCACGTGCGGAGCCGTCCCCGCTCCCAGATGACTTGGACATGTCTGCCATTCTCGCCAAGATGAAGAAGGAGGAAGAGGCCAAGCAAAACCTCATGGAGACACTACGGGTGCGTGGATTTGTTTTCAGTCGCGGCGCGCTGCGCATGGGTGGGTGGGTGGGTGGAGAGACAGAAACCAGCTGGGTGCTGGTGGTTGATCGTTGGCTGGCACAGCACGCGACAACAACCACCTCGTTGTGTGTGTGTTGGGCGTGGGGTGTTGCGCCACAAAAGCAAACCAAACAGGAGGCAGACAGGCGCAATGGCGCTCACCTTGATGTGCTTGCTTTGTTGTTGTTTGTTCGTTGCCCTCGTGGGGGTCTGCAGAAGCAAGGGTTCGACACCAGCCGCATGAACATGGGCGGCTTTGACGCGAATTCATTCGGAGACGCAATGCGTCAGGCCAATCAGAACAAGAGGGGGCGGCAACAGCGGAGGAGGAGCAAGAGCAAGAAGAAGGGTGGTAAGAAGCGCAAGAGGAGACAGGAGCAACGCGAAGAAGATGAACCGGTGGATGAGCACATCGAGCTGTAGATGGGATGTGATTTTTGTCTTGTCTTGTTGTGTATGTGCGGGTGGGTGATGGGATCAGGCGATATATAGGAATAGGCAAGGGTTGAAGGGAATGCATGCATGGGTCGTCAGTGTGCGCTGTAGCAGGCACATGTGGACACGCTGTGGTTGATGGCGATCCAGTCGTGAAGGGTTCGCGCACCTGCCAGTGGTTGTGTGGCGAGCCCTGCAAGACAGCGTTGGGCACTTGCGGAACAGTGCAGAACTTCATTTGACCCAATGTATTCGCAGCGCGAAGGAATAGTCAAGTGTGGGGCGTCACATCGGCAACAGTTGCCCCCCCAAGTCGGTTTTGCCATGTTCAAACACAAAACGGGCCACAACCACACAGAGATAGACACAGCAACTGTGCGGCATAAACCTCTTTTGCTGACCGAATCATGAACTGTGCCCCCTACTCCTCCACCACAACAGGCGACGATGCCGCCAACAGCAGCGCATCACGCTCTGATGATGTTGTTGTCTTGCCAGGCCGTTGTGCTGAGCCCTTTCTTTTTGTCAGCGAGGTGTCTTGGCCCATGGTACGTTTGCTTCCGTTGCCCGAGCGGTGTGCCGACTCCCTTCCTTCCTTTGCCGCTTCGTCATCGTCTCCTGGTAACGCGTGGTGCACGTGTGCACCGTGTTCCACACTGCCGGCCAGTCCCGTACGATCGTTGTACTGCAAGGCAGGGCAGACAGGTGGGGCAGGTGGATGTGGGACACGGCACAACAAACATGTGAAACAAGCAGCGCAACACACGCCGCCGTGCCTTTTCGTCGCCTTTTTTTTGTTTTCCTTTTCCCAAGCACAGCCAACCCAAGCAAAGAAGCAAGCTGGCAGCCACACGACGTTTGCACGCACCTCGTATGTGACAGTGATGCTCACAAACACGGCGGTGAATACCGCCATGAGGCCTGCGTAGAACCAGAAGTCCTGCTCAAGCGATCCGATCTTCAGCCCCGCGATCACACCCGTCAAGAACTGCCCAAGTTGCATCAGCGACCACAGGGCCTGTGCACGCGTGTTTGCATGTGTGCGCGCGAATGTGTGCAGCACCCACCCACACCAGGAACAACATGTCAACACACCGTTATCAACACAGCCTCGACCTTGATGCATATGTGCACGCCCATCTCATCATGGGCACAACTACAGAGCAACTTCACACGCACCTGGACAAGACTGCGTGTGTTGGGACCACATTGCGTGAAAGCAAACTCCAGGCCAGTGACTGCCACCGTGGTCTCAGCAACACTGATGAGCACCCATTGCGGCAGCTGCCACGCCACTGACACCTGGTTGTTGTCGTGATTGTTATCGTGGTGTTGTTGTTCGGGTTGCGGTGGCACGTGTGTACGGGGTTTGTGTGGTGGGGGTGACACGTGGTGCCATGTGCCAAGCGCCATACAGCACGTGACACAGACGCAAGGGACATGTGTGTTGTTGTGTGAGGCGGGGGCGTGTGCGGGACCACAAACATCGTAAGACACGTGGTGGAGGTGAGATGCATACGCAACAGAGTGCGTTTCCTTTCCACCCATTGAGTGAGGCATCAAGCCACCCACTGCTACGCACCGACTTGGGCGGACTTGCGTTGATCTTGGCTTCGACCAGTGCTGCGCACACAAAAGCAAGGCAGGTACACACCATGCCGAACGCCATCTTTCGCAAGGGAGTGGCCTTAAAGCGGCGCGTGCTATTCAGGGTTGGGTACACAAACTGAGAAAGCAGAAGGGAGGCGGAAGAAAGCACACAGACAGGGTGACTGACGCAGCCAGAAGCAAAAGGGAAGCACACGAGCACGAGAGGACCGAACCGAACGGAGCCGAACAGACACCGACACCAACAAAGCAACACACGGATGGATACTGTGCCAAGCCACGTGTGGGGTGAGAGGTCATGTAGTGCGTGCACGCACAGATGCAAACAGAGGGACGCAAATGCAAACAAACAAATCCTCCAACGACGCCAGGATGTCTGTCGAAAGCAGCACCACACACACATACTGGGTGAGCCAGGACTTGTGGCAGGATCTGCGTTGATTGTGATGGTATCGTGATCGTGTCAATCCATGCGTACCGGACGTGTGCCAGATCAGGGTGGTGTCCATCTCGGCAGTTTGGGTAATCCACTGCACACACAACAGGAACGCACAGGTCACACTCAGACCTAGGGAGGAATGGAATTCACTCGTTTCCACACTTCACCAACGCAAGCACACATACCGAGCTGTTTTGCTGAAAGAACAGTGCTGGGAAGCCACACCCGCCGCCAGAGTCCAGTGAAAACACAGGGGTTGGTGGATGAGAGGACGGAATGGGGAATAGAAGAAAGAGAAGAGGCAAGAGGCAACACACGACATCATGCACAAGCAACACGAGTAAGGCAACAGAGCAGCCGACACACCAACGACTGACAAGCAGCATCCCAGTCGCCACCCACAAACACGATCATGTTTGCACATGCAGACGTCACCACAACGAAGAACTGCCACCCACCACCACGCACAAAACAAAACAAAACAAAACAAAACAAAGCACCAGCAACAAAGCAAAGCAAAGCAAAGCAAACAAGTGGCCGCACCCCAGTACGCAGGCAGCGGAGCAAAGATCTTGAACACCCGCCACAACCCCAGTTTGTCCTCCTTGGTGTAGTGAGACACAACAGGGGAGCACCTGTGCCAGGACACACGTTCACAGGCGTGCCACACAACACAAAGTAAGACCCAATCCACTCACACTCACCCCACATACAACAACCCACGCACTGGCAAGTGAGGCGATGGGGTGACGGGATGCCCTCGTCGCGCCGCACAAACGTATTCTTGCCCCACCAAAACACGGACAGCCCCAACACCATGCTGATGGCGACGCTGGCAAAGGTCGCAAAGAACGACACGTGTTCTCGTAGCAGTGGGCAGCCGCCTTCGCCCAACAGGCTGCCCACGTTCATGAAGAAGTAGTACCACGAGTAAAACGCGCTGACGTCTGCCAAGGATGTGGCTTGGTCTGTAGCAGCATCCCACGCGAGTGATGCCGATAGTGAGCTACGAAAGGGCACGGGCAACAGCGAAACAGGGGAAGGAAGAGAAGAAGAAAGAAAAAAAAAACACAGGAAAACGAACAAACACACACCAAACGTCTCACACAAGAAAACAACAAAGCGAGGCACAGACCATGGCAGCATGCAGTGACACAGCACGCCCACAATCGTACGTAGAGACACCAGCAGAACACACACGCACGCATCCCCATGCCGTGGCGGCACAACAGCATCACAATGCACCGGAACAGTGCTACATGACGTACCACCAACAAAGGCGGAGAGCGAGGGACTCATGGCGCCACTCCCGAATGCCACCAAGGTGACACCCACCATCGACACGAGCAGCACCAGTGCCGAACCGAGCGACGCATCGTCCGACGGGACAACCGCCGCCAGCATGACGACGGTGCCAAGGGCCCAGATGCCATTGGATGCCCATTGGGTGCGGAGCTTCCCCAGCCAGTGGTCAGACGCCAAGGCACCCGCCAGTGCAAACGCCTGCATGATGCAGATGTAGAATGACACACCAGCTGTGGCGTAGTCAGAGCCCCAGTGCAGATGTCTGCCACATTCAATCATTGCCCAAGTCGCATCCACACCCACAACAACCGTATCCATTCACCCGTCATGAGATGCACACAGGCACAACCGGGATGCGTGCGATTTGCATCCGCCAACGCACTCATGGAAGAACATGTACAGCACCGCTTGCCCGCCACTCGAAGCGTAGCTTGTGGCAGTCGAAAACAACATGACCGCCAAGATGTGGCGATGCCAGTGAATGCACTTCATGGTGGCGCACGCACCTCCCGCAACTTCTCTGTCTGGGACTGGATTGGGTACGTGAACGGTTGCTCCGAGATCTGCTGCGACGAATTCTTGTTGGGAGACAGATATGACACCCGACCATAGCACATTGTTTTGTATTGTTTTAGCATGTTTCGTGTGCTGTGGGGCACACTGTCGAGGCACTACCAGCACCAGCAGTTTAGTCATCCCATGAGCCACAATCCGATGAATTGAGGTCACTTGCACTACTTGCGCTGCCCTCACTGGCCCCATCGTCGCCGTCAATGGGAGGCTCATCATCAACACCGCCTTCAACACCGCCCCTCCCCAGTTGTGTGTTGTCATCGTCGCTGTCGCTCACATCGTCACCCGGCCCAGAACGACCACTGACGTCGTCATCACCATCACCACGGAGCGCAGCAGCATCATCGCTGTGTTGCACATTCACGTTGTCCACAAACCCCGCCTCTTCTAGTGCTGCGGCGAAGTCGGAAGGATCGAACTGGACGGAGGCACTTGTGCCCGTGTGTGCTGCGCCTCCCACTTCCATGCTGGCCTCGAAACTGCTGCTGCTGTCACTGAAGTTGTCATCATCGCGTAGCCTGTCCGGTGACGACGGGGGAAGCTCAAAATGCACAGGCGGAGCGCCCACAGCGGCAATGGTGTCATCTGTGGCGGTGTGCTGCTCACTCCGACCGTGCATTTCTTCTTCTTGTTCACTGCCAACGGCCTCATCTTCCCCACCTGCGACATCATCGACATCGCCACTGCCGTTGTCACTGCCATCGTCACCGACGATGTCTGTGGCTTCCTGCTCGGAACGTTCTGCTTTGTCATCATCACTCGGCAACTGAGGTGTCCCTACATGTTCACCTCCGCTGCCGCCACCAGCTTCCAAGCCAGACGGTGCACCGGCTGCGGTGTCATCGTCAACAGCATCCGCTTCCACACGGTCGTTGTTGTGATTGTCCCTGGGACTGCCATCATCACTTTCTGACTCAAGTGCTGAGGCCACGCCCGCACGTCCACTGCCATCGCTGTCGCCAATGGCAATATCACGCTCGCCATCTGATGCACCAGACCAACCAACAACGTCGTCAATGCTGCTGCTTGTGCCATCAGCCACCACACCTTCCGTACCTTCGCCAACGAGGCCATGGCTGGACTCACTTCGTGAAGCAGTCGCACCGATGTCGCCATTCTCACCACTCTCACCCACTCCAGCAGGACTGCCTTCTTGTTGTTGTGTCTGTGAGCCATCGCTTGGTGACATGCCCGCAGCAACAGCGTCAACGGGCATGCGACCGCCGGCACTACTGCTGTGGTCATTAGCGTTCGCAATGTCCGGAGTCGCATCCACGTCTGCCGGACCGTCATGCACATCCACATCCACATCCACATCCACATCCACATCCAAGTCCACATCCACATCCACATCCAAGTCAAGGGCATGGCTTGGTCGCTCCGGCGTGCCATTGCTCGTGCGTGCGCCATCATCATCATCCGCATCGTCAGAGGAGCCAGTGTCTTGCTCCACCATGTGGGTGGTGAAGGGGGAGGCCTCAACTTGTGCGCCAGGGTCGGTGGGGGGTGCGGCACATGCAGAAGGACTGTGGCGGACAGCATCACTCCTCTCGCTTTCGTCTGCACTCAGCATTGGAGGATCTGGCGAGTTAGGTGCACCTTCGGTGGTGTGTGTGGACACGGACACGTCGGAGCCAGCATTGCTGATGCCATCACTCCCCTCGTCGTGTGCTGTGCCACCTGCTGCAACTCCCACTGCTTCGTCGTTGTCACTGACTTGGCTCGCTTCTTCTTCCTCCTCGGCTGCGTGGCTGGTTTCAAGATCGTCACCTTCTTCAACACCATCTTCTTCCGGTACCACTGGCATCGGCGGTGGTGAGGCTGTTGCTGTGGCCACCGTCGTGGCTGTGGCGACATTGGTGCCGCTGTGGTTCATGTCCCGACCACCCTCGTCAGAGGCTGGCACTTCCGCCCTCTCTCCCTCCTCACCGTCTTCATCCAAGTCCACCCCCTGATCCTGATCCGGATCCGGATCCTGATCGAAGGAGTTCTCAAACGAATCATCTTCATCAAAGGAGTCCTCAAACGACTCGTCGGCGTAGCTCAAGGAGCTGACGTCAGTGTGGTGGTCGGACCCGTCATGCACGGAGTCCGTCTCCACCAAGCGTGGGTGCGTCAATCGCCCAGGTCTTGACCCGACTCGAGCCGCATCGGATGCCAGGCCGTTCAAGGGAGAAGAGGGGCGACTGAGCACGGGTGACGACGTCAAACGGCGGGGCGACAACAGCATGTCAAGCTGCGCCACGCGTGAGGAGGCGGGGGATGATGCTGGGGTGCTGGGGCACGGGCTTGCATGCACAGGTGTGCGTGGGCTCAATGGGTTGCTGGCGTGGGCGCTGCGCAGAGGTGAAACACGCGCTGTGGGAGCTGTGGGAGAAGCTGCGGTGTTCGGAGCGGAATCACGCACCAGCCCGTGCTGTGCAGCGGGTTCCTCGTCTTCAGTGGTGGCGACAGGGTTGTTGTCACCACCATCGCCATCGCCCGCAATGCGCCCCGCATCACCGGCAGCATCAGCATCATCGCCGTCGGCACTGGCGTCATCGGCAGCATCAGCACCGGCGCCATCATCAGCACCGTGGGCATCGGCAGCTTCAGCCTTGGGAGCACCGGCAGCATCGGGAGCATCGGCAGCATCGGGAGCACCAGCACCATGTTCAGCATCGGGAGCACCGGTACCATGTTCAGCATCGGGAGCATCGGGAGCACAGGCACCATCGGGAGCACCAACACCATCTTTAGCATCTTTAGCATCGGTAGAATCAGCGTTGTCAGCATCAGCATCGAGAGCATGGGCAGCACCCGCATCAGCAGCATCATCAACATCAGCATCAGCATCAGCAGCATCATCGGTACCAGCATCAGCATCAGCATCAACACCAGCATCGTCAGCGTCATCAACGTCAGCATCAGCATCAGCAACATCAATATCAAGATCAGTGTCACCTGCCTCACGACCATCAACGCTGCCATCAGTCAGCGCACCAGGTGCATCAAGTGGTACCGCTGCCGCCGCTGCCGCCGCCGCCGCCGCCGCCGATTCTTCATCACCATGCTGGCGACTGGACGTTGAAGCATGCCCCTCGCCGTTGACCGCACCTGAGTCTGGGTCACCGGACGCTTCCTCGAGAGCAAGTGCCACATTGCCATGCAAATCAGCCGGAAGGGGTGAATGTGACCGCGACATGTCTTGCGGCGCCACGACGACGTTGCTGTGGCTGTCGCTGGTGGGCGACGGCGGCACCACGTCCATCTGCTCCTCCATGGTCGTTGTGCCACCCAAGTCATCACCAACACTTGCGGCATCACCACCACCACCCCCAGACGCATTGCCACCGTCACCGCCACCACCGTCGCTCATGCCAACACCAAGGCCAACGCCAACGCCAACACCAACGCCAACGCTAACAACACCCCTCGCCCTCGCTTCTCCCATCTCTGCCTCGGCGTCCTTCATCACTGGGCCACTCCCGTGCGCAACAGGCGCCGACGCTGACGCCGACGCCGGCGCCGACGCCGACACACGTGACCACGTCCACCCCACACCCACGTGCCCCTGTTCCAAACTGTCACGCAGCGCCTCCCCGCGCCGGTGCTGCGCCTCCAACTCCGCCTCCAGCCCCTCCACACGCCCCCGCCACTCGTCTCGCTCCGCCGTCCTCGCCGCCAACTCCGCCTCCACCTGCCGCCTCACCTTCTCTGCCTGCGCCGCCTCTGCGTGCCACCGCTGCTGCACGCCGCGCACCGCACGCTCCCTGCTCGCCGCCTGCTCCAACGCCGCCGCCCGAGCGTGCGCCTCCACCTGCACCAGCCACCCCCGCACCCGCGCCACCTCCGCCTGCCACTCCCCACGCGCCGTCGCCCACCCCTTGCACATGTGCTCCGCGCGCCGCTCTGCCACCACCGCCGCCGCCGCTGCCGCCGCCACCTCCTCCTGCGCCCGCGCCAGCGCCGCACGCGTGGCCGTGTGTCGCTGCTCCGCGTCCGCCGCACGCCCCTGTGCCGCTGCCAGCTCCTGCCGCAGCACCCGCTCCCGCTGCAACCCCGCCGCGACGTCGTCCATGCCGCGCCGCGCCTCCTTCGCCGCCAGCGCCTCCGTGCTGTCTTGCCGCGCCTGCGCCGCGTCCAGCAGCAGCTGCGCCTGCTGCGCCTGGGCCGTCGCCGCCGCCGCGCCGCGCGCCGCCTCCGCTGCGGCCTCCTTCGCCGCGTCCCACCCCTGCCGCGCGGCCTCCGCCTCGCGCTGCATGGCCGCAAGCGCCGCCGCCGCCGCTGCCGCCTCGCGCGCGCCCTGCGCCTGCACCCGTGCCAGTTCCGCGCCGCACGCCGCACGCTCACGCTGCGCCGCGTCCGCTTGCGCCAGCGCCTGCTGCTGCGCCCGTGCCGCCGCCGCTCGCCGCGCCTCTGCCGCCGCCGCCGCCTCCTCGGCCACGCGGCACCGCGCCCGCGCCTCTTGCACCGACGCCTGGGCACGCGCCGCCGCCCCCACCGCCGCCTCCTCTGCCGCCTGCCGCGCCTGGTGCTCCGCCTCCAGCTGGCGCCGCACCGCCGCGACCTCCTCCAACCGCGCCGCCATGGCGTCGTTCATCACCCCCAGCCGCCCCTGCTTGTCGCGGTTGGACGCGCGGACCGCCGCCAGCTCCTCCTCCAGCACCTGGTTGCGCTTCGCCATGTCGGACCAGGCGTCGCCCATGCGCGCCGCGTCGGCGGCGGCTTGGTCACTGGCCTCGATGCGCGTCCGCAGCGCGTCCCGCTCCGTCTCGGCCGCGTCGCACGCCCGTCGCAGGGCCTGGACCCGCGCCTCGCCGTCGGTGGCAGCCTCGCGCCAGGTGGCGACGGAGGCACGCAGGGCGGCGCACACCTCCTCCAGCTCTGCCACGCGCCCCTCGAGTTGCGTCTGCCGAGCCGCGGCCTGTGCCAGTGACGCGCCGGTGACGTCGGTTTGGGTGCCGAGTGGGGCCGAGGGTGCTTCTCCTCCTCCTCCTCCTCCTTCTTCTTCTCCTCCTCCTCCTCCTCCTCCTCCTCCTTCTTCTTCTTCTTCCTCTTCTTCTTCTTCTTCTTGCGCATCCTGTTTCGCTGCCAGGCCAGGCCGTTGTGAGGCCGCATGCTGTGTGCCACAGTGTGTGGGTGGCGTGCCTGCACCCGCCAACAAGGCCCCGAAGGACGTCTGGAAGGACCCCAGGGGGTGGGGCTTGCCAGCACCAGCACCAGCGCCAGCAGCACCACTAGCGTCAGCGTCAGCGCCAGCGCCAGCCTGTTGCTGGTGCTGCGCTTCCGTCGCTGACGGCGGTGGGGGTGGCGGCATGGGTCTCGTCGTCGATCGGGATTGCGCCGGAAGTGTCGTAGAGGATGGCGTCGAAGCATGGCCGCTTGCCTTGCTGGTGCCACCCGCTTCGGGTGCGTCCACACCGGTGCTGGTGCCGGTGTCAGTGCCTGTGCCGGTGTCGGTGTCGGTGCCGGTGTCAGTGGCATTCGTCGTGGCAGTGGCTTGTTGAGACGCGACCATCATCTGCCGAAGCCACGCGATGATGTCATCCTGCTGTGGCTTCGTAGCACCCTCACCATCATCACCATCACCATCACCATCACCATCGGCAGCATCATCACCATCCACTGTCGCTGCAGCAGCTGCTGCTGCTGTTGCTGTTGCGGCTGCTGCCACAGTTGCTCTCTCGTTCTCTTCTCGCACCCTCTCCAGCTCTTCCCGCGCAACCCGTGCCTCCTCCTGCGCCTTCTCCAGGGCTTCACCCACCTCGTGCACCTTGGCCTCCGCATCACACGCGCGCCTTGTCGCCGCCTCCACCTGCGCTGCTTGGGCTGCGTGAGCCGCTTGACCTGCCTCCGCGACAGTCTGCGTGGCACGCTGTGCATCACGCACCGCCGCGTCTGCACGCGCCGTTGCCTCCGCCGCCACGCGCTCCGCCTCCGCCGCCACG
>Ga0213833_1001971_pt1 | contig 13907 bp, 21 predicted proteins | sample SWATP21_FD_160575 | JGI IMG/M metagenome (GOLD analysis project Ga0213833, IMG submission 160575) | Coastal seawater microbial communities from Marineland, Florida, United States - SWA TP2 #1 | ecosystem: Environmental > Aquatic > Marine > Coastal | place: USA: Florida | collected 2016-08-14
GGGGGATGCTAGGCGATGCCTCACCACCCAAAGTGTCGCGTCCCATCCAGGGAATTAAAGCGGAGCAAGACAAACGCGCGCAAGAAGAGGCGCGACTTGCGGCAGAGAAAAACCCCGCCAAGTTCGCGAAGTTGACCGAGGCTGTGGATGCGTTGGTGCGAAACGGAGTGCCCAACATTTTCGCCCTGACCCACGAACAACTCAAACGCATGTGCCAAGGCCCTCAAGGTGCGACGCGTTGTGTTTGATGTACTGTACGTTGGCGTGGTGTGTGCCTCTGACGTCGTGTGCTGGTGCTGTGCTGCGTGCAGCCGCCGCCTCTCGGGCTGGCGAGTCTGCGCGGGAGGCTGCGGCGCGTGAGTTGGCCGAGGAACGAGCGCGCGAGCAAGCCGCTGCAACTTCAAAAGCCGGGGAGTCTGCGCGGGAGGCTGCCGCACGTGAATTGGCAGAGGAGCGAGCGCGAGAGCAGGCTGCAGCAACGAAAGCGACGAGCGACAAGCCTGTGGAGTCCACTTGGATGTACAAGTGGCCACACGCCCCGACTGAGTTCGGACCGTACCCTGCGTCACACATGGCCGGATGGCAGCAACAGGTGTGGTGGTAATCGATGTGATTCTTGTGTTGGTGCTCGTGTTCCTTCCAATGACTGACGCCGCTTGTGTTGTTTGCGTGGCACGCAGGGTTGCTTCTCCGTTACCGGCGACCAGGCCATTTTCGTGAAGTGTTTGCAGAAGCCGGACGCTCCTACAAAGAAATCTGCTTTGAGCGACCTAATGGCGGATCTCGACAGCGACGATGATGATGAAGACATGGGTGAAGGTACCGAAGCCGCCAGTGAGCAGAAGAGCTTGTATCCTACTATTGGGGAGTGGGTGCAGGGGATCGATTTCCTTTCCGTTTGGCGAGCTGAGTCGGCTGCGCAGAAGAAATGATATATGTGTATTCATCAAATGATGGCGCGGAATGCGCGCAGGAACCTGCACCAACAAGCGTGTTGCACTGCGAACCCGGCGCCATGTTCATCAAGCGCGACCTGCGGAAAGTACCAGACATCCTTGCAGACCCAGATGACAAACGAGAAGTGCTGAAGCTTGGGCGACGGTACGTCGACAATGCTGATGGACGTGCTGGTTGCAGCTGATATTTCCTCCACTGGCCTTCGAACATCCGCAGTGCTGCTGAGTTTCACGGCTCCACACGCCTTCTCTGTGACGAAGGCAACCTTGCGGCTCTTGCCCAGCTCAAACGTCTCAACTTGTATCAATGTGGCCTCAACCGCCTGACAAAGATCGGGAACCTTGAGCATTGCCCCTTGCAAGCACTGACCCTGGGACGAAATGAACTCACTGCACTGCCCGAAGAGGTACGTCGTTGCGGCTGCCTGGCTGCATTCTACTGCGCCGCGCTCATCACTGCTGGGTTCTGCGTTGCATGTGTCTCTCAGTTTTCACTGCTTGAGCACCTCCAAGAGCTATGGCTCGATGATAACCAACTGACAGAGTTCCCTCCGTCGGTGCTGAAGCTGCGACAGTTGACGCTGCTGCGCCTGTCCGGCAACCGCATACCCGTTGTGCCCCCATCCATCAGCTCGCTCACGCTGCTTCAAGAACTGGTACGTAAGCACCCAAGCCCAGTTAAAACAGCATTGCTGCCCTGGTCTCAATTGCTGCTTGCTGCCACAGGCCGTGGACGCAAACCAACTCGTCGAGCTGCCTTCCTCCATTGGCTCCCTCACACAGCTTCGATCACTGGTTCTACGGTGCGTGTGTTTGGGATGTTGAGCGTGGCGACATTCCACCATGATGCATGTGTATGGATCGTTGTGGCACGCAAACAATCAGGGGAAACAAGCTTCGCGCGCTCCCCCCGAGCATCGGAAAGTTGCTGCACCTTGAGCTGTTGAATGTCTCTAGCAATCGCCTCCAGCGACTTCCACGGTCTCTCAAACGTCTGCGCAAGTTCGTAGTGCGCCCAACATGATGCACCTGATGCCTGCTCATATGTCTTGCGGGGTGTTGCTTCTGACATCGTTCCAGGCTGTCGAAACTGCTGGCCAACTCAAACCTCCTCCAGCACGTGCCAACTGGTATTGCCAAGCTTGCGTCGCTGACATTGGTAGGTCTGCTCTACGGCCGCGTGCCATCCCACAGTTTTTCGTCACGCAATGTGGTGATGACAGGTGAACCTTGAGAGCAACGCTATCCATAGATTACCCAAGTTGCTTGTGAAACAATGGGAAGCCGTGCTTCCCGAGGTCGCCACCGATCCAAGCCGCATCGACGACATTGAGAGTGGGGACGAGGATGAGCTTGGAGCGGATGTGGATGCAGGTTCGTCCTTCTTCTTGTGGGATGATCGTTGCGCAAAGCGACCCTGTGCTGCCACTGTCACCATGACCTCCTGTGGGGTGGCATCGGTTTGCAGATGCGTCGGCCCCCAACCACGAAGAAAGCAAGAAAGAGAGCATTCTCGAGTCACTCACATCCAGCACTGTCACTACGAGTGACCGACCCGTTGCTGCCGCTGGATTCCCACCACCACCCTCCAAGGAGCAACTAACAGTGATGCTGGTGGGCAATGCCGTGGTGTCGGGACTGTCTGCGGCCAAGATGGTGTTGACGGAGGCACAGTTCACGCAACCGTTGACGGAAACATGGAACAAGAAGTAGCTGGTGTGTGTGTGTGTGTGTGTGTGTGTGTGTGTGTGTTGCCGGCGCACAGCAAGACGCCACGTGGTAGGCTATGCGCCACGTTCAGGTGCCACAGTTACGCAGCAGTCATGGTGCTCTCCGTACTTGTTTATGTTGGGTGCATCATAGTGTCACCCACTGCGCGCTCGTAAACTTGGGCAAATGTTGTCTGGCGTAAAACGTTCCGTTTCGCAAACAGATGCAGCCTATTTTACATACCGTGGCATACAGCACAGATCCCATGCAAAGAACAGCACGACACGGCGAATCAGCCCAGCCTCAGACCATGAAGGTCTTGTGCTTGTAGCTTCCCACGGTGCCGAAAGAAACGTCTGTGTCCATGGACCCCACACTCGCAGTGTCACGATCCGCGTCACCAACTGTCTGGGCCATTCTCCCTCGAACCAACTCGAGCAGGCGCTGCAGCTTCTCACCCAGCGGCCTGGTTGGCGACTCCACACCGATGGCAGACGCGCGTCGGTCATGGGCGTCAAACACCAGTGGATTCTCAAAGTACTCGTGGGCATTCACAGCCCCCACGGCCTTCATTTGGCTGTCCGTGGGCATGGAACTGGCAAACGCCACCCGTGTGAGAGCCTCCACGAAGTCGGGAAAGGACAGAGAGCATGCCCGGTGGCGATGTTTGACGTCATCGTCGACGCGCATGACGCTCCTTGCAAACGCCAGGACGCCTTGCAACTGCCCGAATAACTGTCAACATGGACTGTGTCAGGAAAACAGGCAACACGCTTGCTGCAGGGGAACATCCAAGCACATCTCACCTTATTGTACAACTTCGTTCGATTCAGGAACCGCTCCCATTGTTTGTGGCTCATCAAGTAGCCCTTGTCCTTTCCCCGCTTGCTGTTCAAGTCTTTGTTGGCATACAACTTGAACAGGGCCTTGAGCTCACCAAACCACCTCTCAAGAACCTCATTCACAGACTCACTGCATGCGAAACAACAACGCCAAACCAAACACATGTTCGTTGCATGCAGTCGTGGTCAGCACTCCGTGACAAGCACAGCAGTCGCAACACAAAAGGACGCACGTGTAGAGCCACCGCTGGCGCCACTCATCCACTCGATGGACCGGCTCCGAGCCATGGGGACCAAGCACAGGCAGCACATTGACTGACATCAGCAGCTCAAGGGCGGCGGCTGGTGTGCTGGGGTTTCGACCTCCCGAATCCAGGTACTTGGACAACGCCAAACGTAGAATGCCCTCCATGAATTCGAATCGAAACAAAGCCCTGTGAACCCACAGTGCGATGCGAACATCAGTGGGTATCGCACGTGCGTACACGTTGCAAGACAAACAAACCGTTTGCTTCGTCCCGCCACTCGTGCCTGATCTCCCTCCGCCGCACTCTTGATGGACGGAACAATCATTTTCACTCGCTCCCGGGACACAAGTTGGGAGGACTCATCCAGAATGTTGCACGCTTGCACGAACAGCATGAAAGAATGGGATCCGATGGAGAAGGCGTCTGATGTACCCGTTCCGATGGCAGCATACCTGCAACACGGGACACGACATGAATGAAGGGCTTCACGCCGCAACAAGGTGTGGTGTGCACAGGGACGCACTTTACAAACACGTCCGATAGCAACGCAAAGTGCGATGCAAGCGCATCTTTCAACCCGGCCATGTCGGCTGGCTCTTGTTTGCACCCAACCTTGCCCAAGAACCGCCTAAACTGTCGACGACCCGTGATTTTCTGCCAATCGTTGGCAAACGCGGAGCAGGCGTGGCGGTTGTCGTTGTAAAAGTCACGGCTGTCCGCGGTGATCAAGCGTCCAATGAACGCAGAGTCGTACAGTGAGAAGGCGCCCCCAGCAGCGTCTGAAGAACCGGCCAACTCCAACTGCGAGGGCTCACACAGCAGCACACAACATAGTGGTTGTTGGTGAGAAGGCTGGCAGGTTGTGTCTCCCACCCTTCCATGACATCGCCACAGCTACAGCAATACGTACAGGTTCAATGGGTGCCCGCGTTTCTTCGGTTGTTGCAGTCAAGTGGATCGCGTCACCTCCAGGCAGCACTCCGTACATGGTGCAATACTGACCTCCACACACATGGTCATCCACCGGCAGTGTGTGATCGTGGGGCTTCAATGGCTGCACGACACGTGGCTGCTCACGACCAGCGATGTCGCTGTGGTCGGGCGTTACTTGGGTGTACTCAAGTGGAACCCTGTCTTGGAAAATGTCTCGAAGGGACAGCGGTGGCCGTGGCGGCTTGACAACCGTGTTCGCCACGATTTCATGGAGTGTGTCCTCATGGTAGTAGTGCACCGTCTTGCCATTGGGGAGCGTAAAGTGTTTGAATAGTCCCTGGCACACCGTGCTTCCTTCCACGTGCTCAAAAAGACACATGCGCACCGTGGGTCCGAGGTGTTTTCGCAACTGGTGCTCCTCCCACTCCTTGTGCGCTTGTTCCGGAGAGCGGTTGAACTGAATGCGGTGGCGAGCGGAGACACCCTTGCTGACATGGACAGAAATCGGAGCCTGGCGCAGTGCCACGTCTGTGAAGACCTCGTGGTGAGCAGGTGGGGAGTTGCTGGTGCTCTCTTCCGTTTGGCCTTGGGGTTGCCCTTCTTCGTGTGCTTGCTGCTGCTGCTGCTGCTGCTGCGGAGAGGAAGGGTCAGGATGCGCTCCTTTCTTTGACTCCGACGCTTTGTGTGATGCTTCAAAGGGTGTGACGTTGAACACTGTCGTGGCGGTGATCATGGGTTCCCACTGCCCCGTTGCGGCTTCGGTAAAAGAGCTGCGCGCAACCCGTTGCCCCTCTTCTTTTTCCACCTGTTTTGGCACAAGCACACCCTGCGTCGGCATGTACACAAACGAAAACGCATTGTGCGCATGCAACCACTGTACACTATGCACACGACCACCGCTTTGCGTACCCTGGCCAATTCCACAATGCGCATGAACGAAGGAGCTTGTCGCTTCAGAAGCGCACGGCGAACGTGGTAGCGAAACTTGGACTTCAGCGCCGTGGAATTCGCGGCATTATCTGAACTGTGCGTGGCGCGCAGCGCCTTGGAGTTCCGCGCAGATGCTAGCAGCGGCGCGGACAGGCTGTGTTGAAACGGGTTGCTGGGCATGGAACGCCGCGGGGTCACGATCTCGGCGCCGGGGGGACCCAGCACCTTTGCCGCGCCGGTGCCGCCGTTGTTGCCACCGCTGCCACCGCCGCCACCGCCGCCACCGCTCGCTGCAGCGCCTTCCCTGAGCCGAGGAGAAGCACCCTTCCGGGGCTTGCGCCGGGCGCCCCGCAGCAACTGTTGACGAGCCTCTGCGCGGGCCTTGGAAAGGGAAGACGGGCTGTCCAAGGCCGTCGCCAGGGGGTCTGCGCGGCTGCGTGCGGACGGGCTGCCCCCGCTGCTGCTGCCCCCGCTGTTCGTGTCAGCGGCTGTGGAACGCGACCGGCGCACTGGCGAGTGGCGCAAGGGCGCGGAGCCGCCGTGAAAGGAGGCGGCACGACGAGGCGGCTGCGTGGCTTTCCGGCTCGCGCCACCCTTGGCGACACCAGCTGCTGTGCCGCCACCCTGAGACGTCTTTGTGCGGCTCTTCTTCTTTACGCGCCTCTTCTTTCCCCGCGCCTTGCCAGTGCGACCTTGCGGGGGGCTGCTAGTGCCGTCGTCATCCGTTGCTGTAAGGAACACCGACGAGGTTGGGCGCCCAACGCCTGGCGACAGGTTGCCAAGTGCCCTCCTGCATAGGAGGCGTTGCAGGCCTTGAATGTACCGAGGGTGCTTGCGCAGGGCCTCATCCACTGCACGGCCATCGCTTGGACTTGTGTCCACCCCCGGCGGCGCATGGCGGACGGACTTTGCGCTTGCAGCACCACGTGGCTTGCTGCCCCTCTGCTTCCACTTCTGTTGCGGCTGCGTGTCGGCATCGCCCGCCTGTGTGGCCAACGGCGAGCGGGCTTGCTTCAGCATCGCCTGGGCTACGACGTCAACGCGGCCACCGGGTCCACGTGGTGTCAAGTGGTTGCTGGCCAGCACAGCTGGATCCTCACCCAACGCATCCACCCAGTCGGTGAAGGCGTCCTTCACAGAGGCTGCAGGTGTGACCCCACCCTTCAAGTTCAGCTTCGAGTCGTAGGACTGCAGGTGTCGCCGCTTGTGCTCCTTCACGTGCCCCACGGTTTCAACAACTTCGTCGTGCCACTGGGCACTCTTCATGGCGAGCTCCTGCCGGTACAACGGCGTGCGGTTGTCGGTGTGCTTCATGAGGTTGGCGATGATGCGCGCGCTGAAGCCACGCTGGTTAGGGGCGTCTTCATCGTGGGACAGCTGCACCAGTTTTTCAATCCCATGCCGGCCGATCAGTGCCTGGTTGCTACTCTCCGTGGACAGGTTCAGCAGTGCATGGAGCGAGCTCAGCACAACAGCATTGTCATCCTGTGCCGCGCCACCATCGCCGATCAACTTGAGCAACACGACTGGGCCCTTGCGCCGAGCAAACGATCGCTTCAGTCGCACGGCACTGAAAGCCCGCGCCACCATGCTGGCTCCCCATTCCTGCAAGTCGCGGTTACCGCTCTTGATCATGCACAACAGCATGTTGGCCTCAAAATCCGGCCCGTGCTCCTTCTGCATGACCGCGGAAGCTGAGGATGAGGTTCGGTCGGTCCCGACGTGAAGCAATCCCTGGAGGGCACGCCCACACTCACACCCGTCAGCATCGTCGAAACCCGTGCACCACCCCCGCACTTGTTGCCACGTACGATCAGAAACCCCGCTGCGAACACGCGCACACTGACACTTGCGTCGGAACCGGTAGCGATTGCCATTACGCGACCAAGAACCTGCGCGGCATCTGAACTACGAAGAGGTTCAACGCCTTCTTCGGTGACTGAAAGCGTCCACAAGCAGCCGATTGCCATGTACTGCACGTTGCACAGCGGCTTGGAGGGTGCCTGAAGCATGTCCGACAACACATGGTACCCGCCAGCATTCGTGAAGTGTCGGACATTTGCGCCAGTACGGTCGAACAGAAGCAGCCACAAGGCGCCCACGATGCTCTCGGTGACACAGATCTGGCGGGGCGGTGTGGACAACGATGCGTAAGCGTAACAAGCCTACAGGTGAAAGACGAGTACACGGGTTTTGTCACGCACATGCACACACCAGCACCACGTACGGCTCGTGTGGGGGCGCTCTTGATCTCCTGTGCAAAAGCCAACAGTCCCGGTGCAGTCTCAGCGCCCAAGCGATCCGCTGAAATGAGCTGCAGCACTGCCAGCCAATCGATCAGCAGCTGGACCACTCCGGCAGCACCCAAGCCTGAGTTGTCCATCGCGTTGTGACCCAGGTACCACACCGCGAGACTTGCTTGATGCAGGCTTGCTGTCACAGACAACTCAACAAGCACGTGAGAGGGCATAGGAGAGGGGCGAGCAGAAGCTGAAGCAACCAGCGCAGCGCGTGCAACGCACACAGAAAGGGTGCTTTCAGCACAGTTGCAACGCCAGTCAGTGCGTCAGCTCTGTGGGCTCTTCCGACACTACCCTTTGCCATCGACAGCAGCACAGATGCCATGGTGCACACGGATGCACTCGGTAGGCCCACTTCCGCCGCCTCCTGCGCTCCACGACGGGGAAGTGGTGGAGGTGCCACTGAAGATGATGGCGCACCACCCACAGCTGGTACCTGCGGTGGAGTAATCACGGTCACTGCCTGCGATGCAGGCTTGCTCCTCGCGTTCAACGCAAGAGCAGTGGTGAGCCACTCGTCTGCGCGATTCTTCCACAATGCCATGGCATGGTGCTTTGCAAGCGGTGCCAGGGCAGCCACCACGCACTCTATCAATCGACCTGATGAACCGTGTGCGGCATCACCCTGTGCAAGCACGGCGGGCGGCGTAGAAAGCCACATGAATTCACAGGTTAGCTTGTTCGAGCACGACAGAGCATGGAACGGCGCGAACGATTGCACCTGATCACGCCAACGTACCAGGCGAGCCCGACGAAGCAGCGTCGTGACTCCGGATTCGTCTACAAACCGCTTTGTGAAGCGCTTGCTGCTGGCAAATATGGACACCAGCGCAGCTCCAGCCGTGGCAACCCTCTCAAGAGCAGAGTTCAAAAAGTGCAACACCGTTGACACTCGAAAGTCCACAGAAAACAGCCCGAGGCCGGGGTCTTGGTGGGCACAAATGACCCACACCAAAGATGCTGCGTAGGATTGCAGCTTCTTCACGCCTTGTCTGTGCCTAGAGAAGGCGGCGCGTTCATTACCCATCAGAAACTTCTGGGTGTGCTCCGTGAGCAAGTAGACTACCTCAATTGCTGCGGGAGTGCAGATGTGTGGCACAAGGTTGTCGTCACGTGACACTTCCGTCAACATGGATGCCACCATCAGCCGCTCTTGCTGGGTGACATTGCTTTTCTTGATGACCTGGAGGACCGGAAACCACCCCCACTTTGCGCACCAAGGACCAACAAACGCTGAGCGGTCGCTAGCTGCGAGTCTGGAGAGCACCTGGATGGCAATTCTGTGGCATTGAAATGGTAAGCCCCCACTCGATACAGTGCGCGCGCGCTCCTGCAAGTGCACAACTCCCAAGCTTCCCCACCTGCGAGGCTCGACCGTCTTGGAACGAAGGAGCTGCCCCAAACACGCCAAGGTCGAGTTGGGATGACCAACCATGTACGCAGCGCCTCGCATGGTTGACGCGAGTACATGAAGCAGGACTGCCTGTGCCAGGAACAAGCGTGGCTCTGCAAGCTTGCCCAAACGCTTTCGAAGTGACGCCAATGTGTCAAGAAGGTCGACACCATCACACTGCTTGACGACCGCAGCTATTGAAGCGTATGTACCAAGAGTGGCAAGCACCGAGTGGAGTGTATCTGCGTCCTGCAGGCCTCACACAGGAAACAACTCGGGTCATCACACACCGACCGTGCCCAAACGAAGCAGACGCAGCAAACACACACGCACCTCGCTTCGATCCAAAGCCCGCACAAGGTTCTCAAGTCCCACAAACTCCAGCAGCTCCAACCGCACGTCCGCGCGTTGTGCAAGCTCAAATATTCCGTGGGCGGCGTGCTTCACCCTGTCCACCCGACGCTTCCGCAATCCCGTTGCCATGGACCGCATGAGCGCAACCTGGCGAGCTTGTGACCGTCGCCCGTGCGACACCCAGAAAGCCATCACCGCTTCGCGCCAAAGGCGACTGCTGTCCAGTACTTTTCCTTTGAATGTCAGCTTCAGCACTCGACTGCGAAGGCGCCGCTCGATGAGAAGGATGAGCTGTTGGAACTGCCGTGGCAGGTTGTGGACACGGTGGGTGGATCCATCGGGGGCTTTCACCACGGCGGAGACCGCTGGCCACTCCGACACGGCAACAGAGTCCTCGGTTGGGACTGTTGATGTTTCTGACGCAGCATCTGCGGCTACCGCAGCTCGGGCTGAGGGACTCGGTGACGTGTTCGCCCCGACAACATGCAGCGGGTTGTAGGAGGGGAGGGAGTGCGCTGCTGCTGCCGCTGTTGAAGGGCTACGGGCCACCGCTGGTCGACCACCCACCACCGTTCGTGACGCCTGAGTGTCGGAAGCTGTATCGACCTGCAGGAACTGCATCGTCGCAGGGCGATGCACCGCGGAGACCGAGACGCCAACGCGGCGTGGGTGTGGGTGTGTGTTGGGAACGTGACGGGAAAGGTCACCTGCTGCCGCGGGCACACCCTACGTCATTCTTCTCCTTCTTGGCCACCATGTCGGGCATTCCTCTCGATGCTGTTGGGTGAAAACCAGGCGGCAACGCGCCAGCTATGGGCCGGTCACACGGATTGCGGGCAAACGTAATCACGATTCGTGATTCACGAAACCGATGGCGTCAACACCCGCATGTGTGTATTCATCAATCAAACACGATCTCCGACTCGGCGCCGTGATGTGCACACAACTGGGCTGACCTCGCTGTTTCGGGGCCTTGGGCAGGGTTTGTTGCCCCTGCGAGGATATTTCCATAATGATGCATGGACCATGAGCTCTTTAGAAGGTGGTGCCCCGATAGATGCGGTAGCGGCTCGCCTCCGCCGCCTCCAGGCGCTGCTTCAGTCCTCGCCATCAAATCCTCGTGACGCGGAGGTGTGGGGGGACGCGCATGGTCACGAGCGCCGGGAAGAACTGGATGTCCATCCAGATCAGGCCGGCGCAGCACGTGGTGACAAGCCAACTGCCTCTCGTCGAAGGCACGGGAGGCACGGAAGGCACGGAAAGCACGGAAGGCACGGAAGGCACGGGAGGCACGGAAACGGGACGTCGGGCGGCGCCGAGTCGAAAGCCAGTGGGGAGAGTGCGGTGGACGCCGCGTCGCGTGACCGCCGCAGACGTCACAGAGGCCACGGCCACCGGCCCCACCACAAGCGTAGTGAGCGCCACTCTCGAGTTGATCGCCACCGCGGCCGCGTAGAGCACGCCGACAGGGGTGCCACTGCGCCTGCGGAGGCCGGCGGGGGTGGCGGCGGTGGTCGCAGTGGGCGCAGCGCATCGTCGTCTCCACGTCGTCGTGGGCACCACCATGGCCGCCGCCATGGTCGAACTCCACAGCACCACCACCACGACCCTGGGTCCCACGGGCGCAGACGTCACCGCGGTGCACAGCGCCGCCATCGTGGCCCTGTTGGCCACATGCACGCTGCAACCGCACCCGGATCCGGATCCGGCGTCGTGCCCCCGTCTTTGGTGCCGGCAAGTGTGCCGGCCGTGCCTGCGGGTAGCAACCCGACCCCCCCACCTCCATCCTCCTCCCAGCCACCCATCACGCCCATCGCAGCGGGCCACGCGCCGTCCACGTGGCAAACACGTGCCCCACCCGCGTCGGAGGAGTCCGCGATGGCCAGTGGTGCCACGGTGGTTGCAGGCGGCGGATCACACACACACGCTCCGACGCAGTCGCCATCGGTAGCAGCAGCAGCAGCAGCAGCCGCAGTAGTAGCAGCAGGTGCAGCAGCCTTCACACCAGAACGCTCCACGGATCCGTCGGAACCTGCCGCACCGCGTGCTTCGAGTTGGTTGGATGAGTACTTGGGCAGCATCGGAGTGGTGCGCCCGGGCATGGACGGGAATGGGAATGGGAACGTGAACGGGAACCGGAACGGGAACGTGAACGCGAACGCGAACGCGAACGCGAACGGGAACGCGAACGGGAACGTGAACGGGAACCGGAGCGGGAACCGGAGCGGGAGCAGGAACGGAATGGGCGATCCACAGGTCGACGCGAGCGCACGGATCTGGTCGACGATGACGGAACCACGCCGCGAGCCGGGAATGGAGGCCGCGGCAGGGTTGGTCACCACCTTTCAGCAACCGTGGTCGCCCGTTGACGTCTCGCGCCGCCGCCCATCGGCAAGTGCGGTGCGGCAGTCACACGCGCTGCACGAAGAGGAAAAGGTGTGCAGGCTATGGTGTGTGTGTGTGTGTGTTGAGTGCGTTCGCAGCCGTGGTATCTCACTGGAGGTGTGTGCCGTGGTGGGGGTCTTCTCTTCCTAACCGTTTTGAATGAATGCCCAGCGTCGAAAACGGCGCGAGGCGGCGCGACAGGCACGTGTGATGGAGCGTTTGGCTCGTCCCAAGTTTCGCATGCCCAACATCCACTCCAAACCCGACCGCAGTGTTGCAGTGCCGCCCCCTGCCCTTCCACCAGGACCTCGCCAGCCACACATTGTTGTGGTGGATGATGACGGCCGCCCCGTCGGGCGTCATGCCTGTGTGGCCACACACTCTCCCGCCGAGGTTGCTGGTGGTGGTGGTGGTGTTGCTGCTGGCCTGCCCACCACGCCAACACTCGCAGACACGCAGACACTGCCGACTGCTGATACTGAAGCTGGCGCTGGCGCTGCTGTTGGCGCTGCGTCCCGAGCTGGTGCACGCCCCACCTCTGACACACATGAGGAGGTGGACCCAGCACTGGATCGGATGAAGAGACGGCAAGAGCGGCGTGAGCGGGAGAGGTTGAGGAGACAAGAAAGGGCACAGAAGCGTGCACTAGAAAGAGAGGTGAGGTGAAACGTGCTGTTGCGTGTGCAAGCATGCGCCCCTGCAACAGCTGTGAAGGTGGGCGTATGCATGCTGACGCTTATTCGCGTCTGCTAATGGTGCAAACTCCTCCTCTCACAGAATCGCGAGCGGGGCAAAGTGGAACGGCTTGTGTTTGGCATCTTGGACCGCATCAACGTGGATCTGAAAACCCACATCAACCGCCTTGAGACGAGGTTCGTTGCCGTGCTTCCTGTGTTCTGGTGTGCGGCTGAGGCGGCGGCGTTCGCTCGCTCGCCCGCTCGCTTCCACGTGGCTGCCTGCACCCACCTCCCCCTCGCTTGTGCTTTTGTTGCAGAGAAGCCGCCGCGCTGAAGGAGTCTCGTGCCGTGCGCACCATTCAATCCGTCTGGCGCCGTTCCTTGGAGCAGCGCTTTGCCCCGCCCCCCGTCGACCCCGCCACGCGGCGGCAACTCACGCGCGTGTCCCGACGCGCTGTCGCGCGCAAGGTGGCGCGGCAGGTTCACGGCGCCTGCCACCTGCAGCGCCTGTGGCGTGGGCACCGTGTCCGGTCGAGACTGCGGCGCCACGTCGCCGCCGTGTCCCTCCAGGCGGTGTGCCGAGGCTTTCTGGCCCGCCGCGCCGCCGCACGGTTTCATGCCGCCTCCGCCACCGTGACCCGGAACCTGCGCCGCGCGCTGCACCGCCGCCGGCGCCGGCGTGTGCTGGCCGCCAGGCGAACCTCTGCGACCTGCCTGCAGCGCGCCTTCCGTGTCCACCGGCGCCGGTGTGTGGCCCGGGGTCGGCGCCATGCGGTCGCGAAGGTGCGGCGCCGCGCGGCGGCCACCCGCATTCAATGTGGGGCACGGCAGTGGCTGCGGTGGCGGCGGCGTGGCGGCGCGGCGAGGTGTGTTCAGGCACGGGTGCGGGCGTGGTTGCAGCGGCGGCGGGACCGCGAGAAGCGGCAGCGTGTGGAGTCGTGGCTGACGGCTGTGGTGTGGAGGCGTCGCTCAAGGTGCGCGGTCTTGGCTGCGTGTTGGGGCAGGGGCAGGGGTGTGTGTGGGTGGGTGGTGTCATGTTGTGTTGTGTTGGTCGCGGGTTGTGTGGTGCTGGTGCTGTGAGATGATGTTGCATCTGGGTCGGTGAGGGTATCACACGCTGACTGTGTTCGCTTGCGTCTCTTGTGTGGTTGTCGGACTCGGGGAAATGTCTTGTTTTTT
>Ga0213833_1001972_pt1 | contig 13906 bp, 1 predicted proteins | sample SWATP21_FD_160575 | JGI IMG/M metagenome (GOLD analysis project Ga0213833, IMG submission 160575) | Coastal seawater microbial communities from Marineland, Florida, United States - SWA TP2 #1 | ecosystem: Environmental > Aquatic > Marine > Coastal | place: USA: Florida | collected 2016-08-14
CTCCTCCTCCTCCTCCTCCTCCTCCTCCTCCTCCTCTTCACACCTCAGTGTGACCGCCGCCCTGCACGAGCTGGCGGTGGCGTTGGCGGAGAACCGCGTGACGTACACGCCGCGTGCCGACTTCAACGGGCGCGACGTGGTGCACCTCAGCTTCGTGGACGGTGGCGGCAGTGGGGTGTTGCTCGGCAGTGGGGTGGACGGGTTCCTGGCCACCATCGTCGTGGATGTGACGCCGGTGAATGACCCCCCGGTGTGGCACGTGCCGTTTGCCGCGCTGAACGTGACCGAAGGCACCGCCACGTCGCTGACGGGGCGGGGCGTCACCGTGACGGATGTCGACGTGGAGGAAACGCCCGGCGCGCTTCTGTCCCTGTCCTTCGCCCTGTCCGACCCGGCCGCGGGCCACTTTGCCGTCCGCCTGCCGTTCCCTGGTGTCACCCTGGTGTCCCCCACCGCCACCGCCCTTGGTCAAGACGCCAACGGCGGCGCCATTGCGGCTCGCCCGGTGGCAGTGGGCGCGTCCTGCACGCTCCGGGGTGTGCCGTCGTCGTTGGCGACGTTGCTGTCCTCCCCAGGTGCTGTGGCGTACCACCCGAACCCCGCACGCGCGTCGTTCGTCGCTGCCGTCACCCTGGTTGCGGACGATGGCGGTTTCACGGGCGCTGCGCCCACAGGTGGCGCCGACGCCGACGCCAGCGCCAGCGCATCCTTCACCCTGTCTGTCCAGGCCTCGTTTGCGGTGCCACGTACACAAATCGCCCTGCCCTCGTCCACAGCGACAGTGACAGGGACAGTGACAGCACCAGCACCAGCACCAGCAGACGATGGTGGTGCGGGTGGCGATGTGGTGTTGGAGGTGCCGCAGCACGTGGTGCTGCCCATCCCCGGTGTCGTGGTGACGGATCCTGACGTCGGCGCCGCGGCGCTGCGCATGGAGCTTGCAGTGGACCACGGTCGCGTGGCACTGGGCACAGAAGCCGATGTGGTGGTGGTGGAGGGTGAGAGTGAGGGTGGTGGTGACGGGGACGTGGATGTTGTGGGTGTGGGTGTGGACGCCGTCGCCACCTCCCGCACACCCTTCCGCTCCTTCGTGGTGTTTGATGCGTCGCTGGAGGCCATGAACACGGCACTGGCGGGGTTGGTGTACCTCAGCAACGCCGACACGCTGCACGCGGGCCGCGACTACCTGCGGTTCAACATCACGCACCGGCAGCCAGAGGCACACACCGCGGTGTCGGCAACGCCGGTGGGGCGTGTGCTGGCCATCGACGTGCGCGCCGTGAACCACCCACCCGTTGTCACCGCACCGCCCGCCATCGACGCGGGCGTGGTGCGTGAGGGTGTCTGGAGCCGGTTGGCCGGCGTGTCCGTGTCGGATGCCGACGACAGCACGCGCGCACCGGGCGTGGCACCGGCGCTGCTTGACGTGAACGTGTCCACCGCACAGGGCTGGCTGCGCGTGTCCGCGGTGGATGGCGTCGCGTTGTTTGATGCCTGCGAGGGCGCATGGGTGGAGGATGACACCAGCGAGGCCACAGCAACGACAACGACAACGACAATGACAATGACGACGTCGTTGTCGCTGTCGTGTGCCACGACTGGTGTTTCAACCCTGCGCATGCGAGCCACAGTGCCTCGCCTGCAAGCGGCGTTGGCGACACTGGATTTCCGCGGTCACCCGCAGTGGTTTGGCGACGCCAGCGTAGAGGTGAGTGTGTCAGACGGTGTGGCGGCTGTGCAACGCGCCACCATCACTGTCCCGGTGTCGCCCGTAAACGACCCGCCCGCCTTCGTTCTTCCGACCTCCGGCTCCGCCTCCGCCTCGCTGCTGACACTGTTCGCGGTGGAAGACGAGTGGGTGGGCGACGTGGGTGTGACGCTGGTGGACCCCGACGTGGGCTCCGCGAGTGACGTGGTGGTGGTGCGTGTGTGGTCCGAGAGCGACGCCGCCGCGCTTCAACCGTCACAGGACGTGGCGTTGGACCGGGTTCGGGTGCTGCCGTCGCCCGCCAACCAACTCCTCGTCGTGGGCCGGCTTGAGGACGTGTCGTTGGTGCTGTCACGGACGGCGGTCACCCACAAACCGTTGGCGGGCGCCGGTGCCACCTTCACCGCCACCGCCCAAGACGCCCTCCACTTCCAGGCCTTTGACCCGTCGCTTCTGGATGCCGCCGTCGCCTCCGCCGCTGGCGTGGATGTCGCGGTGGGTGACGCCGGCTCCGCGCCACACGCTGACGCGACGGCCTACGCCGTGGCAGAGGCCCTGCAATCCGGGGCGCTGCACGTGGAGGACATGTCGCCGCCGGTGGCCCACGCGAGGCTGCGGCTCCACGTGGTGGGGCGCAACCACCCGCCGGTCATCACGATCAGCACGGCGCGGTCGCCGGGGGCAGGGGTGCAGGGGGTGCAGGGGGTGCAGGAGGAAGGGGGGGGTGTGATGATCGTGCGCGAGGACGAGGTGTCGCCGGTGCGTGGCGTGTCCGTGGCGGACCCGGACGTGGACGCGGGGCCCTTGGGCGCCGGCGTGATGGAGCTGTCCATCACCGCGACGAACGGCGCCGTGGCAGTGGAGCTCGTGCCGGGGCTGTACCTGCTGCAGGCCTTTGCCTACTCCCCGGCCGCGTCTGCGGCAGACCACACGCCGCTGGTGTGCCGCGGCAGCCTGGCGGTGTTGAACGCCGCGCTGGCAACGCTCACGTACCACGGCAGCCGCGACTACGTCGGCCCCGACGCGTTGGTGGTCACCGTGTCGGACCTGGGTCACTCGGACGGCGCGGGTGTGGTCGCGGCGTCGCCGGGCGTGGACCAGGTCGCTGTGCCACTCGACGTGGTGGCCGTCAACGACGCGCCGGTGCTGTCGGTGCCGTCCTCCGTCGCCGCCGTGACCACGCAGGAGGACGAGACGCTGCCTGTGTACCGCGCCGACGGGTTGCAGGTGACGGACGTGGACGTTGGCGACGCGCTGTTGCGCCTCACCCTCTCCGCCTCCTTTGGCAAGCTGGGCCTCGCGGGCACGGACGGGCTGCGGTTCACGCACTCCTCGGACGGCACGCAGGGCCAAGCCGACGCGGCCATGACCTTCCTCGGCCAACTCGCCGCCGTGAACGACGCCCTGCGCACCGTCCGCTACCTGCCGCCGCACAACTTCACGGGCAGCGACACGGTGGTGGTGCGCGTGACCGACGACGGTGGGTTGGAGACGACGCGCACCATGGCGGTGCGCGTCGCGGCCGTGAACACGCCGCCGCGCCTCACCACGCCAGACCACGTGCTGGTGGCGCTGGAGGACGAGGCGTTTGCGTTCAGCGACCACGTGGCGTTGGTGGACGTGGACGCCGCCGACACGCCCGGCGGCTACGTCGAGGTGTCTGCCCGAGCCGGCCACGGCGCGACGTTGGCGGTGCAGCAGGTCACCACGTCGGCCGCGCACGTGGACCTGGTGCAGGTCGTGGAGCTGTACTCCGCGGCGCCGTTGGGCGACCTCGCCGGCACCTTCATGCTGGCCGTCGACGACTCGGACGGCCCGACCGGCGAGGTGCGCACCACGCGGTCCCTGCTGCCGACGGCGGCGCCACGGGTGGATGACGAGCGCCGCAGCGTCTCCGGCGCAGCGGCCGAAGCCGGGTGGGGCGTGGGGCAGAGCATGGAAGCGGCGCTGCTGGCGCTGGGGCTGCCGGGTGTGACGGTGGACGTGGTGCGCCTGCCGCCCGCGGCCGGCGGCAACCCGGAGAACGCCACCCAGACGTACGGCGCGCGGTGGGTCGTCACCTTTGCCGGCGCCGACCACGCCATGCCGGGCCTGAGCGTGTGGAGCCACACCCTGAGCGCCGCCGCGGCGTCGCTGCGTGTCGTCACGACCACCGCCGCCAACGCGCTCGGCGGCGCCTTCACCCTCACGCTGGGGCGCCACACCACGTACCCCATCGTCTACGACGCCTCGCCCGACGCGGTGCAGGAGGCGTTGATGGCGCTGCCCAACATCGGCGCGGTGGGCGTGACGTCCACGCCGGTGCGCACGGACGCGGCCGGCACGACGTCGTTCGACGTGGACCTGGAGGCGGGGCGTGCATGGCGGGTGACGTTTTTTAACCCCGCGGGTGCCGTGGACCTGCTCGTGGCCGACGGCGCCGGGCTGACGGGCGCCGGGAGTGGCGTGGGGGTGCACCACGTCCGCGGCGGGTTCGGGGTGGCGGCCACCTTCAACGTCACCTCCGTGGCGGTGCACGTGGACCAGGTCCACACCATCACCACGTACGCCGGCTCGGCCATCTCGGGGTACTTCAACGTGGTGCTGGACATGCGGTTCCTGGGAGGCGGCGCCGCGGCGGCCGTGTCCCAGGGCATCGAGCACGACGCGGTGGCGATGATCGCGGACGAGGCGGACACGTACGCGCTGGGGACGGGGCGGGGGCAGAGCATGCAGGCCAAGCTCCACGAGGTGATCGCGTTCGCGGCCGGGAACAGCACGCAGGGGCCCATGCGCACGCTCATCGAGGCCATGCACGTGACGGTGGCGCGGGAGCCGCTGGGCGTGAACGGCGCCACGAACTGGACCGTCACGTTCCACAACGCGCCGGTGGACATGCCGACGCTGTTCACCAACGTGGAGTTCAACCACCTGTCCGGCACCGACGCCCGCGCCGACGTCGAGACCACCAAGCCCGCCAACGCGGCACCTTTGTGCTGGACGTGCACGGCAACGTCACGGCGCCGCTGCCGCACGACGCGTCGGCGGACGACGTTCGCGCCGCGTTGATGGCGCTCGACACGGTGGCCATGCACTCCACCCTCCGCCTCGGCACCGTGGAGGTGATGCGCACTCCCCGCCGGCGCCACGGCGACCACACGTGGCTGGTCGCCTTCACGCAGGAAAACCCGTACCTCCCCGCGGCGCTGGCGACCAACGGCGTGTCGTTGCACGGCATCGGCGCCGGCATGCTCGTCTCGCGCGTCTTCGAAGGCGGCCAGGCCGCGACGCTGTTCACGGTGGACGCCGTGGGCGTGGTGGCCGGCGGCGGTGGCGCGGGTGCCGGCGGCGACGCCACCACCATCACCACCACCACCACCACCACCACCACGCCCGCCACCGTGACGGTGCCGCGGTTCCGCGGCGCGCCGCGTGACGCGAACCGTGTCCTGCAGTCGCTGCGCTACCTGTCGGCCGCCGACTGGCACGGCAACGTGGTGGTGGTGGTGGAGGTCACGGACCACGGCTTCACCGGCGGCGCGAGCGCCGACGCCACCACCGCCACCACCACGATCGCCACCCTGGAGGTGTCTGTGGCACCCGTCAACGACCCGCCGGTGGTGCTGCTGGCGGGGGTGGACCCGGCGGATGCGTCGGTCTCGGTCGGTGGCGTCGCAGACGTGTCGTCACGTCCGGGGGGCACGCAGCAGCTGCGTGTGGCCGAAGACGCGCGGTTGGCGGTGCCTGGCTTTGACCTGGCCGACGTGGACGCCGCGACGGGCACGCTGGTGCTGACGTTGGCGGTGCAGCACGGCTCGCTGACGCTGGCGCACGGCAGTGCCCGCATCGCCGGCGACGGCACCGACACCGTGGTGGTGGAGGGGGAGCTGCTGGAGCTGCGCGCCGCCGTGGCCACGCTGGAGTACCTGCCGCACGAGGACTGGCACGGCACGGAGGAGTTGTGGGTGGCGCTGAATGACACGGGGCACAGCGGCGTGACGCACGGCAGTGCGTACCCTGGCGTGGCGGCGCCCGCAGCCCACGTCGTGTCCCGCGTCACCCACATCGTCGTGACGCCGGTGAACGACCAGCCGTACGTGCGCCTCGCCACGCCCCGCATTGCCGTGGACGAAGACGGCGTCGTCCGCGTTGCCGTCGTGTCCATCGACGACGTCGACGCGGCGGAGTACGAGAACTCGGACGGCCTGCTCAACGTCACGCTCGTCGCCAGCCACGGCCACCTGCTGCTCCCGGCGACGGCCGGCGTCTCGACCTCTGGCTCCGCCCTCGCCCACCACCGTGACCGCCAGCTGCTGCTGCGCGGCTCCCTGGCCCGCCTCAACGCCGCGCTGGCGACGCTGCGGTTCACGCCCGACGCCGACTTCAACGGCGAGGCGTCGCTGCACGTGGTCGTGGACGACCGCGGCAACACCGGCGCCGGCGGCGCGCTGTCACACGACGCCGTGCTGTTCATCGATGTGGCGCCGGTGAACGACGAGCCGGTGGTGGGCCTGCCCAACGGCCCGGTGCAGGTGCCGGAGGACACGCAGTTCCGGGTGCCCAACGCCTCGGTGGCGGACGTGGACCTGGGCGCGGACGGCGTGCTGACGATGACGATCTCGGCGCGCGCGGGCACGATCACGGTGCGCCAGGTGACCAACCAGGTGGTGTTTGTCGACGGCGATGGCGACCGGGATCGCCGCGTCGCGTTCCGGGCGCCGTTGGAGGACGCCAACCTGGCGCTGGCGTCGCTGGTGTACCGCCCGCCGGTGAACTGGAACTCGCTGCTGCACGGCCCCGACGTGGTCACGGTGCACGCGGACGACGGCGCGTTGGTCGATCGCCACCTGCCGCCGCAGGCCCACCCGTTGACGGTGCAGCCGGGGCAAACCTCGACCACGACGCTGCGGGAGCTGGTGGTCGACGTGACGCCGGTGAACGACCAGCCGGTGCTGACGCTGCCGGGGACGGAGCACCACCCCGTCACCAAGCAGCCCGACTTCCTGTCCAACGTCGTCATGCACGTGGACACGCTGGAGGTGGCGGAGGACACGAACGTGGTGATCGAGGGCGTGTCGGTGCGCGACGTGGACGCCCATGAGGCGCCCGACACGCTGATTGAGATCTCGCTGTACTCGACGCACGGCGTGGTGACGCTCACCACCGGCGCCATGGCGCCCGTGTTTTCCTTCCTCGCCGGCACCGGCTTCCGCGACCAAGCCGTCGTGTTCCGCGCCACCGTGGCGCACGCCAACGCGGCGCTGGCGGGCCTGCAGTACAGTGGCAAGCCCGACTACCACGGCCCGGACGAGCTGGTGATCACGGTGTCGGACCTCGGCAACGTGGGCGCGGCGCCGCAAACCGGCATGAGCAACGTGCTGGCGCACTCGTTGGCGCTGCCCATCGTCGTCACGCCCGTGAACGACGCGCCGATTGTGGTGATGCCGGACCCGCACCTGACGGTGTTCGAGGAGAACCAGCTCACCATCCACGGCGTGCGGCTGATCGACGTCGACGCCGGGGCCGGCAACGTGACGGTCACCGTCACCGTCGCCATCGGCTCCTTCTCCGTCACCCGCGCCGTCGACGACATCGAGTTTCTCACCGGCACCGGCGACCAGGACCGGCGGGCGGTGTTCCGTGGCACCCTGGCGGCCGTGAACCGGGCGCTGGACGCGTCGCTGTACCGCCCGTTGCCGGACTGGAACAGCCTGTTCCGGGCGCCGGACGTCCTCACCGTGGCCGTCAACGACAACGGCAACACGGGGGCGGGGGGCGCGTTGGGCCACGACGCCACCCTGGCGCTGTCCGTCATCCCCACCAACGATCCGCCGATTTGGACGGTGCCGGCGGGCGTGGAGCTGCAGGAGGACACGCCGCTGGACGTGCCGGGGCTGGCGCTGGACGACGTCGACGCGCTGGCCGAGTTTGGGGCGACGCTGGAGGTGACGTTAAGCGTGTCGCACGGCACCCTCGCGTTCCGGTCCGTGCCCGGGTTGACCATGTTGGCGGCCGACGGCGACGGCGACGGCGCCGCCACCGCCACCTCTCGTGCCGGGGATCGCACGCTGCGGTTCCGCGCCACGCTGCCGAACATTGCGGCGGCGCTGCGCAACCTGCGGTACACGCCGGACCTTGACTTCTTTGGCGCCGACACGCTGACGTTGTTGGCGGACGACCGGGGGTTCACCGGCGCCGGCGGCAACCCGCCGTTGACGGACACCGCGACGGTGGCCCTTCTGGTGCACGCCGTGAACGACGCACCGCTGTGGGTGGTGCCGACGCAGGCGTTTGTGGTGCAGGAGGAGGAGGGCGCGTTCATCGAGGGCGTGTCCATCGTGGACGTCGACGACGCCGGCGGCGCCATGACCGTGTCGCTGGGCGTGCAGCAGGGCGTGCTCACGCTGCCCAACGCCGGCGGCAACGTCACCTTCCTGGTCGGGGACGGCGACCTGGACAAGGAAGTGGTCATCACCGGCAGCAAGGACCGGCTGAACCGGGCGCTGGCGGGCATCACGTACCAGCCCAACGCGGACTGGAACACGGTGCTGAACAACCGCGACGCCGTCACCATGCGCGCCCAGGACGGCGGGCACTCGGGCAGCGGCGGCGAGCTGGAGTCGACCCACGTGCTGTACATCAACCGCGTGACGAGCGTGAACGACGCGCCCGTCATCCACGTGCCCGGGGAGGTGCGCGTGGGCATGCCGTGTGAGCGCAACCCGCACGCGCCCAAGCACGTGCGGTGCGGCACGCTGCTGTCCATGGATTCCTGGACCGTCGCGGAGGACGAGGTGCTGGTGCTGGCCGGCGTGTCGGTGGCGGACCTGGACCTGGAGGAGACGTTTGGCGCGCAGATCCGGGTGTCGGTGTCCTGCTACTTTTGCACCCTGTCCCTGTTTTCCACCCACGGCCTGACGTTTTCGCGCGGCAACGGCACCGCGGACCGGGTGGTGGAGTTTGAAAGCACCCTGCCCAACGCCAACTACGCCCTGCGCCAGCTGCAGTACCTGGGGCTGCAGGACTACTACGGCCCCGACAACGTGACGGTGACGGTGAACGACCAGGGCTTCACCGGCATCGGCGGCAACCTGTGGGACGAGGTCGTGATCCCCATCAACGTGACGGCGGTGAACGACCAGGTGACGTGGAACGTGCCGGCGGAGCTGCCGGCCATCAACGAGGAGGAGAAGCTGACGCTGAGCGGCATCACCATCTCCGACGTCGACGCCCTGGACTCGCTGTTCGAGGTGCACATCCGCGTGCAGCAGGGGCAGCTCAGCATCGTGCGCATGGTGGGGCTGTCCTTCATCAACGAAACGCGGCCCGGCAGCACGAGCGGCGAGGAGGTGCAGCTGGACATGGACATCACCGGCAGCCCGGTGAGCCCGGATTCGGGGTGGGTGGCGGCCCAAACCGCCAACGACGGCGAGGATCTGTCCCTGTTGTTCGACCTGGAGTTTTCGGGCCAGTTTGGGTTCCGGGGCACCCTGGAGGACATCAACACGGCGCTGGACTCGCTGCTGTACGACGGCACGCTGAACTTCAACACCGCCGACAAGAACAAGGACGTCATCAGCCTGTACGTGACGGACCTGGGCAGCACCGGCGCCGGGCCGGCGACGGAGGACTGGGCGACGCTGTACGTGACGGTGAACCCCAAGAACGACGCGCCGGTGGTGACGGTGCCGGGCGCCACGTTCTCCACCACCTCGGAGCGCAACGAGGACGAGCTGGCGGCGCGCATCGTGTCGGTGGCCACCATCACGGGCGACGAAGACACGGTGGTGACCATCTCGGGCGTGCACGTGCACGACGTGGACCTGTTGGACGGCAGCGACGGAAAGGTCACCATGACGCTGTTCGCGGCGTACGGCACGGTGTCCATCTTCCCCGTGGACGAGCCGCCGCCGCCGGACGTGTTCTTTTCCGAGGGCACCGGCGTCGGCGACCGCCGCATGGTGTTCACCGGCACCATCGAGGCGGTGAACGCGGTGATGGCCACGATTTGGTACCAGGGCGACCCGGACTGGAGCGGCGACGACGGGTTGAGCATCACGGTGTCGGACAACGGGTACACCGGCGCCGGCGGCGTGAAGAGCGACACGCAGGTCATTCCGCTGCGCATTCTGCCCATCAACGACGCGCCCGTGATCGCGATGCCGCGGCACGAAAACGGCACCAACACGCTGCACCTGGTGGAGGCCGCGTCCAAAAAGCTGGAGACGGTGATGTACCACCAGGGCTCGCTGCCGAACGTGCAGGGCGTCACGGAGACGGGCGACGAGCTGTGGCTGACGCGCGGCTTCCGCCCGGACGTGGTGGGCCAAACCGGCATGCTGGAGGACAAGACGGAGGCGGCGCTGGGCGAGACCTGGCGCCTGTCCATGGTGAGGGACCTGTGGCTGGGGCGCAACTCGTCGTCGCCGGCGTTCCTGGTCACCTACGGCGACTTTTTGTACTTCGCCGCGGACAACGGCACCACCGGCCGCGAGCTGTGGCGCACCGACGGGAGCGCCGCCGGCACGACGCTGGTGAAGGACACGTTTCCGGGGGTGCGGGGCGGCGACCCGCGGTTCCTGGTCGTGTTCGACGGCCTGCTGTACTTCAGCGCCAACGGCGTGGACACCAACTGGATGCTGCGCACGGACGAGTGCGCCGGGTTCCGCGCCAGCGTGGCGCAGGACACGGTGTTCTACGCCGTCGCGGACGCCACGACGTGGGTGCCCAACCAGGTGTACGACTGCCCGGCGGGGTACCACTGGGCCAGCACCGAGGAGGCGCTGTCGCTGTTCCCGTACACGCCGCTGGGCGGCTTCACGACGTACCCCAAGCAGCCGCTGGACGCCGGGTTTGAGGAGTTCCTCACGCTCGAGGACAACGCCAACCCGACGTACTTTGACCAGTGCGGCTGGACCGGCTTCACCTACGCCGGCCGCGACCGCCACCACTTCCGGTTCGCCGACAGCCACCTCACGGGGGCGTTGAAGCTGGTGGGTGGCCCCGACGCGGGGCCCATCTTCCTGGACAACTTTGAGCGCGCCAACTTTGCCGGCATCGTGTGCGTGTCGCAGGAGCACGACCGGTGCCGCACCAACGACGTGCCGTGCTACCTGCGCTCCGGCCGCGAGCTGTGGCAGAGCGACGGCACAGACGCCGGCACCATTCGCGTCGCCGACGTCCGCCTCGGCCTGTCCGGCTCCAAGCCGCAGTACATCGTCGGCTTCCAGCCGCCGGAGGAGCCGCGCCCCGTCATGCTGTTCTCGGCCGAGACCAACGCCTTTGGGCGGGAGCTGTGGCGCTCCGACGGCACCGTCAGCGGCACGCGCATCGTGGAGGACATTCGTCGCGGCGCGCCCGGGTCGAACCCGCGGTACCTCACCCCGATGGCCGGCGCCGTGTACTTTGCCGCGGACGACGGGTTCCGCGGGGACGAGCTGTGGGCCACCGACGGCATGCCCACCGGCTCCGGCGCCAACACCTTCCAGGTGTTCGACATCAACCCCGGTCCGGCGCCGTCGCACCCGGTGTACATGTGCGACGTCGACGGCACGCTGTTTTTCAGCGCCGACGACGGGCAGCACGGCGCGGAGCTGTGGGTGTCGCAGGGCAACGCGACCACCACACGCCTGGTGTTGGACATCCAGGCCGGTCCCGCCGGCTCCAGCCCCTCCCACATCGTGTCGTACAACGGCTTGGCGTACTTCCAAGCCGACGACGGGCTGACGGGCGCGGAGCTGTGGCGCAGCAACGGCACCGCGGAGGGCACGCAGTTGCTGATGGACATCGAGGTCGGGTTCGCGTCCAGCCGCCCGAGCTTCCTCACCGTGTTCTCCCCGCGCGCCAGCATCGCGCCCGTCATCTTCTTCACCGTCGTGAGTCAGGCCGGGTCCGGGTACGGCCCCGGTGGCTCGGAGCTGTGGCGCACCGACGGCACCGCGGGCGCCACGGTGCGTGCCTTCCAAATGACGGCCAGCGAAATGGATGTGAACCCGGTGATGAATCTGCCCCACCCGGCGCGCCTGGTGGAGTACCACAACTCCCTGTTCCTGTCTGCTGCGCGCGGTCGTGCGGCAGAGATCCAGCCCGTGGGGTTCCTGGACGTGCCGGATGGCGGTGTCGCGCCGGGCACCGTCACTGGGCTGGTGCCGCAGTCGCTGTCGGTCATTGACGTGGACGCGGGACTGCAGCCGTTGGTCTTCAACCTCACCTCCAGCAAAGGATTCCTCACGCTGGGTACCACCAATGTACGTGTGGGATGGGAGTGTACCGTGGTCTTGTTGAACCTGTGTGGGCGTGTGTGTGCTGTGGGTTGTGTGTGTAAGAGTTTGTTGCTGATGCACGTTTGTGAGTCGTTCGTTATCTCACCGTTGTGTTTGATTTCTTGGGTTTTTTTGCCTTTGTCGCCCCCCTCTCAGAACCTGGAAATGTTGGTCGGTAACGGCACGATGGACGAGACTATTGTGTTCCGTGCCAACCTGGTGGATGCCAACATCGCTTTCCGGTCCGTGGTGTACACGGCGCGGCCGCTGGAAAACGGCGAAGACAAGGTGTACGTCACGGTGAACGACACCGGCCTCACCGGCACCTACGGCGCGGTGCAAGTGTCGCGAGCAGACGTGGACGTGTGGATCTACGAGGTCAACGACCCGCCACACATTGAGGCCCCGGCCGCGGTGACGACACTGCAGGCCGAGACGCTCGTGGTGCAGGGCATCGTGCTGTCAGATCCTGACCTCGGAAGCGCGGTGCTGTATGACGCACACGGTCAGGCACATGAGGGCCGTGTGCGCCTGACGATGTGGACCGATGCTGGGCACCTGTCGTTGGGCACGCTGGTGGGTCTGTCGTTCCGCAACGGGACAGGGATCCAGGACACGTACTCGCAGATGGAAGGCGCCATCGATAACTTGAATGCGGCTGTGCGACAGCTGCGGTATGCGTGTTACGAAGAGGACGGGTGCGCCATTGGGGTGCACCAGCTGCACTTCTTGCTGGAGGACAACGGCTACACTGGTGGTGAACCTCTGAGCGCGAGCCACACCACCACCGTCAGTGTGTTGTTCAACCCGGCGCAGTAAGGTGGGGTGCAGCAGCAGAGAGACGACAAGAAAGAAAGGAACGAGCCTTTTGCTCGCGTATGTGGATGGTGGGTGTGGTGGATGGTGCGCGAGTTCGTTTTGGTAGCGTAGCGGAAGTTGACGCAGCTGTGCGCACGCACACGCATGTGTGTGTGTTGTGTGTGTTGGGGGTGCGCGCAGTCGGCGTACGGATTTGTTTCTGTTTGAGTTGGCTTTGTGCCAAGTAATGTGTAGATGCGTGGCAAGAGTGAGTAGCCTCCATAACACTTCTCTTGTAAAATGAATGGGACGGAACACACGCACGAAAGGGCATGCCCTCCACACACGGTGGCAGCTCTCTCAGCATGCCTGGTTGTCAGGCTGGTTGGTTCATCCAACAGGGGAGCCGTACATTCAGGAATGAATGAATGAATCACTTGGTTGGACTTGTTGGGAGGGGCTGCGTTCAAGTGGATCTTGTCGTGGCTCTACTGTATGTATGTACTCTTCTTGACACTGTGCAGTCTGCTGCAGCAGCGCAACACAACCACCGAAGTGGGTGGTGCCTCTTGTAGAGTCGAAACTTTTCTTGGCACTACCCGGAAGGTTAATTGGCCAACAGATGTTTTGTCCCCATAATACCCCATCTCACCTACCTATACTATCTATGTTAGGGGCTGCTAGAAACCCAGGACGACAAAGGCTGCAAGGGCGACTCATACACCTTTCGAGGAGTGGATGGTCCACCGCATCCTTGTCAGGACTCCTGACTCAGGAGTAGTTCCGTGTCAAACCCACCGTGGTTACCCACGCCATACACCCAACACCAACTCCATGACCAAGTCACACAAGCACCCAGCCTAAAAGACTCTGGTACACACCTACCCAGCCACACATCTACCCAGACAGTACACAAGGCACTTCAAGCACAAGGCATGAGGGACTGCCACACGCGCAGATGGCTGACCCGCCTGGGGCGCAAGCCAGCAGTCGCCGCGTCCGTGTGCAGCAGCCGCCGTGCGCGTGAGGGGTGCGATAGGTGTTCGAGGAGGGAATTGCGGCGGTGCTGGTCCGGTCCACTGCTGGCACACTCGCCATGGTGAGCGCCACTGACGGCGCTGGTGCATCGGGGGGGGGGGGGGGGGGGGGGGGGTGTGGG
>Ga0213833_1001973_pt1 | contig 13894 bp, 18 predicted proteins | sample SWATP21_FD_160575 | JGI IMG/M metagenome (GOLD analysis project Ga0213833, IMG submission 160575) | Coastal seawater microbial communities from Marineland, Florida, United States - SWA TP2 #1 | ecosystem: Environmental > Aquatic > Marine > Coastal | place: USA: Florida | collected 2016-08-14
CCATGAGGACCAGCTTCCGTCGCGGGCTCCGATTGCGGTACAACTACGCAGAGGTCATCAATGAAAGAACAATGTCGATGTTGCCTACGTTCGTTTCCGCTGTAGGGGTGGGCGCTGGTGGGTTCTGGTGTGTAGCTCATGGCACCACTTAGTGCAGCAGCCAGAAGCTGCATCACCGCCGGCGCGTGGTGGAATTTTCCTGATCAAATTTCACTTGAAAATTGTAAAATACACGCTAGGCACTGCAAGCACGAAGAAGTTGAACCACCTGCGTTTGGTGCCAGGCCAGGCAGACCTCACGTTCCACGACAAAGCCCGTCCGGTGGTTTGTGTGCGCATTGTGAGCCCCTGGCTCCTCGATTACTTCTCGGTTTTGCTGATTGCGTTGGCTTGCGCGGTCCGATACGCGTGTGGCCGTCACGCCTCTCCGTGTTGCAGCCCACTTGCGCAGCAGCCCACTCGCTGGGTTCTAGGTTGCTCTTGGGGGAGAACACACCGTGGTGGCCTGTTGCCCACACCTTGTGTGCCATTCTCTCGGGGGCGTGGGTGTCTGGCATCATGCGAAACTCTGAGACAGGGGAAATTGCGGACACCGCTGCCCTGCACTCCAACGTTGCCAACCTGATCTCACGAGCTGCGGCTTCCGCCCACGATCCTCCGTCGCCCGCCACCCTGGAAGACGATCAGGTACGGAACCCCAACTCGTTGCGTTGTTTGTACCATGAATTCGCCTGGCGATGTGGGTGGCTCACGCAGTTGTGCTGCTGTGTCGTCGTGCGTGGTGGCTTGGGAAATGTGTGCAGGCGTTGGTGGAACACTTGTCACGCCTGTCACCCGCCTCAACACACAGCACGGAGGAGCAGCACCGGCTGTGGCAAGATGGGGCTGCATATGAGCCACCCACGAGAGAGTCAGTCACCTCCATTCCCACACCAACAGTCCCCATGGAGTGCGTTGGGGGTGGGAGCGTGTCCGCTTCACTTGCTCTTCGCCCGCCCCTCACTTGTGTGTTCGTCCTTTGCTTTCCTTTCCTTTCCTGTGTCCCTTGAGCAGTACTGTAGCAACCGCCGAACCTCTATTTGATAAAGTAGAAGTGCCAGCTTCTGCAGAAGATGCCGAGGATGCCGTCGCACACACGTCGGCGCTCAGTCGCGGTGTGGCCCGCGTGAACCGTCGTGCGCGACGGCGCGGACGTCATCGTCGGTCACTGTCCGCGCCCAACGCTGCCTTGGCCGTCCGTGCGGCGGAGTCATTCGTGGTCGATGGCAACACGGCGGACGACGAGATGACGTCGTCCGCGTCCGAGGATGACGGGTGGTCAGACATCACTAGCCCCACGGCTGGAGCCGGTGGAAGAACCCGGGACGGCGAACCTATGGAAGCACTGAGCCGGAGGCGTCGTAGTTCGGGGCGTGGACCACCGCAAGCAGTTGTCGAGGGGCTGCTGGGGGTGAAGGAAAGGGGTGGGCACTCTCATGCCGTGCATTGGGAAGCAACGCAGATGCTGGGAGGTGCTACGGTTGCGGAAGTGGTGCGCGCTATTGTTCGTGTGTGCATTGCCCAAGCCAATGCAGGGCGACAGGGCTTGCCGGTGCTCGTACGTTATGTTGAGCGTGTAGTGAGTTCAAGCTGAATTGTGGTGCTCATGCTTGTGATGGGCGGTGCTAACGTGTGGCAGGACACTCGAAAGTACAGTTTGCACATCATGGATGAGGGTGAGCCAGATTTCGATTTCCCTGGTGCGTCGCCGGTTGTTCATGTTGCCGCCGTCAGGCACTCAAACGTTTTACCATCACGCTGTTCGCCTCCAGAGTGCGACCCGAAAGTAAAGATCGAGTCCACTGGAGAAGAGGACTTTGCGTTGTGTCTGCGAGAAACCCAAAGCATGGTGCTGCACATTCGTGTGAAGCGGTCGAGGGCAAGCACCGGCACTGCCATTTTGCGCGTCATGTTTCGTTTCCCAACCATGTCTACACCTGGACGTACGTACCCCTCCCGCCCCATTCCTCCATCCAACTCTGGTGGTGGTGGTGGGTGCTTGTGTGCTGTGCTGGCGTTGACTCGTGTTTGATGCCACCCCCTCCCCTCCCCCCGTCCCCCATGTTTGTGGCTGGAACTACTGCAGGACAACGCGGCAGCAATCTCGCGGACGACTCCACCGCGTCTGACTCCGATGGCATTCGTCGCCGACGCTCGTTAAGCGCAGGGCACCTCCCCGACCTTGATGCCCTCGCACGCGAGCACGGCGTGCGTCTCGACTCCGGAGGCGCCGCTGGTGTGTCTGTTCTCCCCGGTGCCGGGGCTGGTGGTGCCGCGCGCGCCAGCTCAAGCATGACCGGTCTCGTGCAGTCCACGCCGCCTGTTCCCATCGTGGGTTCGCTTGGAGGAGGCCACGGCCACGGCGGCGGCCCGGTCCATGCTCGCGCGCGGGCACGTGCACGAGCCGCGGAACGTGCCCGCGCGCGCGGCATGTCCCTCGGCACCCCCACCCTCGACCCCTGCGCGTTGTCCACCACGTCGTCCGGCACACGCGGGCGATCCCGCAGCCACGCCGTGCGTGGCGAAACCGACATGCGCTTGGACCTGGCTCCCGTGGGCCGCCACTCACCCCCTCGTGGTGTGCCTCCCGCACCGGGCGCGAGTGCCGGCGCCGCCGATGCCAACGCCAACGCCAGCGCCAACGCCAATGCCGGCGTGCTACCCCCCTCGCTCCCGCCGACCGCGCCTGCTGGAGCCCGCGGGTACCGGCTGCGCGCCGGTTCCCACCACAAGTCCATGTCCCGTGGGTCCTCCACGTCGGCGTCAGCGTCAGTGTCGGCGCCCGTGTCCTTTCCTGGAGCCGGTTCCGCCGCCGGTGGTGACGGCGGCAGCGTGGGGAGTGGGTGCAGCGGTGCCAGTGGCAGTGCCAGTGCCAACGCCAGTGCAGGTGGTGGTGGTGGGATGCCGTTGAGCGGTGGTGGTGGTGGTGGTGGTGGTGGTGGTGGTGTGGGCGGTAGCGATGGGGGCGAGCACCGAGCACCACAGCGCAAGATGTCCTGGTGGCACAGGCTGCTCGGGCGGACGCCAGGGAGCAAGAACGCGCGGCAGCGCTCGAGGGCAAGGTCTAGGTCTGGTTCCGGCTCCAGTGCGCAAAGTTCCCACTCGCGCGGTGCCGTGTTTCGGTGACGCTAGGGCTAGACCAGGGCCTTCGCCCGCCCGCCCAGCTTTGACTTGTTGTGCGTGGGCTTGCGTTGTGTGTGGTGGTGTAGGTGGTGCCACCGCGGCGCGGGCTGTGTGATTCTTTCTTTCCGTGTGCATCATGATGACTGTTTTTGTCAACAACAACCTTCAGTATGATACACCGAACTGCGCTTGTGCTGGCGCTTGTGCTGGCACTGGCACTGGCGCTGGTGCTGGCGCTGGCATCGACACTCTTTGCTTCGATTGCCGCACGCACACCACGACACAATCCTGCGCTGGCCCAGTAGAAGGCCTGACAGCGCGAACAAGCGTGGTGCCACAAGGCCAACGCACATGTAAAACCCCTAACCCACCTCAAAGAAGAAGTGACGCTCAAACACGACTGTCGCAAGCTCAAAAGTATCCAGAAGGATCGTTCATAGTGTCTCCCTCGTTTGTGGCGCTGGCGCTGCGCTCCTGGGACGCTTTGGATGATACACGCTTCTTGCGCGCTCGTCTTCTCCGCTTCACCTTCTTCTTCTTCTTCTTCTTTCCCGTCAGGTTCAGCTTGCGTCCAAGTGGCACAGACAACACCCCCCGTGAGAAGGACTGGTAGGCACCCGGACCTGGGGTTGTGTCTCGCTGCCGCAGCGGGGTGCGACTCCCAAACGAGAACCCCCCGTGCGAACGCTTGCCCGAGTCGGTTTGCCGGCCAAACATGGACCCTTCTCGACACCGACCGGGACCATCTCGCTCCCACTGTTTGCGAGCGCGGGGGTGGCGTGCTGATATGGAGAACGCAGGAGATGTGGTCTGCGCGCACAACGCAACATTAGGACAGGACTGACTGGGTTGCGGACGTGGAAACGCGCGACCGATCACGAGCACACACGTACTGGGCGCGACGCGGAGTAGTGCCCCGGTCCAGGTGTGAAGCTCTTGCTGAACGGCTTGCGCTTGGAGTTTGGAAACGAGAACGCCGGGGGAGACTTCTTTGTGCGTGGGCTGGCACCGTATGCGCCTGTCATGGCCACAAAAACCGAGAGACACCAGTCACAGGCTGTGCGCATCAACAAGCAAGGGCAGTGCACCAAAGGTGGTGGTACCGACCTGGTCCTGGTCCCTCCTTGGGGAGTGACGGTGAGCCAAACTTCTCACGACCCCGCATCGTCAGAGACTTGTCCATGGCACGCTTTGCAACAATGTCACCCAGGTCATATGTTCCTGGCACGTGGTCAACAACATGTTTGGGTTGAAGGACCCATCCCACGTACAAGCGATCGCCAGCACACACACACACACACACACACCACCACCACCACCACCACCACCTCCACCACACACATACACACCACACCACACACCACACACACACGCACCACACCACACCACACACACCTGGGCCTGGGGCACTGGAGCCGTAGCCACTCTTCCTTGATGCACTCGCACCGAATCTATAGGCTGGGGCTGATCGACGAGACGACACAGGTTGACGACTGTCAACACCCTTGTGTGAGGCCAGACTAACATCTCCCCACGGCAATCATGCACGTAGCTGCGGCGGCCCGTACCCGATCGCACCCACGTCCTCGTAGTGACCTGAAGGGACACGCCCGCAAGCAAAGGCACAAGCGTACACATATCAGGGGAACGAAAACGAAACAGCAAACAAGGAAAAGGATAAGCAAACAAACAAACAAACAAACAAACAAATAAACGAGACAAGCACAAACATAGCAAGATGCGACGCTCCACGCACCGGGTCCAGGAGCAGATCGGTCAACAATCACCCGAGGACGCGACGACAAAGAAAACGCGGGGGAGGTGCGGATGCGGGAATTCACTTGGACGCCCACGGCCGCCGGTGCCACGTTGTGAGCTCCAGGGCCAGGGTTCTGGGCACACACGGCGAGACACGTGACACACAGCCACCACACACACAGTGTCACAATAGGTACCACAACGACCGTCACCCAGGGGTGACCATGGTGACCAAGACTCGAGAGTGGGAAGGGGGCCCTCACCTTTGATCGAACAGGAGAGAAGCCGGCCGGTGTTCGAGCGCCAAACGTGTACGTCGGTGCAGACCGCTTGACGCTGTACGGTTGCTTGCCAAACGCCCCATCTGTCCGACATACGCCAGGTCCCAACGCGTCCGCCTCATCCTTGACTTTGATGAACCGTCTGGCACCGAGGGAGTAGGTGGGCGCAGACGGGTGTGTGGACAGGGGCTGCTTTCCCGCAGCGGGAACGGCAGTTTCATGCTCACCAGGCCCGGGCATGTCATCCGCCATTCGCACCGCAGGCCTTCCCGTCATGCTGAACTCTGGATAGTTGCGCTTCGTGACTTGTTTCCTGCACACACACGCCCGCCAGCGAATCACATCACACAATGTTAATTTTAAAAACTTGAACACGCCGCATGACATGACACACACCACAAGGCGACCAAGCAAGCACGCGTACCCGATGCCCGGGACGACCTCGTAGTCTCCCGGACCCGGACTGGAGGCATCACCACCAACCACGATGCGACTCTTCATCGAAAATGAGGGAGCAGACGCATGCTCGCTGCGCGGCTGGGTGCCGAAGGCTGCTGGCGACTCGTAGGCTCCCGGACCTGGTGCGCCACTGCAAAAGCACATCCACACACACCGTATCCACACACACGTTCATTTCCCCACACACACCACACCACACACACACGCCGTATCCACACACACGTCCATGTCCACGCAATCAATAACCCAGGAAGCAAGACAAGCACGTTCGTGGTGCAGTTACACAACGTACGATGTGTTGCCCGCAGGCTTGCGTGGAGATCTGGAGAAGCTGATGATGGGCGATGTGGGGGCCAGCGAAGTCACCTACGACACCACACGCACTCGCGGTCAATCCATGCCCCCCTCCCCTGCCTAACAGAGTGGGCCTCGCAAGGACCTGTCTTTACCTGCTTTCCAAGCGAAGAGGTTGCTTCATACGCCCCCACACCTGGCACACCAGACGGCCGCTTCGGAGGTGCTTTGCCTGGAAACGACCAAGCCGGCTCGGATGTCTTGGTCGCCAACACCTGCGGGCCCAGTGACGATGACATGGCGCCTCACCACAATTACTGCTGTTGCTATGCTTGGATACACCGTCGGGTGCAGGCCGGAACCCCCACGGTGCAAGTCACTCACGGCGCCTGCGCGCACTTCGAGATCGCTGTGTGATTGATGAGAAGATCGAGTGAGTTGGGCGTTGCGCACACCAAAGTACATAACAGAACTACCACGGTGCCGCATGCGTGCTGCACATACTAGTACTCGCCGCAAACTGCATTGAGGATGGGGGGCCAGACAGCCGCGCAATGGCTCCAAAACAAAATTGCCTTCCTTGGAGTTGTGGCGATTGTTGTGTTTCTGCTCAACACAGTGGCGCTCCAGCACCCGCACGCTCACAAAGCTAAAGCCAAAGCCAAAGCCGGCCATGCATCGGCTGACCAGCCACCCCGAACCGACGCGGCGTGGTGTCACTGGGCAGTATCCCACATGGCGGTTGTGCCTAGGCGAACATGGGGACATTTATCACAACATGACCAGCGCAAGTGGAGGTCGCTGCAGTGTGATTTTCACACGGGTGGCGGGACAAGCCGGAACGTCCGGGGGCAGGCACCAGTGGCACATCACAGTCGCGCCGTGCGCCAGGTACCGAAGCATGAAAGGCTACGTGCACGCGCCGAGCCTTCCTCTGGAACCAATGACCAAGAATGGTGCCGTTGGGCGGTGGACGAGATGCGAGTTCGGCCCGGGTCCTCCTATGGTCTGCTGACAAAGCGGCAACAGAACCGGTGGGCTGAGCGCCAGTGTGACGACGTCGTCCGCTTTGGGCGGCGTTTGTCGTGCGACGAGCGGTTTGGCGATGAGTTTCTTCGCTCATGGAGAGCCAGTTCGAATTCTAACACGGTGTGCAGGAGTGAAGATGGCGCCCAGCAAGCCGGGGAGGGGGAAGTGGAATGCAGGACGTCGAACCGGAATGGTGTTGCTTGCGTGGTTCGCAACGCTGTTGTTGACTTTGGTAAGCTCACCATCAGTGGCCAGCGACGATATGTGGGTGATGGCTTTGTCCAAGTTGCATGCTCGGGGTCAAGGGAAATGCCCCCTCGTGTTTCCACGACCACCGTGGCCGATGTGCAAACACGCTGTCAGGAGTGGCACCCCATGGCATTCATCATGTCGCATGACGACACTCACAACTTGTACCACCACATGGCGGACGTCATGGACGTGTGGGAAACCGTCCAAGCCCTGGAAGTGAATACACGCGATGGTGTATTGATCAACGCCGACGGCGTCATCGCCAAGGCAAACCGACGGATCCGTGGCGGCAAGCTGCTGTTTCCCAATGAGCCTGACCGTTTCGGGCCTTTCTTCCCGCTGTACAATAGCATTTTTGGAGGAGGGGTGAAGCGTGCTTTTACATATGGTCAAGCCACTGTTTGCTTCCGCGAGCTTGTAATGTTGCCGCCGGTGACATCCAGTATGATTTGGACCGACTTTTGGCGCACCAACGAATGCTCGCAGCAGCCAGGTGCCAGTGGAATGTTTCGGCAAATGGTGTCAACCCTCGTCCGACATTATGATGCGTCAACACCCAGTGGGCATGGAAAAGCGCTGTTTGAGGATCTGGTTTTGGGGTCACGGCTGCCTCGTGCCTCGTGCCGTGGCAGGTCCACCGCAAGTCACGACTTCTCCCAGTACGCGCCGATCCCTTTCGTTGGCAACTGCCTGAACGTGCTGTTTGTTGTCCGACGTAAGGCACCTGAGTGGAAGACGGCTACATTGCAGCGCCAGATCGAGAACGTGAACGACGTCGTGCATGCCTTGCAGGACGCTACTCGTTCCCCTCGCCAGCTAAGCGGTGCTGGTCACGTCGCCGTCCGCCTTGTGCCAGTGGATTTTGCCACCATGTCGTTCGACGACCAGATGGCTCTGGTGCGTGCTTCGGACGTTATTATCGGCATGCATGGTGCCGGGTTGGTGCATGCCTTGTGGCTGCCGACAGAGCAGCGGGCGTGTGGGTTGATCGAGCTGTTTCCGCCCGGGGGTGGTCCCTCCGGTGGCGGCCCGATGGGTGTCGCCAACGTCGCCAGGCACGCTGGGGTGCATTACGAGTCTGTCGTGGGAGAGAACACAGAGGGCGGTAAGACTGTCATTGCCGCGACGGATGTCTTGGACGCCTTGGATCGCCTCATGAAGGTGATGGCGCAGCCTGTGAAGTAGAGGAGCAGGGGCCCAAAAAAACACAAACAAATTGATTTGAATGAAAAACAACAAAAACGTGAGCATCATGCCCTCATGAACGCCGACGACGTTACGTCGTGTCTTGACTCAGATTCTTGAGGATGGCTCACATGCGTGCCCCCGCTTTGGTTGCTTGTGCGATCGTACTTGTTTGTTTTCACGCTTCACACATGCAATATGTGCTGGCTAGTGATGTTGATGGCACCTTGGTGTGGCAGGGGTTCGACTTTCATTGGCTACGCAAGGTGCATAGCATTGGTGCAGCTTTTGGAGTGTTTGCCACCTATCCTTGACGTTGTTTTGTTGGCTCAGATCGTTGGCTTCGAGACGCCTCATCGCCTGGGATCGTTTGCAAACTACGTTGATAACCAAACGGTCACCGCAAACGCTGGTGGCAGCGTCACTCTGGGCGGATCCTATCACATGACCTTCACGCCTGGCGTGGATGGTGCGTGTGAACGTGACTGCGCTCCGTTTCCGTTTGACAACGGTATCCTACCGCGTTGTGTGTATGATACACAGGTGATTATGCGTATCCTGAGACGTTCATGACGGGTGTTGCCTCAAACATCGGTCTCGGGTTGCTTCGTGATACTGTGTCCACCACGTTCATTGACAACTCCACCGGCCCTTCTTCCTCTCCTTATGCGCGATCTGTTGTCACCGTTCCCTTCACCGTCAGTGTTCCAATGGGTCACAACTTTGAGGTGCGGTTGGTGACCGTCAGTGGGAGAGGAGGGCCCGCACTGGTTCCAGTTCTCACGCACCGTGGCAGGTGGTACTCGACGGCGTTGATGTTTCCATGGCGTGCGTCGGAAGTGAATGCAACTCCAACGGCATTTGGGCCACGAACCTGAACTTCACTCTGAATCCATGCTCCTTGGCTGGGGGCGCATCGTATGCGTGTTCTGCCACTGCTACAATCGAGCGTGGGTGGACGCCGAGCCACGGTGGCGGTAAGGCGTACAACAAGCACATGGAGTACACCGTTGACTTCAAGTACCTGCTCGTTCACGGCAACACGAGCGTGTTTTCGTTCCAACGTGATACTTTGCAGCGGGTGCAATCCACCATATTTTCAGGGCCTCAAACGTCCACCCGCCAGCTGACACCACTGAAGCTGCCTCCCACCCAGGTTGGTTCAATTGCACTGTCGCCTTGCACTGTCGCCTTGCACTGTCGCCTCGTTCTGCCGCCTTGCTCTGCCACGTTGTTCTGTCGCCTTTCTCTGCCACGTTGTTCTGTCGCGGTGCTCTGACTTGTGGTGCCTGTGACGAATCCCAGTGTGTTGCCGCGATGCGCGGGTTTGGGTTTGAGCTGCTGGAGACGGATGGCCGCGCGAACCGTGGTCGCTACCTGGAGCAGCTAACGTTCAGTGTGGCCCAGCTTGAAGCAGATTGGGCCTACAGTTGGACAGCAGGCTTCCAGTCGCCATCCATTACCACCTACAAGAGTGATGTGGTGTACACCATGCAGGCCTCCGTCCTGGCTTTCGCGACGGACGGCGTGGCAGTCAGCTCCGAGCAGAGTGCTGCTGGAGCTGTCTGCGAGAACGACAATATCACGTTCAAGTGCTCCTCGAAGGACCTTCCTGTTGACTTGTCGGACACTGTGCCGGTCAATGTAACTGTATCGCTGTAGTGCAGTTGCTGTACACTGCTGTACACACCGGTCAATGTAACTGTATCGCTGCAGTTGCAGTGTCAATTTCTGGATTTTGAAAACAAACGCGATGGACTCCGTCTGCAGCATGCATCGCAACACTTGCTGCAACAGCACACATCCAGCACAGACGTCGTAGCAGCCCGTCCCCTGACACCTCTTTGTTGTGCGTGCACGGTTTCGGAACCACAATGCTGTTGTCGAGGGTGCTCGGCAGTGTGCGCGTGCGTTGCCTTTCGCAACAGCGACGTCTCTGCACTGCAGCTCGCTCTTCGAGCGCGGCTGGGAAGGCGCTTGTAGTGGGTGGTTCTGGGTCGTTGGGCAAGGCTGTGGTGGGCGCTTATATTGATGCTGGATGGGCTACGACCAACTGTGATGTCATGTGAGACCCGGTTCTAGTACAAACTGGCCATGTGCCTTTGGAATACTCACTGACGTGCGCTTGTGTGTGTGTTTGTGTGCTTTTGCAGCGAGAACCCCGATGCCACTGAGAACATCGCTTTGGATGGCCAGGTATGCAAGTTGTGGGGACCAGGTCGTGACTTCGTTAACATGTTTGGCTTCTCAGGCGGACTGGAAAGAGCAGGCTGCTGTCATGGATGCTGCCGTTGACAATGCCACGTCCGTGATTGCACACACCACGTGCATGTTTGACTGAGTTCTCTCACCATGGGACGTTGTCGCAGATTCGATGCCATTGTTTGCTGCGCTGGAGGATGGGCAGGTGCGTTTCGTGGGCGCTGGTGTGGGTTGATGCAGACCTCACCGTACGTGCTTGCCCGGCACCTTTAGGTGGCGCTTTGAACTCCGATGAACTGTTCTCATCCGTGGAGTTGATGCTCCAGTTGAATCTGTTCTCTGCTCTGATGAGTGCGTGCATCCATCGTGGCTTTGACTGGAGTTTGTTTTCACGTCAGTGTGGTGGCGTTCCAGCTGCCCGCGTGGCAACGAACACCCTGGCTCCAAACGGCCTGGTTGCTCTTACCGGCTCAGCTGTCGCAGCTGAAGAGGGGACCCCGGGCATGATTGCGTATGGCATCTCCAAAGCCGCGACTCACCAAATCGTGCGCTCACTTGCGTACGTTGACGCCCCCACAACACGTGCAGGCTCGATTGGGAACGCAACCACTGCTTGTCTCCGACCTCACACACGGCTCGGTTGCTGTGCAGGGCTGAGGATGCGCTGCCGCGAGGCTGCACCGCTTTGGGAGTGTTGCCAGTGACCATTGACACAGCCTCCAACCGAGCGGCCATGCCTGATGAAGACCACTCGAACTGGACGCCACCAGAGGAGCTCGCGGCGAAGCTGTTGGGATGGCAACATGGTGCGTGCTTTCGCGGCTGCCGCATGGCAGCAGGTGAACCAACCTGGTGTGCGTGTCCGTGTTGTGTGCAGGCCATCGGCCACGCAGTGGGTCTCTTGTCAAGGTGGAGACGTTCGCAGGAGAATCCACATGGACGGTGGTGGGTCGCACACATTCTTCCAAGTACTCCGTCGACTAAGCTCTGGGTGGGCAAAGCAAAGCACAGCACAGCCTTGCACAGAAGGGGAGATGAAGCGGTGCATTTGGGTGGGGCGCAATTGTAAACGGGTGGATGTTGTTGTCAACATAATTGTTGTGATTCAATGCACAGCACAGCAACGACACGGCACCACCAGGCACACCCCGAACTGCGTAACAACCCATGCGGCACCCGCAGCACAACCACCACGAGCAGCGTCACAACCAGCAAGCGCACTGAACCCAAAGCACACGCAACAACGCCTCAGCCTTTCCAGCGAGCTCTGAATTGTGAATTCGCTCGTTCGACTGCAGTGGGCATCAAACAAGCAACGTTAGGGTGTGGCAACACAAGGCAAGCACGATGCGAAAGGCAAAAACAACGCGTGTGTTCAGAAACCCTATGTCTAATCAAATGAATTCAGACGGCACTTCCTATAGTAAGGGTATGTCATCACAACCCACACGAAGCAAACGAAAACAAACGTTTGACAAGATTGCACTCACCTGGACGGGATGTGGGGGGAGTGGTTCGAACAGGGTTGTGAGGTGCGCTGAGCGGCGAAGCCAAGCGGACGGTGGGCAGCAATCGCTATTTTTGAATGTTAATTCTGTTACCCAGTCAGGCTTTGCAGAGGTGTGTGGGTTGCTTGGGTGCAGCCCATTGCACATCTCCGGCCGCAATGTCTGTGTCAGGCGAAGAGGTGTTTGTCCCTGGCTCTCCACACTCTTCTGACCATGAAGAAGATAACCTTGAGCGGCAGCGCGAGGAACCGCCCGTAGCAGCGGCGTCAGAGCCAGCTTCAGACCCTGTCGACAACCCAGAGGAGAACGCGGAAGCGAAGACCAGTCATGATGCGCCACGTTCGGATGGACGACCGGCGGATGAGAATGCGGACGTGACAGCTGGCGACAAGTTTGTTTCCATTGCACCACCCTCTTCCCATGCGGCGCCTTCCCATGCGGCGCCTTCCCATGCGGCTCCCAGGCATCAGCCCGTGGCCCCTCCTACGCCACATGTCGACTTGAGCGGTGTCACAGAGCCCCGTGTTTTTGTTGGAGGGCTCCCTTTCATGCTGCCTGATGCAGCTGTGGTTCAGTACTTTTCTCAGTTTGGGCGTGTGTTGGAGTGTAAGGTGATGCGTGATCGTGCTACGGGGAAGTCTCGTGGATTCGGTTTCATTTTGTTTGATTCCTTGGATGGTATGTGCTCTCCTCCGCCGCTTCCGTTTTGTGTCTGGTTGCATCATTTGATTTTGTCCACCGTGTGGCGATCGTCGGTTTGTTGTGTACGTTTGTTGGCTGATTCGTTTAGCCGTGCGCCGAGTTTTCTCGATGAACCATGTGTTGGGAGGTCGCACCATTCAAGTCAACAAAGCAACCAAACGAAGCCAGCAACCGAAGTATGCCCCTGCTTCACTGTGGTGGTTGTGCATGTCTGCATCAACAGTTCTGACAGTAACACGTGTTTCATGATGGGTGTAGGGTTCCGGAGGTGAAGCCCATCACCGACCCAACCAGCTCGAAGATTTTCGTTGGTGGCCTTCCTCACGTCGTCACGAAGGATGAGCTCATGCACCACTTCTCCGAGTACGGAACCGTTGTTGAAGTGAACTTGCCCATCGATCGCGAATCTGGACGAACGCGCGGCTTTGCGTTCATCACATTCGCTGACCTCGTGCGTAGGCTGCTTGACGAGTGCATGGTCGTTGTGGCGCGCGCGCCACTCCACTCACACACGCCCCCTGCATACTGGGTGTTATCGCAGCCGTCCGTTGTCAAAGCCACAAGCGTGTCTCACACGCTGCAGGGAAAGACAGTTGATGTGAAGAGTGCGAACCCGCCCAAGCCAAAGTCCGCCATGGGTGGTGGCGCAAGCGGACCTGGCGGTCCATCGTCGTCAGGTGCCGCTGGCGGCTGGGGAGCCGGCGCCGCACGCCCTGGTGGCAACTGGAACCAGTCCGGTGGTTGGCAGCAGCAAGGCGGCCCAGGTGGCGGGTGGCAAGGTAGAGGTGGCGCTGGTGCCGCTGGTGGTTGGCAGCAACAGGGTGGACCCGGAGGTGGGTGGCAGCAAGGTGGCGGGTGGCAGCCACAGGGTGGTCCTGGTGGTGGGTGGCAGCAAGGTGGCCCTGGCGGTGGATGGCAACAACAGGGTGGGGCCGGTGGTGGGTGGCAAGGCGGACCCTCTGGTGGTTGGCAGGGTGGACCTGGCGGCGGGTGGGGAGGCCGTGCAGGCCCCGGAGGATGGAATGGTGGCGGTGGCGGGGGTGGTGGCGCCGGTTGGAATGG
>Ga0213833_1001974_pt1 | contig 13891 bp, 12 predicted proteins | sample SWATP21_FD_160575 | JGI IMG/M metagenome (GOLD analysis project Ga0213833, IMG submission 160575) | Coastal seawater microbial communities from Marineland, Florida, United States - SWA TP2 #1 | ecosystem: Environmental > Aquatic > Marine > Coastal | place: USA: Florida | collected 2016-08-14
ATGACCAATTGAGACAGCTTACCAGCTATGAAATTAATGGAACAAAATACTCCTATAGTTATGACCAGTTAGGCAATCTGGTTCAGAAATCAGACTTGGGAGCCTTGGCTTATGGAAGCACAGGAAAGAGTGCCTACCAGACCCAAAGTGTTAATCTGAGCAATGCCACATGTGCCATTAATCTAAGCACGAACTATGCATTTACGGCCGAAGGGAAAGCCTATAAAATCAGGCGGCCACTCTTGGGTATTGATGTTTCAACAGGAATTGGCGGACAAAAAAAGGTGCAGTCGCTTCTTAAGGATGGATTGGTCTTTGAAAAGCGCACCTATGTCAACTCTATGTATACCATTGTTGAGCTGGATGGAAAGAACATCCAGATCAACTACATAATGGGGCCTGGTGGACTGGTAGCTGCCCAGACCACAACAAATCAGGGGAACCCCAAACTTCACTACTTCATTAGAGACCGCTTAGGTTCTGTCCGCAACATTGTCCATCTCTCATCGGGTAAGGTTTCAACCTTCGACTATGATCCCTGGGGGGAAATTACTGTTGGAAAAGGCCTCATGGAATCCCTGCCATTTAAGCTTGGATTTACTGGTCATGAACATCTGCCGCAGTTTGGTCTGATTGATATGGTTGGTCGGCTTTATAACCCCAATCTTGGACGATTCATTAGTGCAGACCCCTTTGTACAGTCACCCTCTAATTGGCTGTCATACAATCGGTATGCTTATGCCTTCAACTCTCCGCTTCACTTTACTGATCCATCAGGTTATTTCTCTCTGGGTGGATTTCTTGAAGATTTAGGCAATGCCGCCTCTGATTTTGTAAGCGGGGCTGTTGAATTGATAGGCACTGGGCTAAAAGAAGTAAACGAATGGGGGGAAAGCACATTTGGTAAGGAAGTCTGGCAAACGGCCATAATAGTAGGGGCATCAGTAGTAACCGGTGGATTGGTAGCTGGGGCATTAGGCTCAGGCCTCGGCTCGGCCATACTTGCCGGAGCGGCCAGCGGCTTTGCCGGAAGTGTAACCGGGGCCCTTATGAATGGAGCCAGTGGTAGTGATGCATTTAAGGCCGGACTGGAAGGAGCCAAATGGGGCGCAATTAGTGCAGGGCTTTCATATGGTGTTGGATCAGCAGCGGCCAGCGTAGGTGTAAACGGTGGGGGAAGCGCAGGTTTTTGGACTACCAAGGTTGTTGGCCATGGATTGGTGCAGGGAGCACTGGCAGATGCAAAGGGTGGCAAATTTGAACATGGGTTCCTGGCAGGGGTTGCTTCAGCTTCAGGAGGCTATTTTTCTCAGGGAGCCAGCCCCGTATCCAAAGTGCTTATTGGAGCCGCGGCCGGTGGTACAGCTTCGCATTTGGGAGGTGGTAAATTCGGAAACGGAGCCTTATCTGGAGCCATGGTGGTAATGTTCAATGACTTGATGCATGAAGAGAAACCGAAGAGAGGACGTTCGCCAGCGAGTAAAAAAATGCTCAAAGAGGCATCAGGAGTAGCCAAGAACGTAAAACGTGCCTCACTTGCCATGTCTAAATTGGCTCCTACCAAGGGATCAAGAGCGCTTTTTGAAGTAATGGGTAAGGTGGCGGATTATCAGGAAAATGGCTTCGATTTTGCCAGTTCAAAAAATCTTGACGAACTCATGCTAAAGGTGATCGTGACAGGCATTAACGCTCCTGTGCCCTGGCCTATTAGTGAAGTCACCACACCTGTATCAGAATACTTCATTTCAGGGCAGGCATATCAGGACCAATTAGACTATACAAGGCAAATGCATCAAAAAGGAGTTTCTGAACTCTATGTTTTTCCAAGTAGAAAATTATGAGAACTATGAATTTTAAGATTTCAATAGCACTTATATCCATTCTTGCCTTTGGTTGGGCAAGCAAGGCACAGAAAATGAGTTTTACCTATTCTAATGGCTTCATTGTTACCGAGACCATATCGGGTGGTAGCCAGTCAGTAGAGGTGGGGAGCAGTGCTGATTGTGCAACTGAAGAGGTCTCAATTGAACTTGACAATGTTGACTCAGCCCATTGGAAAGATGGCTTTAAGGGTATAAACAGAAACCTGACCATCACTTCTGGCGCACTGTACCATTTTGCTTTTTACTACGCCAATGGATGCTCAGACTCATCATCAGTTTATATAGATCCGGCGGTACCTGCAAACACCCGAATTGAAGGCCCGGCTCAAGTGTCAAACTATGGGGAGAGTTACGCATACAAGGCATTTGGGGGTGTTAAGAGTACTTATTCGTGGACCTTTGAGGGAGACTCCATTTCAGATGTGCTCGAAGACAATGCCTCAGTTGTCTGGAAACGCCATCAGGATACTTTCAAAGTGTGGGTCACTGAGAGTAGTGTATATGGCTGTGATGGAAAACCTGCCTTACTGCCGGTACTAAACAATTTTGTCTCCATTTCACAGGCCTATCATTCAACACTCAAGATTTATCCCAACCCGGTTAAAAGCACATTGACTGTTGAGGGCCTGGAATCGACAGCTGGTAGCTACTCCATATATTCAAGTAAAGGTGAGTTACTGGCAGGCGGACGACTTGGAAAGAGCATTCAGGTGGACGAATTGCCACCAGGCCAATACCTTTTGAAAGTCATCTCTGAATCAGGAGTTTCCAACCATCTCATTACCAAATTGTAGGAATAGCAATCATTTAGTCCGCCCTTCTACCAGTTTATCATATTCTACGTCATTAGGCTCCCATAGCTCTACTTTGTTGCCTTCGTTATCTAAAACGTGCACAAATTTCCCATATTCAAATGTTTGAATGCTGTCAAGTATGGTCACACCATTGCTCTTCATTTGCTGAAGAAGTTTTTCAAGATGAACCACACGGTAATTGATCATAAAATCTTTTGCTGAGGGTTCAAAATAGTTGGTGCCACTGCTGAACGGGCTCCACTGGGTAAAGCCCTTTTTTGTAGGGTCACTGCCTTGATGCCATTCAAAATTGGTGCCCCATTGGTCGGTGTTCAAACCGAGGTTTGCTTTATACCAGTTCTTCATTTCCTGTGGGTTTTCTGACTTAAAGAATATACCACCCACACCCGTAACCCGGGGTTTTGAATTGTCGCTGTTCATTGTTCTGATATTTGATATTTTGCCTGCTCTATTGCTTGTATTCCCAATTAGTAATGGAAGAATTAAGAGCAGTAAGATAGAATGCATTTTCATGGAATCATGCTTTTTTGAAGGCACAAACCTAGATGGGCTGAATTCCTGAAAATTGTAAATATCTTACCCTACAGGGATATAAAATTTGGTGAAGTGTCGTCTACCTGGTTGTTCAACACCTGTTTCGCATATTGTTTTGGAGTAAGGCTGGTAATCTTCTTAAACTGATGTGTAAAGTGCGACTGATCGGCAAAGTTGAGCTCATAGGCCAGCTGGGTAAGCGATTGCTTTGGGTTTCTTGAGAGCAACAGTAAGGCCTTGTTAATAGTGTGTAGGTTTTGAAACTTGGCCGGGCTGATACCAATGTGCTTTTGGTAGGTCTGTACCATTGACTTGTTCGAGACCGCACTATCCTCACAAATATCTCTGATATAGGTTTTCTCATGGCCCACCCGAGTCATGAGTTTCATTGAGGGTTTCAAATAGTCAGGAAGTTTATTGACTGTTATCTGCTCTAATAAGAAGTCCTGGAGCAGTACAATTTTTTGATAACCACCTTCGGCTTCCTGCATGTTATCTAAAAGGTGAGAAAAGTCAGCCCCAAAAACCAAACTTGCATCTATCAACTTGTTCTCAAACTCTTTTGAGTGATAATGGGTAAATGCCTTAAGGCCAAAGGGTTTGAATAGCACGCCCAACATCTCATGTCGTCCCGAATTTTCTGAAACAATTGGTTTCGTTTGAATTCCGGCAATCCATGCCATAGGGGCATTACCCGCTTGTGAGGCTTGCTCATGGGTGTGAAAACTGTGGTGAACAGAAAAATTGAATACCAACTCATGATGCAGCAATGGAATACTGAGGGTTTTGTTGTGAAGCTCATCGGCCTCACAAAACCAGAATTTATCAATGTAATTGGCTAGCTGACCAAAGGGTTTCTGTTCAAAGTAGATCATTTCCTTCAGGTCGGTTTTCTAAGGCTGCTTATTTACAATGACTTTTTCTCGAGCCATACTTCCGTCTGTAAGCTGTATGGTTATCAGGTAGAATCCCTCAGGCAAGTGTCCTGCGTCCAGGCGATTACCAACAAAGTCAATTTCATCAACAAGCTTGCCTGAGCTGTTGTAAATGCTAAGTCGTTCAATTGTGTTGGAATAGTTTTCGCTGATATGAAATGTGCTGCCTATAGTAGAAGAGAATATTGGTCGTTGCAGATTCACTTCATGGCTTCCGGTTGCGTCAATTGTCCGCAATACCACTGCATTGGGCGTAAGCAAATTACCTGCCCCGCCCTGCACGAGGTCTTTGAGATAGGTGCCATCGCTTTTGTATAGCCTAACAGAACTGGTTTTGCCATTGCCAATAAGAATATTCCCATTTGGGAAGAAGGCAACCCCCTCACAATTACTCAGGCCTGAAATAAAGTTGCCCTGGTATTTACCATCTGAATCAAATCTCTTTACTGCATTTCCGTCATAGTCTGCCACGAGCAAATCACCATTTGAGTCAAACCAAATATTGGTTGGGCCTGCCAGGTTTGAATTGATGAAAACTCCCATGTCATCTCCGTCTTCATCAAACTTTCTTACCAAATCTCCATTGTATGATGATACATACAAATTGCCGTTGTCATCCCAATCAAGTCCTATGCTTTGTGACACACCTACCGAGGTAAACTCATCAACAAATGAGCCGTCAAGCTTATACCTTAGCACCTTTCCGTTTCCACTCCACTGTAGTACATAAAGCAGGTTGTCAGCCCCGATTTTTATTCTCGTGGGGCCCTTTATTGAGCAGGCAAAATTCTCAATGAATTCTCCTGTCGTGGCATTATGCCGGTGGATGCATCCGCTACCCAGATTTGAAATCAATACCTCATTGGAGGCCTCTAAGAACAAGATGTCCTGTGGCCAGTTTAAGTGGGTATTGATAAAGACTTCAGGATTTTTACCGTCCTCATCAAACTTGAGAATCTGCCAGGGTGGTTTGTTGAAGTTACCTGCATCAGAAACGTAGATTTCGAAGTTTTGAGCATGGGTAAGAAAGGCAATGAATAGAAGGGCTAATGTGAAAAGTACTCTCATCACATGGGGTTTGGTTATAGGCGAACTTAACCAAATCCTCGCTTTAATGCTATTGGCCACAACTCATTAGTACTACCTTTTCTTTGCCGGGCTCAATGTTTTTTAGCCTTTTTATGGAGCTTGATTGAAGTGGGCAATTGAGCCAAAGTGTCCCTTTCGTTCTTCAGTTCAACTGAATCGGCAGTTCTTCCAAGCGCCCATATGAAAACATGGCCCAAATATTCAATCGAGTCAGTGCCATTGGCCCTGCCTACTTCTGTTGGATGGTTATTTCCTTTTTCAAAACCTTTTAGGTGAAGTGTATCCTGATCATTGATTACCAGGCGGCCTATAAACCAAACGCCCTGAGTACTATCCACCAACACCTTGTAGGTGTTGTCTTCTTGTGAACCCATCCAGTAATGGGTATCCTGCTGGTCAATCAAACCTTGAGGCTTTTTAAAGGCCGGGTGCAAGGATATAAGCCAGTATAAGAGCAATAATGGTGTTTTCATACCTTCAGATTGTTTCCATCAGAAGTTCAGTGGTTTCTTAGGAAACAACAATTTAGTCCATTTTTTCAAGTAGCCAAGGCTTAGCTGGTGAAACCTGGATGAAGTAACGTCTTTGTCATCTTTACTCAGAAATGTTAATTCTTGACTTTATGAGGGCCTTTAGCTTATCCATGATTGATGCAATGTTTCGATATGGATTGAGCGAACTTAGCATAAAGCCCGGATTCAGTCAATGGTCATTTCTCTGATGCCAAAAGAAAAATGCCATCGGGCGAGGGAAATCAAAATCAAATGAATCTAAGCAGCATATGCCTTTGGTAATTATTTGTTTAAACTTCATTAAACCTTTCGTAACATCTGAAGTCCAGGTTCTTGGACTGACGGTATCTCAAAACCTCGACCTGATATGAAACTCACAAATCGCTTTTTTTTAACACTTGCCATTGCCCTGACGGCAATTCTTCAAGTTAGTGCCCAAACTTTTGACGGCTATGCACTTTATAATGAACAGAATCAAAACACCACTTACCTGGTAGATGAAAATGGCGACATTGCTCATTCATGGAGTTGTAATACTTCATGTAACTATACTGTGCAGCTAAAAGAAGACGGAAACCTTGTGCGAGGGGGAGTATACAGCGGTAATCAGTTGACCGGTGCCGCGATTGGAGGAATTATACAGGAGTACGATAAAGATGGCAATGTGGTGTGGGAGTTCATCTACTCATCATCATCTTATTGCCAGCACCATGACCTTACTATTATGCCCAATGGAAACGTGCTTTTTGTTGCATGGGAAGTAAAGAGCACCGCTGAGCTTACTCAGGCGGGTTACGACAACGCCACATCAGAAAAATGGCCCCCACATATTGTGGAAATCAAACCTGATGGAAATGGTGGTGCTGATATTGTCTGGGAATGGCATTTATGGGATCACATGATTCAGGATCATGATAACACCAAGGACAATTATGGTGTCATAGCAGATCATCCTGAACTGATGGATGTTAATGCCATAACTTCAGGGGCACGTCCCGGACGCGGAGGTGATTGGTTTCATTGCAATGGCATAGACTATAACGAAGACCTTGACCAGATAGTGGTTACTTCAAGGTATGCCAGTGAGTTATTCATCATTGACCACAGTACTACTACTGCCGAGGCGGCATCACATTCTGGCGGAAATTCTAATATGGGTGGTGACCTCATATACCGTTGGGGCAATCCATCAAACTACGACCATTCTGGAACACAAGTATTCTCAGGGGCGGTGCATGACCCCCGTTGGATTAAGGAAGGAAGACCATATGCCGGATATATTCAGGTATTCAATAATGTTGGTGGTTCAGGTGGTAGCTCTGTTGTTGACGCCATTAAGCCCCCATTGAATGGCTATAACTATGATTATACCAAAGGTGAAGCCTATGCACCTGCTTCATACACTTTACGACATGAATGTGTAGATGATGCAGATGGCCAGTCGGCCAGTGATCGTATGACCAATGGTAACATTTTTGTAAACCTGTCAAGGGAATACATGTATGAAGCTGATTCCAATGGAAAAGTAATCTGGCAATACAACGCAAGCCCGGCAAAAGCTTTTAGGTACGAATGCGCCTATGATGGAGTCAAAGCCCTGTTGGGTAGTGCCGCATGCACTCCTACCGGAATTGCAGAACCACAAGCCAATGGAATTGAAGTATTCCCAAATCCCAGTGCAGGGAATTTCAATATTCAGGGCCAAACGACTGATGAAATAGAAAGCATTGTAGTTTATGATATATTGGGTAACCAACTCTATTCTACCAATATGCTTCAGATTGATCTTTCTGCCTATCAGAATGGAATGTATGTATTCAAAATGTATATGAAGAATGAGCAGGTACTCACCAAACAAGTGTCCCTGCTTAGATAGGCATGATTAGAAGTTGGTTGATCATTTTCTATACTTTGGGTGCCGGCCTGTGGTATTCTCTACAGGCGCAGGAAAGCCTATATGATCAAGCCACTGTTCAGGAAATCAGAATCTATTTTGAAGAAGACGATTGGGATGCTATTCTGGATGACTACTATACCAACGGAGAAGGAGAGAGGTTAACAGGCCAGCTCAGCATTAATGGCGTAGAACTCAAGGATGTTGGCGTTCGCTACAAAGGCTATAGCTCAGCCAGCGTAGACCGGGTGAAAAACCCCTTCAACATTGATCTTGACTACGTGCATGCCGATCAGGAGTACAATGGCTACGACAAGCTCAAACTAAGCAATGTTATCCATGATCCCTCTTTTGTCAGAGAAGCTTTGTCATATGAAATAGCACGACAATACATGCCGGCATCACAGGCCAATTTTGCCAGGGTATACGTTAACGATGAGTATATTGGTTTATACACCAATGTAGAATCAGTTGACAAGGGTTTTCTAAGACAACAGTTTGGATCTAAATACAATGCTTTCATTAAGTGCAATCCCGCAACGGTAGATCTGAATGGAGAGAATTCAAACCTGTCTAATTCGCCCGGTACCAACCCCTATGATTATCAGGAGTTCTATACCCTTAAGTCAAATGATAGTACTCACTGGGAGCAGCTATACCATCTGATTGATACACTAAATGAGTATCCTGATGACATTGAGACCATTTTAAATGTAGATCGCACGCTTTGGATGCATGCGCTGAATTATACTCTGGTAAACCTTGATAGTTATATTGGCTATGCACAGAATTACTATTTGTATCGAACTGACGATGGACGCTTTCAGCCTATTTTATGGGATATGAATCAATCTTTTGGCAGCTATCGTTTAACTGATGCTTCTGACTACTGGCAGGGCTTTTCAGTGTATGAAGCTGCCATTCTAGATCCATTGGCCCATTACAAAAGCGTGTCAGTTTATCCACGACCCTTACTTCGCAATCTGTTTGAGAATGACACCTATCGCCGAATGTATTTGGCGCATATAAGAACAATTGTTCAGGAGAACTTTAGTGATGAGAGCTATAAAGCTCAGGCATCCTATCTACAATCGGTAATTGACGAAGATGTAAAGGCTGATCTGAATAAATTTTACGATTACAGCCTGTTCGCTCTTAATCTTGATACCGCAGTAACAGATCTAATTGACTATCCTGGTATATTCTCCTTAATGGATGCCAGAACAGCTTACCTCAGTACTTACCCAGGCATTGAAGGTGCACCAGCAATAAGCGATGTTCGACCCAAAGAAGAAGTACTTGACCCGGGTACCGATGTTTGGATCAGCGCCACAGTTAAATCGGCCTCAAGCGTTTTCCTGGCCTATCGGTTTTTACACAATGGCCCCTTTAGCTATGTGACTATGCTGGACGACGGAACCCAGGAAGATGCCCAAGCCGGCGATGGTATCTATGGTGCCAGTATACCCAGTACTGCCAATTTGATTGAATACTATGTGTATGCGGAAAATGATTCAGCCGGACGTTTTTCGCCCGAACGGGCTGCATATGAGTATTATGAATTGAATACAGAAGCTGAACCTGGTGACCTAGTTATTAATGAATTAATGGCCAGGAATAGCTTTACCATAGCTGACGAGTCTGATGACTATGATGATTGGATTGAGCTACACAACACCCGTGATTTTCCTCTGTCTTTAGAAGGCCTGTTTCTAAGCAATAATGCTGAGCAAGAGCATTTGTGGGCACTTCCCAATTATACCATTCCAGCAAACGGTTTTGTGCTGATTTGGGCAGATGAAGACACAGCCCAGGGAGTACTGCATGCCAACTTTAAGCTTGACGGTGGAGGTGGGTATATTGGCCTATACAGTTCGGCAGGTGAAGTGATTGATTCCAAAACCTTTGATGAACAGTCAATTACCAAGAGTTACGGTCGCTATCCATCCAATAATGAATGGGGATTTATGTGGCCCAGCCCTAATGCCTCAAACAACGAGTCTGACCCAAGACTGGAAACCCAATCACTGTTTATATACCCCAACCCTGTTAGTACGGAAACGGAAGCGCAGATTCAGTTTTTGCGCGATACCACCTTTACTATTCAATTATTTACCCAAAGTGGCCAAATAGTGGGCGAGTGGGACTCTGAAGCAAGTACAACCTATACTTTGCCCGTTTCCAACTATCAAACCGGCCTGTATTTTATCAGGGCAGTGGGCGAAGAATATTGGGAAACACAAAAACTATTGATCATCCAAGAACCATAATATGAAACATCTATTTACCTGTATCTGCCTTTTAGGCCTCATTACGTCAGTTCACGGTCAAACTTTTACCAGCTTTACGTCAACTGATGGCTTACTCAGCAATAACACATTATGTCTGGCCAAGGGAGCGGACGGTTCTATGTGGTTTGGTACACAATCCGGTGTTTCCAAATATGATGGGAATGATTGGACCGGTTATGCAAAAGCAGATTATCCGGGAATGGCAGATGACAATATTCTCAGCATTTATGTAAACGCTGCAGGTGAGACCTGGATAGGTACTGATTTTGGTGCAAGTGTACTGAATGAAGATGCCTGGACCACTTACACCACTACTGACGGCCTTGGTAACAACAAAGTGCTTTGCATTGCTGAGGATAAAGATGGACATACCTGGTTTGGCACCAACTCAGGAGCAACAGAGTATGATGGGCAAAACTGGACCAGCTACGGTACCTCTGATGGCCTCCCTTTTGGTGGGGTTAACTCTATTACCTTGCATACTGATGGTACTCTTTGGCTTGGAACGGGCCTGGGTGGCGTTGCCATATTTGACGGCTCTTCATTTACAGAAATCACAGAAGATGACGGCTTGATAAGTGACAAGATCAGGGCAGTTGATTTTGACGCGGACGGGCAGATTTGGGTAGGCACTGCTGATGGCCTGAGCTTACTCAATAGCGATAAGAGCCATAATACCAATTACACCCGCATTTATACTTTGCCTGGTTCTGATACCCTCAATCCCATTGAAGATGTGGCTGTTGGTGGTGATGGTGTTGTGTGGGCCGGAGTCTATGTTGACTACCTGGTAACCGAAGGTGGGGTTTGTGCCTATGCAGCGGGCCAGTGGCATGAGTTTGATGTGGATGATGGCTTGGTAGGGCCTGTAGTAAGAGCTCTGGAGATTGACGACGATAATAATGTTTGGGTAGCCACGAGCTCTGGCATCACCAAAATTTCAGACCATAAACTCAGTATAGACCAAGGCGTTCAGCCACCGGTTATCACAGTGTATCCCAACCCTGTTAAGGATGAGCTATACGTTGTCATTCCAAATGCCAGTGCTGACCAGTTGATTGAATTGTATGACATGTCAATGCAATTAGTCCTGAATCAGCGATTTATACAATCGGCCAACCTTAGTGTTGGTCACTTGCCTCGGGGAGTGTACTTCATGAAAATTGATGGTGCTGTAAAGCGAATTGTTATCTCTGACTGATGATCCTTTCGGTTTACTACCTTACTTCACTGAATAGTTTCCGGTCACCAGGTTCTCAATGAAGTTCTCATAACTGCTGCATTGGGTCATCTGCGAGTAGGTATGTCCATTGCTGAAAAGTGAGGGTGTCGCAAGTGGTAACTTGACCATCCTTTTCACCGCTTACAAGCTTATTTTTGATAGCTATGAAGCAATTGTACAGTTCAGGGTTGATTCTTTTGGTCTTACTTTTTACAGCATGCCACCCAAAAACCGCGTCTACTGAATCCGATGAAATTGTAGGGAATGACCGTGATGCACATGGATGCATTGGCTCCGCAGGATACACCTGGTCAAAACTCAGGAAAGAATGCATTAGACCTTTTGAGGTAGGGTTGCAAATGACAGATGTGCAACATGTGGGGGCAACCGGCGTAGCCTATTTGGTGGCTGTGGGCGGTAATGATTCTAAGGAAGTTTTTCTTCCTTCAGGGGGAGAAAGCATCCTTCTGCTCAAGAAAGGAAAGAAATGGGTTGATGCCAATGAAGAATATACTTTGAGAGAGCCAATGGATGGTTCATATGAGCTTTATGATGCCGAGGGTGTTTTGTTGTTTAAAACGATAAAACCCTAAGGCCATAATGAAATGTTGGACAGGAAGGTTTAAGCCCAAAACGACTTGTTGGAAATGATGAATGGCTTTGGATTGAGATCAATAGCCTTGTGTTTGGCAATGCTTTTTCCCGTGATACTGATAAGCGAAGAAAGTAAGCCCGAAGAAACCGTTCTTTATTTTGATATTGTTGCCTTCAACCGGGTAGTGGGTAAATTGACAACCATTAAGAGCGTAGAGGGGTCGGGTATTTTCTATAAAAGCACCACTGCCGTAAATATTAGAATAATCAAGAATATCAATGTTGTGTTTGACTTTGAAGTGAGCTTTAGCAAGGATGAGATGCAATGTGCCGATATTAAAGCAAGCGTGAATGACGATGTATATGCAGATACCCATACAGAAAGGGTAGAAAACAACTATCGGGTGTACAAGAATGGTGAGCGTCAGGATGATGTAATGGGGCCCATTTATTTTTCGGCTATCAGATTGTACTTTGAAGAACCGGTGGATAAGAAGAGATGCTATGCAGAGCAGCAGGGTAGTTTCAATACCATTGAGCCCATGGGAAATCATAGCTATAAAATGACCAATGTAAAGGGCATGGAAAACCTGTATTACTATGAGTCAGGCCAATTGAAAAGAGGAGTGATTGATGCGGGATTGATTGACTTTGAGATTGTGGCAAGTAAATCACCTTAACTGTCTGATGGCCGGGTTGGATGTGATCACGGCAGCTTTGAGCCTATCTGTAGAGAAATAAATGCTTAAGTCGGCCTCAGCTTTTGTGCTGGTGAAAAAGATCCAGGTAGAAGCCGATAGCCTGTCTTTTTCAATAAACCAATGGGTGGGGGCCCTGGCCTCGAGTAGGTTCGAAACCTGAGTTACTATCAAATCAGCTTCTTGCTTATTATTGGTTAAGTAAACCTTGATGTGAGCTTGCTCAGCATCTTTAACCTGATAAACACGGCTCAATAGCCCTGTAATTATTTGGATGTGAAGATATACGCTTTCAAAGAAATCTGTTGGGATTGCTATTTGGATGCAAGAAAGGATGAGGACTCTTAAAGTTCTCGCAACTGTTTTATCTAATCACTTGTGAAAAGACATAAAGTAAGTTTCTCGAAAAAGTCGGGACAGATCTAATTTGTTCATTATACCAGTAAAACGATATCAAAGCAATTGAATTTTCACCAATCCAGCATCACCGCCATAATCTGTGGCACTACTATGAAGGTATTGTTCTGGCTCATTCACAAAACCAGCCACTACAGGATTATTGTGAAGGTATTTAAGTGTATTCTCAATTTGCCCGGGTTTTATCAGTTCAATGGGCTTGTTGTCTTGCCGCCAAAACTGGAAGGTCGAATTATTACTGTTATAACTTCCTGCATTTTTGAAAATGGATAACATCCATTCCTTTCTGCTTTCCTGATCGTTTTCTTCAATAGCTTTAAGAATCTGTTTGCTTGTATACTTCTTGAAGTCTCTTATAATATCAGGCATTGCAAAACCTTCTGCTGCTCTCGCTATCCAGTGCATGTGGTTGGTCATTAAAACCCAGGCGCATAATTCCAATCCCTTGTTTTCAATGCTATAGTTAAGGCTGTCAACCACAATCTCATTATATACTCTTCTGGTGAAAACGTCTATCCAACCTACTGTGGCAAAGCTTATAAAGTATAGTCCATCAGGATTCTGGAATTTCCAAGCTCTGCTCATATTGCCAATTTAGCAATTGTCTTAAAAAAGTACTTCTTCCAAGTGTTCTGCAAGATCACTTGGAAGGAAAGGAATACGACAAGTTTGTAACTTGTCTTGCTCGATAGAGCAAAACTGAACTGATGCTGATTGCAACAATAAGGTTTGGGTATTGCCTAGTTGGCTTGTATGCTGAGCAAGTTGCAAACTTGCTTTATTTCTTATTCCAAGTCACCCTTAGGAAGACTTGGAACAAGTGAGGCAAGTAAGAATTCTATAATAAATACTCTAAACTTTAGTCCAGCTTTTCTGAGTTGCTTCTTATCATAACTCCCAGGCTAACACTGAAATATTGGTAATCCATAGAGTGGTAGTTTGAAGCTTTTCTCAATCCATAGTGGTAATAAGGTATTCTTGCATATTCAACTCCTAGCACCAGACCT